>UMLJ01036455.1_pt1 | contig 25101 bp, 33 predicted proteins | sample 1966521 | NCBI WGS metagenome assembly UMLJ01 (sample SAMEA4836199, study PRJEB28245) | human gut metagenome | biome: gut microbiome; material: fecal sample | place: Denmark | collected 2008
GTACAAGCATGCTTGGACTTGCAGGAGGTTATAATCGTACCGATTATCCTACATATGCAAAAGCCCCTGTTGGCGGTACAATTGGTTCGTCAGGCAGTTCTGCGTTTACATATAATTACTTTTTAACACAGTGCTTTAATGTCCGAGGTGAAGATGCAGCTGAGATGTCTGGATATACGCATTATAGTGGATTTAATCCATATGACGGTTTCAATTATGGAATAGGTGGCAGTGGAGCTACATCACATTTAAGCGGGTTTTATTCAGACGATAGATACGCAACTTGGTCTGGTAAATTACATGGTGGGTATCCTAATAACAGATTATATGAAAATGCTGACTATGACTACATACATGGTTCTATTACTTGCGGTGGTGGCGGTAGTGCTGGCGGTAACAAGGGTAACTACCCTCACGCTGCTGGTAATGGCGGCAGTGGACTAATTATTATATACGGTTAAGAGGTGTTTTTATGAACTACGCAAAAATAGAAAATGATATTTGTGTTGATGCAATTGCATGTGACGATGCGAAGTTAGCAGAAACACTTGGATTTAATGTCCCGCTTTTACCAAGTTTTGGTATTGGTGATAAGTATATCAATAACGAATGGGTTAAAGTATATACTGAACCAGAAGAAGAACCAGAAGTAGAACCAGAGTTTGTCATGTCTGACACTAACCGTATGGTTTATAATTTACTGCAATCCTAACCTATAATTTGACATATTTACCAATATTTGTATTTGACAAGTGACAAAACTTTATCACACTAAAGCGACCTCTTACCGCATCACTTTTACACTATTAATAGACTGTATTTATTGTTGCGTAATTAAATTACATAACTGTAAATGCTATTAATGGTTGAGTGAATCAGGTAAAAATAATATGGCAATACTCCATTTTGACAAGGTGATGGAAAATAATGTCAAAAAAATTTAAGTTTTTGCAACTTTTTGGACGTTTAAATGAACTGGTTAGTCAAAAAGAGCATAAAACGCAACAAGTCTTTTTGCCAAAAAGTAAGATTTACCATCACAATTTTGACAATTATTTTTCTATTAATAAAAAAAATAATGCACTCTTTCGAGTGCATTATCTATTAATAATTTATCAAATTTTACGCTTATATTGTTCTGACTTACGATAGAATGTTCTGATACTCAGACCAGACAGTTCTACCGCTTCGGTATAACTAATCTTTTTATCTTCCCAATCTCTTACAATTTTCTTAAAGTCCTTTGGTATATTTACTTCTGGTATACCAAAGTATACGCCACGAGCCTTTGTAGCAGCAATGTCATGTGCCTGACGTTTGAGAAGATTATCACGTTCTGTCTGTACTACATATGCAAGTAGCTGTAGAATAATATCAGACAGAAGTTTATCTACGAGTGTATTATTAGTAGTATTTAGAATCGGCATATCTAATATTTTAATATTTACTTTCTTAGTGTTGGTAAGACGTTTCCACGTTCTACTAATCGAATCATAATCTCTGCCAAGTCTATCAATACTCATAATAATCAGAGTATCACCAGCGCGAAGTTTGTTATACAATTTCTTCTACTCTGTTCTGTTAAAGTCTTTACCAGACTTCTTGTCAAAAAAGGTATTTTCTTATGGAACACCTTCTTCTCTCATAGCAATGAGCTGACGGTCAAGATTTTGTTCCTTAATCGATACACGGCAGTAACCGTAAATCTGCTTATTTTTGTTGCTTTTGTTAGTGTTGTTAGACATTTTGTTTTTCAACCTTTCATATTTAATTTTGTAAATCTTGTTTGACTGTGGTATTATTGTACTATCATCGTCAAATAAAGTCAATAGTTTCCGAAAGGAGTTGTAAATTTTTTATGGCTGATACCAATTTTTACTATAATATCAAAGAATTACAGGTTAATGGTTTTGTAACTCTTGATATGCTTTGCAAGGCTTTGCTCAAATCTTACATTACTACTGATGAGTTTATTGAACTTGCTGGTGAAGATAATGCTCTTGATGGTATTAAGACTGTACAGATTGCTAAAACTAAGTCTGGTCTATCTGATTATCTATCTGCACATCCTTATGAGACTGCTGATGGTAAGAAGTATTCTGTAACTTTTGAGAAGCAATCACTGCTTGCCAATGAGATTGCTACTTATCAGCTTGCTACCTCTGCTGGTCAGAATTATAAACTAACTTGGAATACCACTGGTGAGGAATGTGTAGAGATGACTATCGAGCAAATCACTGCTCTTGCTCTACAGATTGCAGCTTATGTTAAGCCACTAGTTTCTTATCAACAGGCAAAAGAAATTGAAATTAAGAATTGTACTACTGTAGAAGCTGTTCTTGCAGTAGAGGTTAATTATGGCAACGTATAAAAAATCCATTCTCAAGTATTTTATACTTGGATGGTTCGGTGGCTCAACATATTGTTCATTAGAAGTTATATTTAGAGGTCGTAGTCATTGGTCAATGGTAGTACTCGCGTTTATACTATTTTTATTAATAGGAAGTTTGAACAATCTATTCCCTTGGGAAATGTCTTTAGCGAAGCAGGGTATTATTGGTGCATGTATGGTGACTGTATTAGAATTTATTACAGGTTGTATTGTTAATATATGGCTTGGATGGAATGTATGGGATTATTCTAATATGTCACTTAATATTCTTGGTCAAGTATGTTTACCATTTAGTCTCTTATGGATACTACTTTCTATTGTATGTATTATTGTCGATGACTATTTAAGATATTTAATGTTTAACGAACAAATGCCACATTATTATTTATTCACTCAAAGAAAGGAGTGATAAAATGACCAATGTTCTATTAAACGATAATAATAGACATAGGAAATACACTGGTGTTGATAAGTTCCATGCCGCTGGTTATTACGGAGAGCGTGTAAAAGCTGCATCTGGTGAAAGCTGGAATATGAAGTATGACCCAGTAGGACAGGTGCATGACCCTCTTTGTCTTGCCGATGTAGGTTATTCTGGTACTCATGCAGTTCATACTTGTTGCACATTCTTTCAAGTGGCTCCGAAAGCACAGCTATATATGCTTGAATCTACAGGCGGCAAATATTATAGCAATGGTTCTTATGAAAATAAGTTCCTTAGTAAGTCTGCTGATATTATTGAGAAAGAGAATATTACTAATATGTTTACTTCTCTTACAACTAATAATAATACTAACTGGCTGAACGATATGAAGAAGTGGTTGCAAGACCATCCAGAATTTAAACAGTTTTGGGCTGCTGGCAACGATGATACAGATACATTTAATCCTATTATGGTAATTGATGAAGTATTTGGCGTAGCTGCTTACACTCTTATGGTCAACGGAGATGTAGTACCAGCAGGATATTCTTCTGTATCTGAATATGTAGATTTTTCTGCTCCTTCTATGATTTATACTTATCCAGAAGCAACTAAGTCTACTGATGATGGCTGTTCGCATTCTGGCACATCATTTTCTACACCGTGGTTATGTGGTATGTCTTGTCTTGTTGATGACTTCTTTATTGATAAGACTGGTAAACCACTAACTCAAAAAGGCATGTATCAATTCTTTAAAGACAACACCACAGACCTTAAAGATGATGGGTTTGATTCTAAAACTGGTTGGGGTGCTGTAAGATTACCCTCACCAGAAAAAATTACGATTTCAAACTATGCTCAAGGTGGTGGAGAAACCCCTATGTTTACTTATTTTACTCAATCTAAACCTCGTACAGATGATAGTAAGTTTTCTCAGCTCTATGCAAAGGAGTACTCAGCATTAGTTGAGAAAATTAGTTATGATGATATTGACGAGGTTGGAATGTCTCAAGGTAATCAACCAACAGAAACTATGCAGTCTTTTTACAATAGACAAACTAAAAAGCCACACATTTTAATCAATGGTGGCTTGTTCAATATGTCTAACGGAAAAAATATTCTGTCATTTGTAGATAATGGTAAAGAGCAAAATTATCAAAATAATTTTGTAGGCTTTGGTGTTATATCTAATGATAAAACACATTTCGTTAAAGGTGTTGATAAAGAACGTCAATGGTGGGATTTTATGACTGCATATCCTCTACTAATTGATAATTATAAGAAAACAGATAGTTCTACTTGGGGCAACGCAACATCTATTAATTATGGTGCAAAACGTCAAGTTGTAGCATATGATGATAATTATATTTATATTATGACAGTAGATGCAAATGTAAAGTTTGATGTTGTCCAAACACTTCTTCTTGAACTTGGTGTAAAATATGCATTCAACCTTGATGGTGGCGGTTCTGTACGAACAATGGTTAATGGTAAGGTCGCAAATAATCCTTCTGAAAACAGACCTGTTGATAATTTTGTTTGGATTCGTCTTAAAGAAAATGCTAAAACGGAGCAAACACTACCAGCTAAATATAAAGTAGTTGTCAAAACATCTCTTAATGTACGCGACACACCTAATGGTCAAATCCTGACAACAATGAAGAATGGTGATATTATTGTTGTGCATGAGATTTCTGACGGATGGGCAAAATTCTCTTTTGGGTTTAATAACGGAGAAGTGATTTACTATTATTATTGTTCTGCGGACTATATTGAATACGTAGAACCTATTAATAGTACTACGCCTGTTAAACCAGAACCAACACCTACACCCAGTCCAGAACCAGAGCCAAAACCAAATCCAGAACCAGAAAAAGATATTCTTGATGGGTTTTCAGACAAAAATGAAATCTCTGCTTGGGCTGTTGATGCAGTTCGTTACTGCATTGAAAAAGGTTATATTAAGGGTTCTAATAATAAAATAAATCCAAAAACAAATATAACCAGAGAAGAACTGTGTGTAATTCTCGAAAGAATTTGCAAGGAGTGATATTATGTTGACAAATATTACACATCTACTCCCAACACTTGCAGTTGCTATTGTTATTAATGTTCTACTTGGATTATATAATAATTTAAGTATTGATAAATGTAATTTTGATTGGAAAGTTTTGATTAACGGCATTATCAAAGCTGCGATTATTGCCTGTGCATTTATGGGTATTGCATACGCATTTGATTCTACAGACCTTTCTTCAATTGGAGTTACACCAGATTTGATTATGAACTCTGCTATTATTCTATATATGGGTAAAGCTATTCAAAATCTAATTAAAATTTTGGGTCTTACCAATATCAATGTTAATAATAAAAACGACAGTGTTGGTTAATATCTATTAACGAGGTGTTAAACTTATGTATGTACTTCGACTTTGTGAAGATAAAACACTGCTCACAACAAAAAGCACCCCGATTTATCAAGGTGAAAATGAAACTACAACCATTGATATTTTCATTCCAAAAGTATTAAATAATAAAAACATGTCAAATTTTAATATACGCATTGAGTATATGTTACCAAATGGAGTAACAAGCTATGTACAGCCTACATTGGATGATGATAATGATTACGATGATTATAATTTATATCACTGGGTTATCACTGACGATATTACTGTATTATATGGACGATTAAAGTTTTGGCTTGTTTTTTATACAAATGAAGATGCCAATGTTATGAGAAGTTCTAATAGCTACTTCGATATATTAGAAAGCATTCAAGTTGTTAATTACGGTTCTGTCATTGAAAAACTTGTTGATAAAATTAATGCTAAAGCTGATAACATCACATTGAGTAAAGACCAGAAGATTCAATTAACTTCTGACAATAAACCAATTGGTGATGATATTCAGATAAATGAGGTTCAAGATTTGGACTTAGATTAATAAAAGGGGGTGGTTATTGGTATGAATAATAATATGACATTTGCTCTTGCGTATACAACTGACGAAACCAAAATTGAAAGTGCTTTACAAAAAGGCAAAATTGATTCTGGCGATATGATACTTGTTCTTGACAGTACAGATGGCGCATATGGTAATCTTGTTGTTATTAATAAAGATAGCCAACAAGTTAAAGTATCTTCATCTGTTCGTAAGTTTGAAACAGAGCAAAAGGCTACCGAATGGCTGAATCAAATGGTAAATAAACCAGTTGGCGAAATTATTTCAATTTCTAAGAATGGTATTTATATGCCATATATTATTAATGTAGATTCTAGTGGAACTTATACATTTTCTGCTATTAATGGTAGTTTTTCTGGTGTAATTAGTGTTAATGGAAAGTCTGGCGATGTACAGCTAACTACTGATGATATTCCAGATGGTGTTGATACTAAACGTTTCACCAACGAAGATAAAACAAAATTAGATAATGCTATTAATAAAAATGGCGATACCATGAATGGTGATTTAGATATGAATGATAATAGTATTAATAATACTAAATCTGTTCATATCAAGGATGCTGGCACAATGACCAGTGATACAAATAGTGAAATTAGCTTTACCAAGGCTGATTCACAAACTACACTAACTAACATCAATGTAGGCGAACCTACAAAGGACACTCATGCAGCTACAAAAAAGTATGTAGATGATTCTGTGAAAGCAAATGGTGTGCCAACTGCAACTATAGCAGAAGCTGGAAAAGTACTTATTGTAAACGATGATGGTTCTATCGGTTGGTCTGGCAATATTGATGCTGGAAATATTAACTAATTATAAGCTTATATTTATTTAAAGGAGAAATGTATTATGGCTACTATTCAACAAAAGCGTGCTTCTGAACTTGCTAAGATTAAGGCTGCTGCTCTAAAGGCTGGTGAACTTGCAGTACTACTTTCTGAGGACGAAAAGGGTAAACTATTTGTAGGCGTTGACGGTCAGGCTGGTACTGCTGTTGCTGTACGTGCTGGTCATGCTGACACCGCTGCAAGTGCTGATGCTGCTACAAAGCTTGCTAATGCGCATAACGTATCTGCAACTGGTGAAGTAACTGCTCCTGCTGTAGCATTTGATGGTACTGGTGATGTTGCTCTAAACGTAACCATCAATGATGGTGCAATCACCAACGACAAGCTTAATGCTGACCTAAAGGGTGCTATTGCTAAGGCTGGTACTGCTGTACAGGCTGTAACTGAGGGCACTACTAACGGTACTATCTCTGTAGATGGTAAAGACGTTAATGTCCATGGTCTAAAGGATGCAGCTTATGAGACTGTTGCAAATCTTAACAAGTACGCAGACGATGCTGCAAAGGCTGTTAAGGATGCAGTTGTCAATACTCTTGAAGCTGCTGATAACTCTGTAACTGTAGCTGGCACTGCTACTGCTAAGACCGTTGGCGTAAAGCTCGACCCAGACGCTACTAATGCTATCAAGCTTGGTGAAGCTGGTCTAAAGGTTGTTATTCCTGCTGCTGCTGAGTACTCTATTGTTAAGGCTGTTGACTCTGGCGATTACGCTGCTGTTTACAATCTAACCAAGGACGGCGAAGTTGTTGGTACTTCTATCAATATTCCAAAGGATATGGTAGTTAAGTCTGGTGAAGTTATTACCAACCCAGACGCGACCCACACTGGTACTTTCCTCGTTCTAACTCTTGCTAATGCTACTGAGGATAAGATTTACATCAACGTTGCTGACCTAATCGAGTACGTAACTTCTGGTTCTAAGACTGGCGATATGGTTGTTATTGATGTATCTGCTGACCATAAGGTAACTGCTACCATTACTGATGGTACTGTAACCAAGGCAAAGCTTGCTGTTGATGTTCAGACCTCTCTTGGTAAGGCTGATTCTGCTGTACAAGCTGATGATATTGCCGAGGGTGCTACCGATGGTACTATCGCTGTTAAGGGTGCTGACGTTGCTGTACATGGTCTAAAGGACGCTGCTTACGTAACTGTTAAGTCTCTAAACGACTATGCAGATAATGCTGCTACCACCGCTGCTGGTGCTGTTAAGGGCACTGACGCTGACGCTAATACCGCTATCACCGTTTACGGTGCTCGTGCTCTTGCGCAAAAGGGTGTAAACGATGCTGCTGCTGCAAAGGCAGAAGCTGACAAGAAGGTTGCTTCTGTAGCTGCTGCTGACAAGTCCATCGTTGTAGCTGGTACTGCTACCGCTCCTACCGTTAAGGTTGGTATCTCCGCAGCAAATGGTAACGCTCTAACTCTTGGTACTGACGGTCTATTCGTTGCTACTCCTGCTGAGATGAAGGCTGGTAATGGTATCTCCATTGCAAACCATACTGTATCTGCAAAGGTTGTTGCAGCTAACGGTCTATCTGTTGATGCTTCTGGTATTAAGATGGCTGTTGCTTCTGCTAACGTTGCTGGTGCTGTTAAGGGTTCTACCGAAATCGGCGTTGGTTCTGACGGTGCTCTATCTATTGGTGATATTGATTGCGGTGAGCTTTAATCTTTACTCAAGTACAATAATGTGTTTTTGATATGAGGGGCTTTATGCCCCTCATATTTTTTTATTAATGTTACGGATTTTATAATAATGCATTATAACAGATAATACATTGGAAAGGAGGAAATTATGGCGATTAAACATCATCTACAATTTCTTCGTGCTATTTTAACTAAACTTAGTAAAGGCGTGCTTAAAACAGGTGAACCTTGTTATATTACTGATAAGAAAAAGTTAGCAATTGGTGATACTACAGAAACAGATGGATATGTACTATGTGCAAGTGATAGTGAACTACAAACTCTATCATCTAATACTGCTACACATTTTGAAACACTTGAGGGTCAATTAACCAATTATGCTGAAACTGCTAATGGTCATACCATTACTGCAAATGCAGTAGCTATTTCAAATAAAGATGGCAAGCTAACAGCTCTCACAGGTACACATGGTCAAGTAATTACATTTGATGCCAATGGTCATCCTGTAGCAACTACTATGCAATCTGGTGGAGTTAAGAAGTATTCTACCACTATTGGTAATGGTTCTTCTACTTCATACACTGTAACTCATAACCTTGGTACTTCTGATATTTGTGTAAGTGCAGTACAAGTATCTTCTAACCAGAATGTATGGATTCAGTATACTATTAATAATGCAAATAGCATCACACTAACATTTACATCAGCAATTGCATCTAAGTCTATTAAAATTGTTGTTATGGGTTAATTTTATTTAATTATATATTTAATGAGGTGATAAGATGGCTTTACGAGATAAAGTTATCGAAGAAGCTGAAAAGTGGGTTGGTTATCTTGAAAAGGCATCTAACTCTCAGCTCGAATCTAAAACTGCAAATGCAGGATATAATAATTACACTATCTTTGCTAAATGGTATAAAGAGTATTTTGGTGAAGATTTCCAAGCTCAACCTTGGTGTGCTATGTTCGTATCTGATATGATTTATATTGGATGTGGCAAAAAAGAAGTTGTACCACATTTTGCTTATTGTCCAGATAGTGTGAACTGGTTTAAGCGCAATGGTCTATGGAAAACTTCTAATCCACAGCGAGGTGACGTAATTTTCTTCCGTGGTTCTGATGGTCTTGCTTGTCATGTTGGACTTGTATCAAGTGCAAGTTCTGAAAAAGTTGTAACTATTGAAGGAAACACTTCTTCTCAAGATGGTGTTGTTGCTAATGGTGGCTGTGTAGCTAAGAAATCTTATAGTATTTATTATAGCAGAATTTTAGGCTACGGTCAACCCCCTTATACAAAATATGAATCTTCCAAACCAACTACTCCTACAAAACCAGAAGTAAAGAAAGAAGATGAAGAAATGGTCACTGAAAGGACTATTGTCATTGATGGCAAGAAGTGTAAAGTTCACGCCATTGCTAAAGATGGCTACAATTATGTAAAACTACGCGATTTTGGTCTTGCTGGTTATTCTGTAAAATATGAAGATAATTTACCGAAAATTCAAGCTCCAAATACTCGTGTTGTTGATAAAATTGATGACACTCTTGCAAAAGAATTAAAAGAGAAATTTGGTATTGAAGATAAAACTATCGAATATATTTATAAATATATTTGGGGAGACGCTCTTGTAGAGAAACTCCTTAAATAATAAAATAGAGGATGTATTGATACATCCTCTATTTTTTGCCTTTTTTAATTTTCAGCTTCAAGGTCATCAATAAACCTAACAATCTTTTTTGTACAATCTTCGCATACTTCTGGATAGTTTCTTGTCAATGGGGCATAGCCCATTATATGTTGTCTGACAATTGAAACACAATATGCATTTAGTTCTTCACGTGAAGTTAATTCCTTACCACATACATCACAAAATGTTTTAGTCATTTATATTATCCTTTCAAAACCTCATTAAACCAGTAATAATTATCATTGTGTCCACTCGGAATAGCAAAAATAATTTTGTTAAAATTATGAGTTTCTAATTCTTTATTAAAAATAGTTGCTACTTCTCGTGGGTCTTGACCGAATACGCCACAACCAAATGCACCAAGAATTAATGTATCTACATTATTATATTCCGCAACATCAAGTACAAACTTAATGCGTTGTTTAAGTGCAGTAGAATTGCTTTCTTTATCCATTCTACGATACTTATGTGCAGCATAATAATTTGGTGCAGCACAAGTAATTATATCACAACAAACTGATTTTTGATTTTTGAAAAATCTAATGTTTTTAGTGTATAGTGCTCTGTTTGTATATAATGCATTATTCTTATGTTCGTTATTATATGCATAATAACTATTGCACTCTTTTAAAACATTGTATAGATATGACGCATGACAAAGACATTCTTCTTGTGCAGTACTACCACCAAGAAAACAACCGCCAGCATTTTTATAACTTGCAAAGTTTAATGCCGCGACTATACCTTCATTATAATGATTAAAAATAGAGCTTACAGTATCAGTATCTTCTATAATAATCTCGTTGCCAAGACGTTTATTATTTTTATAATCAGACACCTCATTTGTGAAGCATTTTGTATTATTAATACATTCTTGAATTTCGGATTGATATTTATTTTCCATCTTCTGTGTATGTAACACAGCACGTTCTGCCATTTTTTCTTTGTTTGTCCAATAACTCATTCAATGTATTCCCCTTTATGAGTATTTTACAATATTTTCAACAATATATAATGCAGCTCGTATTACACTATTAATATTATTCACTACATAATCTGCTTCGAGATTTTTAAATGCCTTATGGTCATTTATCAGTCTATTAATAGCAGATGTAAAACCATCTCCGCGACCTAACATTCTAAAAAATCGTGTATGTAACGGTGCTGTAATATTAATAATAATAATCTTTTTCTTCCCATGATAATGCGACTTAAAATAATCAATGCCAGCAGGGTCGATAATATAAAAATCATTATTTTCACACTGCGCTTGTGTAGCCCAATATCTATAATTATTAAATCGTGTATATGCTACAATATCTTTTGCCATATTAAAATCTTTATCAGTAACAAAAATATGCGTATTTTCATCTGGTGTACGCATTGGTCGTGTTGTATAAGAAATCACTTTTGTATAATTAAATAATTCACAGACCTTATTAATAACTGTATCTTTACCAGAACCAGATTTACCAACAATCAAATATAATGTATCATTCAATGATTATTCCCCCTTTTCACACAATTCAATCCATTTCAACCCTTCTTCTATATCTGGACAATTCTTTTCAACCCATTCATAATATTCTTCATCTGTCTTTGCAAGAATTAAAGCGTTTTGAATTTGATTGAACCTGTTTTTTAGAATTTCCATATCATTACGGATTTCTTTAATTGAATTTATGATATAATTATATAGCTCCTTATTCTGAATCATTAACTTCTCCATCCTTAATAGTTATACGTAATTCTACATATCGACCATCTTTAAGTTTCCATTCCCAACCACTTGATGTTGCTTTTGAACAACTAAATCCACCAAGTAAATCAGAAACCATATAATCCCTAACTGCTTCGATTGCTTCATCAGTAACTTCTGATTTATTCTTCCACAAACTTTTATTATGTGGTTCAAGTGTGCCAGCATAAATGCCAAAAGCACCACAACCTACATGATATTCAGCCATTGTCAGCCCTCCTGTTCAATGCTTCTTTTGCCTTTGGATAGGTGTTATAGCAAGGGATTTGTGCGTGACACTTCTCGCAAATGATATAAGGTCTAAAATATAGGTATTCCACAGAGATTCTGTTGCTCCCGCAGAACGGGCAAGGTTTCAGTTCATCCATTGTTAGCACCTTCCTTTTCCAAAGCATATTCTCTTAAATCACCGAATCCATATTCATCGCCGTATTTCAGCGAAGCGGTAATTTCTTGGCAAGTAGGACAAAGATAACAACTCCACAGGACGTTATCAATTACACAACTGCGTTCCATCGAAGTTCCACTGGGAAATTTTCGACCGCAGCCAAAGCACACATGGTCTTTCCGTGTTTTAACGGTTTTCTTCCCAATCACCTCAGCCATTGACTGCACCTCCGTCCATCTTCGCGCCACAGTTGGGGCAGTATGGTTTACGATAAGTTCGATTTTTTCCACTGTCGCAGATAGCAACACCCTCACCACAATTCGTGCAATACCAATCACCATCTGCGTCTTGTTTCCACCGCCCATATACTACTGGTACAACATTGGCGGAAGGGATTTTCTTCAACACTCGCGCTGATTTCCATACAGCTTCATAAGCAGAGCGTGTTGGGGCTTTTCCTGCAAGTTCGGTTATCGCATCAAACGCATCTTCTCGCTTAATATATTCATCCATTTAATATCACCTCTTTTGTATACAAAAAAATACAACTCCTTTTATAGTATATTATGATTATACCACAAAAGAAGTTGTATGTCAAGTAAATGTTTATATTAGATGATGTTTCTCATAGTAGTATTTCTTGCTTGTTCAGACTTTTCTTTTGTCCAAAATTCATTGCGAATTTTATATTTAACAATACAGTCTGACTGGAATTTCCTCATAGTAGTTTTAAATAGTTGTGCAAGATTAGCACCATATGTTTTTGGTTCTCGCATATCAATTTGTTCACCATCATTTGGTACTGTAATATAAAATACGACTGGTCTGTTCTCATCAGCAATATGAATAAATTCAACGCCCAATTCTTTCCATGTAATATAGATTGCTTTTCCCATGAGATTATCCATATTTATTCTACCTCAATTAAATCATCTTCAAAAAACATCCACTTAGGAGAAGACATATCTTCATCCAGAATATACATCTGTGTATATTTACCATAAAGAGAAGCAGTGAACACTGTATCTCTATTAGCATTAATAAACTCTCTAAATTTCACTGAGTTGTGATTGCTAAGTAGTTTATCTACATTAATAATTACTTTCTTTCCATCTAACATATATTATACATCACCTTTCTATATTAATCAATACATAATTCATAACTATCAAGCCACCATTGCTTTTTATCTTGATACTTTTCTGGTCGTACTTTGCCTGCAATGATAATATCACCTTCATTAAAACGATAATACTTCTGGTATGTTTCTTCAAGAACCCACCATTCACCGTCAATACCACGACCAAGGGAATGTGTTGTAATAATACGACACCATGCCTTACCCGCATGACGACCCTTCTTAGCAATGATAGGACGCATACTTGTAATAAATAACTTCTTTCTATCTTCGTCCAAACCAGTTGTGAGATTAATATATCCAAGAAATTCTTTCTGCCATGCAATACGGTCTTTAAAAGAAAATTCTTTAATATCCATACAATCTAACAATTCTGATAGTTCTTTAAAGATTGCTACACAACCATTTGCTTTAGTCTTTTTGATATTTACTTTTTCAATATCATTATCAACTTCTGCAATGCGTGTAACTACTTTCCAAATTGTGTCACTATTGATTTTTGCTCTATCAATAATAGAAATATCTCCCTGTTTAAACATATCAAATAGCTCTACATATTTCATGAGTTTTTTAATATTACCAAATTCTTTAAAGAAATTTAGCTTTATTAATAAATCAAGTTGACGAGAGTTGACAGAAGTCTTATTCTTGATTGCACGTAGTACTTCAAAGAAATTATCATATTGTTGTTTACCAATTAAAAATAATTGCTCGGAAGATTTTTCATTCATATATTTGATACTTGACATTCCTTTATAAATAATACGTTTGTCATTATCAAACGAATATTCAGAACGTCCATGTCTAAATGTTGGTTCTTCAATTTTATATCCACGTTCTAATGCTAATTTAGTACCATTCGCAATATCATCATCATTATCTGCATAATTTAGAAATGCACAAATGAACTCTGCGGGATGATAATGCTTCATATATGCAAACATATATCCAAGCATTGAATATGCAACTGCGTGCGATTTATTAAACGCATAAGAACTTGCATCACGAATAACTTGTACATATTCCTGTGCTTCTTCCTCTGCTTGCTTACGAGGTAAATCACGATGTTCGCAATAAGCATCAATAATCTTAGGAATGGTTTCCTCAATGACAGCCTTATCTTTCGCACCTACAGCGCGGCGAATATCATCACTGGCTGAACCAGAAAAACCACAGAACTTTTGCAGGAATTGCATAATATTCTCTTGAAAGATTAGAAATGACAATGTACTGCTTAAAAATTTATCTACTTCTGGGTTTTTACTATGGTGGGGCTGACGATGTACTAATGCGTCACGATAACTTGCACCAGCAGGACGAATAGCCGCGTTAATCATTGCAAGTTCCTCTACATTATTCGGATGCATTGTATGAATTAATTGACCAGAAAATGTAGATTCAAATTGTGGGATAGCAAGATTATCTTGTGTAATATCATCCCACACATCTTTATCATTCCAATCAACTTCATATGAACGAGGATATGGTTGATGTAAATAATCACATATTTTTTTAAGTACTTTTACAGACTTTAATTTTAATATATCATATTTTACAAGATTAACCTCGTGCGCAGCATCCATATCAAGTTGAATAACGCGCTTTCCGTCATTTATCATAATTCCATAATTATCATCTAATGTACGGTCAGAGCATATATTACCAGCAGGATGAATAGATGCACTAATTTTAACATCTACAATACCATCAAAATAATAAAAAATATCTTGATGCTTTTCTCGACACTGCTGTTCATCTGCTCCAAATTCTTTTTTAATTTGTGCAATACGTTTCAAAGAATATGGGTTGTCAAGTTTGTCATTATATTTATCAATCGCTTTAATTTGTTCATTGATACTATCAATCTGTGCCTTACGTTCTTCTTTTGATAGTGCGCTATGTTGTAATTGACGTTTTTTAGTTTTCAATTCTTTGGTATCTTTACCATTGTTATTAATCCATTTACGAGCTAAAGCACGACCAATATCATCAATAGCACCTAACGCCTGATTAGTACCAAGAGCAAATACATGAGCAACTTTATATTTACCAACGGTATTTGACATACATTGTAAGATATATGGTTCGTCCAAATCAGAACAGTCTATATCAATATCCGGAAGCGAGACACGGTTTTCGTTGCAGAAACGTTCAAAGGACAAATCCCAAAGCAAAGCATCAATATCAGAAATATCTGTTAGATATGATGTTAAACATCCACCATTACTACCACGACCAAATCCAAACGGAATACCTTCTGCACGTAATTGACCAACAAGATAATGCATTGATAGCATAAAACCACACATTTTGAGTTTATTCATAACACGTAGTTCTTCATTAATTCTATCAATATATTCTTGCTTTTTATTAATATCAATTGCACCACATTTGATTTTTTCTTCTAATCCTTCCCAACATTTTTGTTCAAAAGTCTTAGCATCATTTTCTGGCGTATCAAAAATAGGGTATTTAAAACTTTTATCAAGTTCAAAATCTTCTACGCTATCAGCAATAACATTTGTGTTATTGAGTGCGATTTCGATTTCTTCTTCTGATAAAACTCCCTGTTCTCTAAACATTTGAACAAGTTCGTCATACGTCTTTAAGGTAAGGTCAAAAGTATCTTCTTCCAGAAATTCAATTCCTTTTGCAATCTGCATAATGGTACGACATTCGGCGGCGTAACTATCAAAACTATGTGTATCAGTGCCACACACAATGGGTTTGTGATATGTCTTTGACATATCTAATAACCATCTATTAAACTCTTTTTGGTCATTAGAATTAACATGTGGCTGAACTTCAAGATAATCATAACGATAAAAAAGTTTAGTAAACCACTTGTCTTTATTATTAATATTAAATGTAATATCTTCCATATCAGCAGAGATATTTTTTATATTAATAATAAGATTGTGAAGATAATCATCACATTTTTGAATATCAGCTTCAATTAATTCTGGTTTACGTTTCTTTTTGCGTACAGTTGTTTCACCATTAAGTTCTGCAATAAATTTTTCTTTATTAGATTGCCACTGTAAGATTTCTGCTTTAATTGATTCTATTTCTGCCTTATAGTCCATTACTGTGCGTTTCCAAGACCACAAGGGGCTGGCTAGGCAGGAGCTTGATATAATGACATTATCACTAATTTTCGATGCTTCTTCAAAAGAAATACGTGGCTTATAATACATATGATTATCGTCATTAGCCATACTTACTAATGAGTTAATTTCTTTTACACCTTCGTAATTCTTTGCCAGAAGGATAATGTGATAATTATCACGTTGTTTTTGCTTTACTTCATTCCATTGATAAGTTTTATCTTTATTTTCGGTAACTTTCATACGAGTATGATAAAGTTTTTCTGTTAAATAAAGCTCAACACCATGAATATATTTAATACCATTTTTGTCACAATATTCTTTCTTAGAAGTCCAATTGTATAAAACACCATGTTCTGAGCTTGCGATACTTGTCATTCCTTGCTTAACAGCCCAATCAACATAACGTTCAAATTTAGTAGTAGAATCTAACAATGAATAATCAGAATGTAGATGTATCAATGTATAATTTGGCATTTTATCACCTCCTTTTAATGAACCAAATCACTATACTTCACTTTATTAAGAAAATATGGTTCTAACTGACATACATTAGATGCATTAATAAAGATTTGCTTCTCGTTAGTATTATTAGAATGCTGAGAAGTAGCATATCTTTTAAACGTATGATATTTATCCTTTGGTAAATAATAAACTGCTGCACAATTACGATAATACATTACAAAATAAACACCATCAAACCTTTCTTTAATCTGCTGAATATTACAAAGAAACTCACTACACATTCTTTTACTATATGATACAAATTTACAATTAATACCATTAGTAAGGATTCCATGCATAGTCATATCAATATGGCATCCTTTTTCTCTCATAACAGCAGATTGTACCATATTATTTTCTTCGTCAATGCCAAGGTAATGAATAATGGAGCGAGACAGATAATTTAGTTTCTTTGGTGCGAGAGTGTTAATATTTGCAATATAACTCATAATTTATACCTCATTTTGTCTTTCTGTAATTCTTTGTTTTGAAATATTGTAATAATTAGTATCTAATTCAATCCCGATAAAGCTTCTGTTTGTATTAATAGCGGCAATTCCTGTACTTCCTGACCCCATACAGCTATCAAGCACTACCATATTCTCATTAGTGTATGTATTAATAAGATATTCAAGAAGTGCTACAGGTTTTTGCGTTGGATGAAGTCTTTCACGTGGATTGTCTCTATTGAATTTGAGCAATTGTGTGGGATAACGTGTTCCGTCATCATGATATTCTAATGGTTTTACTTTTACTTCTCCTGATTGTGTCTCTGAGAAACAAGCATTTTCACCAATTTTATTAGTAACTAATTTTCCGACATGTTCATGTTTTTGCGGATTATAAATTGGTTGCTCTTTATAAAACACCATGATATTTTCAATCGTTTTTCCACATCTACGTTTTACTTGAAATACATTTGTTAGTCTTTCTTTTTCCCAATACCAATCATATCTGTATTCTTTTTCATTAGATAAACGTAAGTGTGAAGCAAATGGTTCTTGACCAAACAACACAATTGCTGAATTTGGTTTACAAACTCTGTGATAACAGTCCCACATTTGTTCATGTGGAATAAGTTTATCCCAATGTAGCGGTGTCGTTGCATAAGGCAAGTCTGTAAGAATCATATCAATACTATGTTCTGGTAATGTTTGCATAATCTCTAAACAATTACCACAATATAAATCAATGCTCATGTTTATCTCCTTTCGTATTTTATATTAATATTATATCACATAATAGCAAAAAAGTCAATAGTAATTTTGTTTATCATTACCATTGACTTTTTATAATATTAAATTTTAATATTGGTCGCACTCAGCAGAATACGATACAATTTTTGGAATAGTTGCAAGAACATCTTTTCTGTTACATAAAAGATTTTTCTTAATTGCGTCTGGATAATTGATGTTAGATGATTTTTCCCAAGAAAATTTTTGAGATAATTCTTCATTAGTAGAATAAATTCTACGTGTTGCTGTATCATACATTAATTTACAAGATTTACCAGCCGCTTGTGTTGGTCTATCTTTAATAATTTGACATTCAATAGAATATCCTTCTTCATCATCTGTCAAACGTTTTACAGCAATCAATCTGTGACAAAGGTTTGACAATTCACTAGCACCATGAAGTGAATAAATATCCAAATCTTCACCAGCGGCTACTTTTTTTGGGTGAGAAACACAAGAAATATTTACGTTATGCGTATTTGTAAAGTTCATTAATCTTGTAATGAACTTCTTTTGTTGCTCGTATTTATTATCTACACCCGCAGTAGTAAAATCAATAGTCATCAAATTATCAATAACAAATGTATCACAACCATATTTTCTATATGCTGTTTCCATTGCATCAACTAAATCTTCTTCTGATGTAGCCAATTCGTTTTCAGCAGAATATAAAATAATATTATCATGATAATATTTTCTAATAGCAATTTCGGCTTCGTCTGTTACAGTGAATGCTTTACGAGCACTCTTTTCACTATCCCAAACACGTAAATGGTTTAATCCTGCCAATGGTGACATAATCCAGTCAAGTAATTGACCTTCTGATAATTCACCACTAAATACAAACACTCTATGACCCTGTTCTATTGGTGCAATAATAGATGTTAAATTACACAACGAACTCTTACCAGAGCCAGCTCTACCTGTGTATATAGTAAAACATGACATTAAATTACCAAATAAAATATCATCCATACCTTTTAAACCAGTTGATACTTTTTCAACATCTTTAATATCTGTAATTTCACAGTCCATTAAGTACTTTAGATTTTTGACAGGAATTTCTTCTGCTCTATTAATAAGTTCAATAACCCTTTGTTTACCACAAGCAAGTAAAATATTATTTGCATCAGTCTTTCTAATTCCTTCACGACCAAACTGCGCATAATAATCTTCTACCATTTGTTCATCTTCTGACGTAGGTTTAACAATTTTACATCTGTATTCACCAATACGAGGAATAATCTTATTTAATCCTTCCTGTCCTGCTGGGTCATTATCAAAATACAAAATAATTGTATTAAAATTTTGTAAATAATCGTAATTAAACTCTACCCAGTTTAAACTTCCTGCACCATTTGGAACAGAACATACATTTGTATATCCAGATTCAATAACAGATAATGCGTCCAATTCTCCTTCTGTAACGACAAGAGGTTCAAGATAATCCAATTTTTTTACATTATAAAGAATTGGAACTGTTGACGCATCTTTTTGAAACCACATTTTGGCTTCACCTTTATGTAATTTATGAGAAGCTCTATATTTTACACAAAGTAATTTATTGTCCAAATCACGATATTCAAATGCAATATTACCATAATTATCTTCTTTGACCTCTGCGTAATCAATAGTCTGCTTACTAATACCACGCATATTAAGATATTTAATAGAATGTTCTTCGGTAGGTTCGTGTTCTGGATGTGGATATTTATAATCAGCAAACCAATCAGTTCTACCACTATCAAACGGTTTATACCCATAAGTATTTACTTCCATATGAGCCATACGAAACAGTTCGTTTAATGCTTCTTTATGAGAACCAGTTTTATCTACAAGGACATTTACAATATTATAATGTTTTCCGCACCCAAAACATCTACAGGTCTTAGTCTTTGGATTCCATACAAATGATGGTGTATTTTCTTGATGAAAAGGACAACAACATTTGCCATCTTTAAAATGAATATTAAGATGTTCTTCAATTAAAGGGATTGCATCGTCACCTATAGTCTTAACCGCTTCATATACCTTATCTACAAACTCATCGTTTTCTAAATATTTTTGCAATGCAATCACTCCTTATTAATACTACTCACACAATTCACAACGCCCAAGCAAGCAAAACGCATTACAATAAAATGTACCTACATTTGCATCAAATGTAATTGCATTTCTGATTTGCTTAACAGTATTATCAAACCAATCTAACGCTTCTTGCATAGAATCTTTATTAAATTCAATATAAATTGGTTCTCCACGCAACATATTAAACATTAATACATCTGGATATGTACCATATAGGCTTTTACATGCCCAAGCATACAAATACAATTGTCGCGCATAATGTGCTTGGTCTTTTTTGCTTTTAAACTTCTTTTTTGATTTATGGTCTAATACAATTAACTTATTATCATTGTCTCGAAAAATCAAGTCAATTTTACCAGTAATAGAATAATCATTATATGGTAAATGGAACTCTTTTTCTACATCTACAATCGTTTTACAATTAGGAATGCCAGTAAAATTCTTTAGATACTCAAGACAATCGTTATAATATAATCCATACATATCTTTAGAAAATGTTTCAGACATTTGTAATCGCATAGTAGAAACTACTTGCTTATCAAAATTTTCTTCATAATACGGTACAAGCTCATCTAATTGCATATTGCCTTTTTCATATTCTTCTAAGATATGATGCATAAATAATCCACATTCTGTAATGCCATGACTATCTGGCACTTCTTCATCAAGATATTTACGCATATATGATAAAGGGCAATCTTCAAATCTGGTTAATTTACTATATGAATATTCTTCTATATTAATCACGACCTTTATGATAAAAGGGTGGTGGATTCACCACCACCCTTATTATTTAACGATTAGAACGGACAGTCATCATCCATGTCCTCGTCTGGCTCAACAGACACAGTTTCCTTAGAACTCTTATACTTACGTGGAGCTTCGTCATCAGAAGTCTCACGCTCGTTCTCTGCCTTGCTACCAGTCAGGAAGATATTATTTACACGGAAACGGATAGCAGTGCGCTTTTCGCCATCCTCAGTCTCCCAGTGCTGTTCATCATAAGTAGCTTCTACAGCAATCTGCTGACCCTTCTTAACATACTGCTCAAGAGTGTCAACCTGACGATTCCATGCTACAAAGTTCGGGAATACAGCATGACGATTCTCGCCAAAACCAACATCACCAGCCAGAGTGAAATTACATACCTTAGTGCTCTCATTGATAGTATTTACTTCAATATCACGAACGAGACGACCAATAAAAGTGAAAGAATTGTTTACCATTTGTATTAACCCCCAATTAAATATTGTTTAGTGCGTTTAGTACATCATGTGCTACAGTAGCATCCTTAATAATACGGTAATCAGCTACGTGCTTACCCTTGCTATTAATAACAAACTGCTTGATAGTGTCTGCAATTAGACCACGAACTACGTCACGACTATCATCAGTAGCATTATTAATCATTCCATCTACAGTTTCACGGATGGCTTCAATAAGCTCCTTAACGTCAGTATTAGAATTTTCTTCATCTGCCGTTACTACAGTTGCCACTTCTGCCACTGGCTCAACTTTAGTATTTACTGCTGCACCACTGTTTGCCCACTTAATGAGATTTACACCATCAAGCTCAGTTAGTGGCTTATCAACTGTACGACCCTCAAATAGATGAGAGTTATCCTTATCTGCATTAGCGGCGTGTGTCTGGTTATCAATCATGAAGCAACAAGTAAACTCATAATCAAAACCTTCACGCATATCAGAGCCTACGCCAAGCTTACGAATAGTTTTCTTGCCCTTGTCATCAGTATCAATTTCCCAAGCTGTACGACCACGAGCACAGCAAATAATATGTGCCTTACTGTTTACAATGGTACGCTTAAACTCATTCCAAATTGGCTGTACACGACCCCAATCCTTAAATGTACCGCCCATCTTCTGCTGTTGAGCTTTCATAGAATCCCAAGCAGGAGTAGCAGAATCAATGATAAGAATTGGTTCTACACCAGTGTCCTTAATAGCTTTTTCAGTGGTGTAATTAATCCAATCAATGTAATACTGAGTGGTAAAATCTTCCTGCTTCATCATCTGGTCTTTACGAGGTGAAATCTTATATGTAAACTCATCTGCGTAATAACGACCACGAGAACTCTCTGTATTAAGCATGATAATTAGCGGACGCTTACCCTTGATTTCCTCAATTTCGTCTGCCATACCTGTTGCGAGCTTTAGTGCTGAATAGCTCTTACCAGAACCACTCGAACCAGTTAGAAAAATCTTAACATACACATCTTCACGTACAGCAGATTCAAAATTAAAATCATACTTTGGCATTATTTATATTCTCCTTCCTAATATTAATCAGATGTTACTTCTGATGCTTCTTCAAAGTGCTTACGTCTGTTATTACGACAAGTTGCACAACGCTGTGGAACAGTGCCGAACTTCTGTACAAAATATACTACATCGTTATCTGGTACAATAAAAATTCTACCACAATTCTTGCAAATCTTGTACATTACATGACGATACGGAGCAAATTCAGGCTTAAAATCCTTTTCTGCTTCTTGCACTTCTGGGGCTGAACTTACTACTTTTGTTTCTTCTGACATATTTTTGTCTCCTTTTGAAAAAATATAAAATCAAACTATATTTATATTATAACATATTGTTTGTCAAATGTCAAGTGTTTTTGAAAAATTTTTAAATAATTTGTTCAACGTCATTATACAACAAAGTAAATTTTGTAGCACCATCAATAATGGCATAAATGTCGTTATGATAATGACCACAGTACCAGTTTCTATATTGCACTTCATTAGATACATCATCTAAGAAATGTGTTAGTCTATTTTGTGGATAATCAGTGTATCCAAACAAATCTTGTGCCCAATCAGGAGCGCAGTGTGTGATAATAGCGTCAAATTTCTTATCACTATTATTAATGGCATTTTTAAGATTTCCAAGTTGAGTTGCAGATGGTAGTTCCTGTTCCCACCAATCTACATTTTCAACACGACACTCTTTATCATGACTTTCTGCTCCACCTATTGCAAGAATTTTCTTATTATTAATAGTGTAAATTCCATTCATTAGATGATAAACCTTATTACATACATAACGTACAGTGATTCCATTCCAATTGTAATGTGGGAGCTTGTTCAACAGATTATAATTTTCATGGTTGCCTGCAATAAATAGCGTTGTAAAAGGTCGTTCTGAATACCATCTACGCCATTCCATTTCAGATTGAGATTCAGACCATACGAGACCAAAATCACCACAGATAATTAATACATCATCAGAGGTTAAATCTGGTCTTTTGCTAAATTCAATCACTTTATCAATGTCAATAGTACCGTGGGTATCTCCTGTTACAAACACTCTACCATTCATGGAACAATCACATCCTTTCCACATATCGGACATGTGATGGTATATTGCCATCCATTATATGAATAATAAATACCATATTTACCTACTTCTGCTGGACAATACTTTCTTACTTTGTCGGCATCAATGTATTCTAAAATACTATGACAATTCTGGCAAGTTACTTGTTTACTACGTCCATCTTTAATTACTTTAATCATTATTGAGCACCAACTCTTTATGATGATTATACCAATTGATACAATTAGTAATATATGAACACTGTTCATTATATTCACGTAATGCTTTCATACTTCTATTAATATTTTCTGGTTTCTCTGGATATTCTACATCTGGCTGTTCTGATTTGCAGCCATACCATACCTTGCCATCACGTACAGATACTTCATTAATAGGGTTATCTTGAAGTACTTTGTCGAATGCTTTGAGATATTGTTTTCTACATTCTGGTGCATACCCTTTTCGTTTAAGATATACACAAGCTTCTTGTAATGAATAATCATGTTCAGATTTATTATTTACGCATTCAAGACTAAATCTTTTCAATACAATATATTTTTGACATTCTTCCCATGTTTGAAAACATTCAGAATCATAGCGAATATATGTGAGTGGTTCTTCGTTTTTAAGATAATCGTTATCATGAGAATTAAACTCTGTTGTCAGGATATATTCATTGCCATCCTTTTTCATGGTGTTATTTGTATGAGGATAGCAATTCTTACGTTCTTTGAGAACTAAATCTCCGTTACAAAGATATTTATAAATACTATCTTTATCTTGTGGAGAATATGGCAACGTTTTATCACAGAACCATTTATCTTCAATGTCATATGAGATATGCCAATCCCAATATGGTAATTTATCAATTTCTTTACATTTCTTACGACCACTCACAGATTTAACTTCATACCACGGTTTTCCATTGATATACGTTTCTCTATTAGGTACGAGCATATGCAAAGCACCATCATCTGTACGATAACACGCTGTTGGAATTGGATTTTTACTCAAATAATATACATTTGTTGTTTCAGTTGGTGTATATAAAATTTTATTTTTTTCAAATTCCATTTTTATTTCCTCTGGCAGTTTAACAGCAACTTTGCTTTGTTTTCAATCCACTTGTCGTATGTAAAGTCCATACCAGTTGAACCATCAAAATCTTCAAATTGGTCAGCGTAGATTACTTTTTCAGCAATATCTGGATATGCCTTTGAGATAATACATAGCTCTTTCGCCCAAGATGACCACTGTGAATCACTAACAATGTTATCATCGAGTTTATAATAAATATAACTATGCACTAAAATCTGCAATCTACGCTGTTGAATTTTACATGCAACACGATAACTTTCTTCTGTCTTAAATTTTGCTTTTGTAACAAATTTCGTGTTCATATCTTATACCATCATAATTTCCTTTTTATTAATTTCTTCAAATACAATTTGTTGTGGCAACATATTATGACAAACATAGACAGAACTAAATGGGGGTTGTGCAGAGGTTAGTCCAGATGTATAGTCTGTCATATACGCTACACGTTTGTTAAAATACATCATCTCAAACGGATATTTCTT
>UMLJ01022510.1_pt1 | contig 25002 bp, 18 predicted proteins | sample 1966521 | NCBI WGS metagenome assembly UMLJ01 (sample SAMEA4836199, study PRJEB28245) | human gut metagenome | biome: gut microbiome; material: fecal sample | place: Denmark | collected 2008
TATCCGGAAATTGACTTTTTTGGTTATATGAAGACCAGTGCAAAAGGAGAGGATAAAAAAGGCGGAGCTGATACCAGAAGTGCAGTTGTTCGACTGAGTAATGCGGTATCATTAGAGCCTTATCAGAGCGATTTGGAATTTTTAACCAATATTGGATTGGCAAGACGCCAGGATCTTGATAATGCGATCGCACAGAGTGAGATACAGAAGTCATTCTACTCATATACGATCACTATAGATCTTGATCGTATTGGTGTGGATGGAGATCTTGAGATATCTGCAGAAGAAAAAGCAGATCGAGTAAAAAAATTTCTTGATACGATCCAGTATTTATATCGTGATATAAAGGGAAGAAGAGAGAACCTTAGTCCTGTATTTGCAATCGGTGGTCGATATATAAGAAAAAATCCGTTCTTTGAAAATAGAGTATCTTTGGAAAATGGAGCCATAAACACGAAGATGCTTGGAGAGATTATTGAAAGTGATGAGGATATAAAGAACAATACCAGTGTTGGAGTTGTGACAGGTATTTTCCAGAATGATGCAGAATTAAAAGATACATTGAACACAAAGACAGTTGCAGATGTATTTAAACAGTTGAAAAAGGAAGTTGATGAATATTATGGAGCGAGCAATTAGAATTGATTGTTTTCAAAACCTTGCGAACTACAGAAAACCAAGTAGTTTCATTATAAAAGAATCTTATCCGTTGCCACCATATTCAACTGTTATTGGTATGATTCACGCAATTAGTGGATTTGACAGTTATCACAAGATGCAGGTAAGTATCCAGGGAGAAAACGCAGGTTCTGTATCAGAATTGTATACAAGATATTCATTCAAATTCGATACAAAGTATGAAGAAGGCAGACATCAGCTCTGTATCAAAGGTGAAGACAAAGATTATGGTGTGTTTAAGGGGATTGCACATGTAGAACTGATCTGTGATAATCGGATGGTTTTACATATTATACCTGAGGAGGAAGATTTTGATAAGATTTATCAGGCACTGAAGTGTCCGATTATTTATCCATCATTAGGGCGGTATGAAGATTTGCTGGATATTCAAAATGTAGAAATTGTTGAATTACAGAAAGTTGAATCAGCAACGATTCGAAATAATATCTATATTCCATTTCAATCAGAACTGGATATTGGACGACGTACAAGCACGACTTACATGTTAACAAAGGAATACGAGATAACACCGCAGGGATATCGCAGATGGAAACCGGATGGTGGAAAGGTAAAAGCGTATTATATGCCGAAGGATACTTCAGTAGTGAATGCATATATCGATACCTATGGGGATGTTGTTGCGTTCGCATAACAAGATAAGAGAGGGATTGACAATACGATATGGAATATTATGCAAAGTCAAATGACACCAAGAAGGAAGTTAAAAATGTAAATGACATCAGAAACATATTGATTTATCTTTTGGGCAGCCAGATGGATAAATTGAATGAAAATGAGTCGAAGATGATCATTTCTTACTTGGATTCTTTGAAACAGCAAACTGTTCAGGAGCAAAAAACTTTAAGAGAACATGAGAAGGATATTGTTAACTGTGCAGGAAAATTCTTTGAGATTTTTGATATGTATTTTACAGAAAAGGAAAAGAATCTGGTTTTAGAGGCATGCCGAGTGCATGACCTTGGAAAAGCTAATTATATTTTCCAGACAATTGTCAATCCTCAACTTACAAGGATGGCTGAAAGGCAGATACCACATGGTTTTCTTAGTGCACTTAGTTTATCAGAGAAACAGGTTAAGCAGGAAATACCAGAATGTACAGGCGATGACTTTTCTGTGTTATTGACAGCAGTCTATTATCATCATGATCGGAAGGATAGTTTTTCTGATAAGGATTTTTATGACTATTACGATAAATGGTATAAAAAATATTTGCAGGAATATTTGGGAAAGGAAGATGTGAAATTTTCTGCCGCAAATCGTAATCAACTGTTGTATTCGAATAATCCTACAATGAAATTGAGAAGTGTAGATGAGCAAACATGGTGTGAATATATGTTGATAAAGGGCTTGTTGAATAAGTTTGACTGGACGGTAAGTGCAGGATATGAAGAAGCAGAATTACACAGTGACATTGCTGAGAAAAAATTATGCAGCACGATTCGCGATTACTTTTCAAATTCATTGCGTGAGTTGCAGGTTTTTATGCAGGAACATAGTGATGATAATGTTGTAGTTATAGCACCTACTGGATCAGGAAAAACAGAGGCAGCTTTATTATGGGCAAATGGCGAGAAAGGTTTTTATACATTACCGTTAAAAGTTTCTTCTAATGCCATATATAGCAGAATAAAGGACAGGTATATGTATAAGGATGTAGCATTGCTTCATTCTGATAGCCTAAGCAGTTATTTTGATGGAACAGATGGGCAATTTACAGATGGGAATACCAGATATGAGCAGGCAAAATTGTTCTCGTATCCGCTTACTGTCTGCACGGTAGATCAATTATTTAAATTTGTTTATAAAGCCCCGGGCACTGAGATTTTTGCAGCGACACTGAAATATTCAAAATTAATTATAGATGAGATTCAGTCATATTCTCCTAAGATAGTAGCAGCATTAATTTACGGCTTGTCAGAACTAAAACAAATGGAAGGAAAATTCGCAATCATAACAGCAACATTTCCGCCGGTTTTAGAATTTTTTATGCGAAAATATCGGTTGATAAAGGATAGAGATTATATTTTTATAGATTTTTCCGCTACAATGGGAACAGACAGACATAAGATCGCATTATTTCATGAAGAATTTGATTTTGACAGAATTGCGGAAGATGGATACAAGAAAAAAGTTCTCGTTATATGCAATACAGTATCAAAGGCACAGAAGGTATATGAAGAATTATCCCAAAGAACAGATGAGGTATTCCTGCTTCATTCCAGATATATTCGAAAACATCGGGATCAGTTGGAAAAGATGATAATGGATTTTTCCAGTAATGATGAGATGACAGGTATATGGGTAACAACACAGATCGTAGAAGCAAGTCTTGATATTGATTTTGATGTTCTTTATACGGAGATGTGTACGGCTGATAGCTTATTGCAAAGAATGGGACGGTGTAATAGAGCAGGGAAAAAGGATATAACCGATGCAAATGTATTAATTTATGTTAATTATTCAGGATGTATGAAGAATGGAAAAGGAATATATGACAGTGATATATATGATAGATCTGTACAATTATTAGAGGCATATAATGGAAAGCTTTTTTCCGAAAAAGATAAAGTTCAGTATATGAATGAAGTTTATGATGTAGACGCATTAAAGAATACGGCATACTTCCAAATGATAAAAAGAAATCTGGCTAAATTTAAATCGTTGCAGCCGTTAGATTATACATCTAAGAAAGATATCGATGAGGATTTTCGTGGAATAAAAAGTATTACAGTAATTCCAGATAGAATATATCAGGAAAATCAGTATCTGATAGAGGCAATAACGAGTGTTTTAGATACACCATATGTTGACAGTAATATACGAAGGATATTGAAAGCAAAACTGGCAGATATAACTCTTAATCTGAATCTGTATTCGGATCGGAGAAAATTAGATGGTGTGGATTTGAATTGTATAAATGACAGATTAGATATTCACAGGACATGCTTATTATATGATTTTGATGAAATGACAGGACGGGGTATGGGCTTATCGTTAACGAAGTATGATGATGAGTGGAATTTTATATAAGGAGGAATTGTGGAAAATCGAGTTACTGGTGTAATGATTTATTATTATTTTGTGTGTAAAAGAAAATTATGGTATTTCATAAATGAAATAAACATGGAATCCGATAATGAAAATGTTATGTTGGGTAAACTACTTGATGAGAACAGTTACCGGCGTGATGATAAACACATTAATATCGATAATGTAATAAATATTGATTTTATAAAAGAGCATCAGGAATTACATGAGATAAAAAAGAGTAAAGCAATAGAAGAGGCAGGAATCTGGCAGGTAAAATATTATCTATATTATTTGAAACAACGTGGAGTTAAGGGCTTAACGGCAAAGATTGATTATCCTATGATCAAAAAAAATATTGTTGTAGAACTGTCAGAGGATGATGAAGTACAGTTGCAGAAGATAATTGCAGATATAGAAAAGTTAAAAATGCAGGAACAACCACCAGCATTTGAAAAACAAAAAATATGTGGGAAGTGCGCATATCATGATTTGTGTTTTATTTAACATGGAGGGATAATGGGACAAAGTTTTTATATTTACAATAGTGGAGATTTAAAAAGAAAAGATAATACACTTCAATTTATATCTTCAGGTGGAGAAAAAAGAGATATTCCGATTGAACGAATTGATGATATTTATGTCATGTCAGAGATGTCATTTAATACAACATTTTTGAGTTACATTTCTCAATATGGAATCCCGATACATTTCTTCAATTATTATAATTTTTATACAGGTAGCTTTTATCCAAAAGAAAAGCTGCTGGCAGGTCAATTATTGGTAAAACAGGTTGAACATTATACAGATTATGGAAAGAGATTGACCATTGCAAAAAAATTTATAGAAGCGGCTGCCGATAATATTTACCGAAATCTCCGGTATTATAACGGACGAGGCAAGGATGTATCTTTCTATATGTCAGAAATTGATTCGTTGAGAAAAGAATTACCAAAAACATCAACGATCCAAGAGCTAATGGGAATAGAGGGAAATATAAGAAGGCATTATTATGCTACATGGAATGTTATCATTGATCAGGAAATAGAGTTTGATAAAAGAGTTATGCATCCGCCTGATAACATGATTAATTCGTTGATTTCTTTTGTTAATTCGTTGATTTATTCAAAGGTTCTTAGTGAGGTATATCATACACAATTGAATCCTACGATAAGTTATCTCCATGAACCTGGTGTTAGAAGATTTTCTCTATGTCTGGATGTGGCAGAAATTTTCAAACCGTTGATAGGAGATCGACTTCTTTTTTCATTATTAAACCGTAATCAGATAACCGAAAAAAGTTTTACGAAGGAGCTGAATTATTTGCATTTGAATAGGGATGCATCCAGATTGATTGCACAGGAGTTGGAGAAAAAATTACAGCAGACAATTATGCATAAAGATTTAGGTCGCCCCGTTACATATCAGTATCTGATGCGTTTAGAGTTATACAAGCTGATCAAGCATCTGATTGGGGAAAAAGAATATGAAGGATTCAGAATATGGTGGTGAAATATGTATGTAGTATTAGTATATGACATAAATAAAGAAAATAATGGACAAAAACGATGGAATCATATTTTTAAGATTTGTAAAAGGTATTTATCCCATATACAAAATTCTGTTTTTGAGGGAGATATCACAAAAGTACAACTTGTGAAGCTGAAACAGGAGCTGGATGAATATATTGATCATGAATTGGATTCCGTTATTATATTTAAAAGCAGGCAGGAAAAATGGTTGAATAAAGAGTTCTGGGGTAAGGAAGATGACAAAGCCAGTTTCTTTATTTGAAATTGTCGACCATAAATATTGTAAAATCTGCCGCCGGTCGACAATGGGAAAAAATATAGAAAAAAGGAATATACTATTTAAAAATAGAATGTGTAGTCCGATTATTGAAGCAAGGTCGACAAAAAGAGGATGTGAAAGCATTGTAAAATATTGCTTTTTTATAGTGCGGTTTTAATAGATACATGGTGGAATGTGAATACAATCTTGTTGTCTATGGTGTCGCAGTCGTCCGGGGTTTTAATAGATACATGGTGGAATGTGAATGTGTACAGCTTTTCTTTCAGCATACGCCGAAATGTGTTTTAATAGATACATGGTGGAATGTGAATGAACCCGGAAGAAAGAAGCCGGGGCATGGCAGCGGGGTTTTAATAGATACATGGTGGAATGTGAATGAAGAAAAGTGCAATGATTTTAAGTACAGCAAAAGGTTTTAATAGATACATGGTGGAATGTGAATGCTTGTCCAGCTGCTCCTTTGCGTCCTGTAATTCTGTTTTAATAGATACATGGTGGAATGTGAATATTTTGATTTTGTTGCAGAAGCGGCGGCGGCTCTTGCGTTTTAATAGATACATGGTGGAATGTGAATTCCTTTTCTTGTTTGGAGCGTGTCATAGGTCGATGCGTTTTAATAGATACATGGTGGAATGTGAATGAAGATCTTACAGATGTATCACGCCTGACAAAGCAGTTTTAATAGATACATGGTGGAATGTGAATGGACTATAAAAAACATCTGTATATTGAAAAACAGAGTTTTAATAGATACATGGTGGAATGTGAATGTTCTGTAAAGACAACAATTTAACATATTCTTTCCGTTTTAATAGATACATGGTGGAATGTGAATCAGAATTTGTAGATCAGCTTGCAGAAATAGTCTGTGTTTTAATAGATACATGGTGGAATGTGAATTATCTTTCATCTGAAGTAGTACATTCTGGATAGCCGTTTTAATAGATACATGGTGGAATGTGAATGAAAGAATAAAAAAGGAATATACAAAGAAACTTGAGTTTTAATAGATACATGGTGGAATGTGAATTTAAATAGTGTAAGTTTGTTGTATACAAACAGGGTGTGTTTTAATAGATACATGGTGGAATGTGAATATGGTCATACCGGTTCATGCCGCCCACAGGTCATTCGAGTTTTAATAGATACATGGTGGAATGTGAATGAAAGCATTCAAGGGCAAATCTGACGTTGAAAAGACGTTTTAATAGATACATGGTGGAATGTGAATGTGGATATTTCAGAAATTGACTTGAAGAAATTCTGGTTTTAATAGATACATGGTGGAATGTGAATAATAAAGAATATCCGATTTACGATAACAATGATTCGTTTTAATAGATACATGGTGGAATGTGAATGTGTTTTTCACTTAAGTATGATCTTTTACTGTGAGTTTTAATAGATACATGGTGGAATGTGAATAAGATTAAGAACCTTGTAAATCGTTGGGGAGACATGGTTTTAATAGATACATGGTGGAATGTGAATGATGAATTTCAAATTGGCTTGATTGTTGGTGCATCCGTTTTAATAGATACATGGTGGAATGTGAATGCGTAAACATGGCACATATTCTGGCAGCAGTAAAAGGTTTTAATAGATACATGGTGGAATGTGAATATGAAGCAGACACACAGGGCGAAGAGTTCTTGAAAGTTTTAATAGATACATGGTGGAATGTGAATAACTAAACAAGCTACATGGGCGTATCATCAAGCAGGTTTTAATAGATACATGGTGGAATGTGAATATGTGATCTCAAGCATCTCGCAAAACCATTCAAGTGTTTTAATAGATACATGGTGGAATGTGAATATTATGATGTTTATTACTATGCTTGCACCGGTAGACGTTTTAATAGATACATGGTGGAATGTGAATCTACATACTTGATTATAAAAGGGATGAAAGGATGATGGTTTTAATAGATACATGGTGGAATGTGAATTAATAAGGGCATCGGTTATATTCCTTATGCTTAAAGTTTTAATAGATACATGGTGGAATGTGAATTGTGCAGCGGCTGGACTTCCATCTGACTGAACGTCGTTTTAATAGATACATGGTGGAATGTGAATCTATACACTGATCAATGGTGATGCAACTACAACAGGTTTTAATAGATACATGGTGGAATGTGAATGCAAAATACAGCCCACTAATTTAGGGAAAATATCCGTTTTAATAGATACATGGTGGAATGTGAATCCTAAAACCTTTGTATAATAGTCAAAGACCTCCTGCGTTTTAATAGATACATGGTGGAATGTGAATGTGTAATAACGCCAATTTTTATAAATGCTTTTATTGTTTTAATAGATACATGGTGGAATGTGAATCATATTCAACAGGGACATGGTTAAAAGATATACAAAGTTTTAATAGATACATGGTGGAATGTGAATCAAGGAGTATGTGGAGAAAACCGCTTGGGTTAAACGTTTTAATAGATACATGGTGGAATGTGAATACTTGCCCTAGAAGCACATATAATATGCAAATTAGTTTTAATAGATACATGGTGGAATGTGAATCAACCTGCAAAAGGAAAAGATGATGATGAAAAAAGCGTTTTAATAGATACATGGTGGAATGTGAATTTAGATGTCTGTCCATTTTGTGAAGCAGGTTTAAAGTTTTAATAGATACATGGTGGAATGTGAATATCTCATCCATGACAAAGATAGTAATATCTTCGCGGTTTTAATAGATACATGGTGGAATGTGAATGAAACACACCGGATATTTTTTCTTAATTGCTACTTGGTTTTAATAGATACATGGTGGAATGTGAATAGGATCACCGCTAAAAAGAAAAGAGCAAGGACATATGTTTTAATAGATACATGGTGGAATGTGAATATGCCGGTTAATGCAATAACAGATAACAGATACAGGTTTTAATAGATACATGGTGGAATGTGAATAAGATAAGAACGATCTGTTGTATCATCATCTCCGTGTTTTAATAGATACATGGTGGAATGTGAATTCTGCTTCACAGATTCGCCCTCTGACCCAAGAAGCTTTTAATAGATACATGGTGGAATGTGAATGAAGAACTTGAATGGTTTGTTGATACTGTAATTAGTTTTAATAGATACATGGTGGAATGTGAATTTTTTCTGCAACTTTAGTCGCAAAACTTTCATTTTGTTTTAATAGATACATGGTGGAATGTGAATTTGTAAATGACGCCGATTGTTTTTTCTGCATTCACAGTTTTAATAGATACATGGTGGAATGTGAATAAAACTGCTGAATCTATAATGCAAAAAGTGGATAATAGTTTTAATAGATACATGGTGGAATGTGAATAAAAGTCAAAATCTATAAAAGTGCCTTTTGGATATAGTTTTAATAGATACATGGTGGAATGTGAATTGCCGCAGACAGCCACAACAAGAAACAATTCCAAGTTTTAATAGATACATGGTGGAATGTGAATTATTTACAAGGTACAGACCGGAGCAAACAGTTACAGTTTTAATAGATACATGGTGGAATGTGAATTGCCGCAGACAGCCACAACAAGAAACAATTCCAAGTTTTAATAGATACATGGTGGAATGTGAATGATCAGTGTAATCTGCCCAAATCCGTTCTGGCGGGCTTTTAATAGATACATGGTGGAATGTGAATTCTGGATGATGCATCTCTGTTCAAGAGATAGTTGCGTTTTAATAGATACATGGTGGAATGTGAATAACGCCGTTCTTTTTTCATTTTCGTACAGGTCGCCTGTTTTAATAGATACATGGTGGAATGTGAATTTTCAAGTGACGGCACAGCTACCGTATAGGTGAGTGAGTTTTAATAGATACATGGTGGAATGTGAATTTTTTCTAACCAATTTTGTTTATATGCCGTTTCAAGTTTTAATAGATACATGGTGGAATGTGAATAGGCAGACAGAGCAACACTTAACAAGCTGAAAAAGGTTTTAATAGATACATGGTGGAATGTGAATGTAGGTTCTGCTGCAAGGTGACAAAATTCTATTTCGTTTTAATAGATACATGGTGGAATGTGAATGTAGAATGCATCCGCTCCAACCTTTTCCTCTTCCGGTTTTAATAGATACATGGTGGAATGTGAATTCTTGACTTGCTAAACATTTATTCATTCTGTGCCTGTTTTAATAGATACATGGTGGAATGTGAATTCTTGACTTGCTAAACATTTATTCATTCTGTGCCTGTTTTAATAGATACATGGTGGAATGTGAATTTTTGATTTTTCCAAGTGTCCTTACTGTCAGGATCAGTTTTAATAGATACATGGTGGAATGTGAATAAAAAAACAAGCAGATTCATTACAAACGACGCCAGCGTTTTAATAGATACATGGTGGAATGTGAATTTATCTACAGTAATTGATCTAAAAACATCCTTAAAAGTTTTAATAGATACATGGTGGAATGTGAATAAAACATTAGATGATATTTACAAGGTGCTTTTTTGGGTTTTAATAGATACATGGTGGAATGTGAATATTCAACATGGCGCGAAATCTAGTTATATAAGTAGTTTTAATAGATACATGGTGGAATGTGAATATTGAATATGATAAGAATGGAAATGCGATAAATTTAGTTTTAATAGATACATGGTGGAATGTGAATAAATTCTTAATTAGACACGTATTTGATATTTTAAGTTTTAATAGATACATGGTGGAATGTGAATCGTTATGCAGACGGTGAATACTTGGACAGCTTGGCGTTTTAATAGATACATGGTGGAATGTGAATGGAATTATCGTGCGCATTAACAGCGGCGGCGGTGATGGTTTTAATAGATACATGGTGGAATGTGAATACTATTATCTGATGCTGTTTAAGATCTTCGCTAACCGTTTTAATAGATACATGGTGGAATGTGAATGCTGGATTCCGGAAGCAGGCGAGCGCGTGATTGCAAGTTTTAATAGATACATGGTGGAATGTGAATAGTTAAGAGAAAGGGGGCTTTACTATGTGTGAATCGTTTTAATAGATACATGGTGGAATGTGAATATCGTATGATATTGATAAAGGACGAAGCATCTCCAAGTTTTAATAGATACATGGTGGAATGTGAATTACATTCTGATCGCATGTAAAACGGTCTCCCATGCCGTTTTAATAGATACATGGTGGAATGTGAATTTCTCCGACATAAAGAGCAACAATGAATCTGTAGGTTTTAATAGATACATGGTGGAATGTGAATGAGTTAAAGAGATTAGACGTTACGCATCAAACGAGTTTTAATAGATACATGGTGGAATGTGAATGAGGTATTTAGACAGCGCGCGGAGCTTGAAAGAAAAGTTTTAATAGATACATGGTGGAATGTGAATGTAAGAATTTCACATGGAACGGCAATTAGCACAAACTGTTTTAATAGATACATGGTGGAATGTGAATAACAAACGGTTTAATGCTAATTTTGCACGGATCGTGTTTTAATAGATACATGGTGGAATGTGAATTTATTTGTTCTTCGACTACCGGCATTCGCCTTGCAAAGTTTTAATAGATACATGGTGGAATGTGAATGTAAAAGAAAAAGGTGTACCCGGGAATTTGAAATAAGTTTTAATAGATACATGGTGGAATGTGAATTACTACGGAAAAATCAGTATAACAAGCGCGTATAAGGTTTTAATAGATACATGGTGGAATGTGAATTTGGATGAAACATATCACTATTCAGACAGATTTAGTTTTAATAGATACATGGTGGAATGTGAATTGCACAAAAGCTATATGAAGATATATACGGCAGTAAGGTTTTAATAGATACATGGTGGAATGTGAATAGGATATGCAGGAATGTAAAGAATGATATGTTTGAAGTTTTAATAGATACATGGTGGAATGTGAATAAGCTCCATTGCCGGTCTGTTCGGCAGTAGATTTTCGTTTTAATAGATACATGGTGGAATGTGAATTTCGCTTACTTTCTCTTATCTTATCCATGCCCTCAGTGTTTTAATAGATACATGGTGGAATGTGAATCATTGTCAGTATTGAAGAGTGCACAGACCGTCACTGCTGTTTTAATAGATACATGGTGGAATGTGAATATGGAACATTACAATGAATATATCTTTCAGTATCAGGTTTTAATAGATACATGGTGGAATGTGAATGTATGTATTGGAATGATTCAATCATACGGAAGTAATTGTTTTAATAGATACATGGTGGAATGTGAATGATCTTTATGATCAAATGTTACAGAAGTCGTATTTGTTTTAATAGATACATGGTGGAATGTGAATAAAAAACAAGAATTGGGCAAAAATTGGGCAAAAAAAGTTTTAATAGATACATGGTGGAATGTGAATGAGACTGTATTAAACTATGCCTTAAACGGTGCATCCGGTTTTAATAGATACATGGTGGAATGTGAATGTTATAAAAAATATGGATATGTAAATGAGGACGATCCGTTTTAATAGATACATGGTGGAATGTGAATTCAACTAATACCTCTCCGCTATCTTCGTCAACATGGTTTTAATAGATAAATGGTGGAATGTGAATAGCCAAGAAGCAATTCTTTTTCGGCATTGTTCCGACGTTTTAATAGATACATGGTGGAATGTGAATGATAATACGCACATGATAATTTCAAAATCTGGATTAGTTTTAATAGATACATGGTGGAATGTGAATTAATATCAACCTCTTTTCTTATCTGCTTAATCTGTGTTTTAATAGATACATGGTGGAATGTGAATTTATGTGGACTTTTAAATATTCCGGCTGCTCTTACAGTTTTAATAGATACATGGTGGAATGTGAATTATAACTCTATTCCCTCCTCTCCTTTTCTGTACTGGCGTTTTAATAGATACATGGTGGAATGTGAATTTATTCAACCTCCGTTTCAAAATCTGCTCTGCAAGTTTTAATAGATACATGGTGGAATGTGAATTTGTATATTCCGGAAAAGCTTCCATGTCAAACCGAGGTTTTAATAGATACATGGTGGAATGTGAATTAAAAAGGACATCTGTTATACTCTTTATGTTTGATAGTTTTAATAGATACATAGTGGAATGTGAATGATGATTTGTTGAAGTTGACTGAAGATGATGCAGAGTTTTAATAGATACATGGTGGAATGTGAATTTATAACGTAGCTGTAAATACAATAACAAATATCAGTTTTAATAGATACATAGTGTGGAATGATAACAAAGAAAATATAATTAACATAAAAGGGGAAAAAATAAAATGAAACAAGGAGAACAGGAAGCGAAGGAGATTTTACAATTAAAAGGCTATATATTTGACAATCAATATTATGATGATAATTCAAGTAAGAGTATGCCTGATCTAAAATTTCAAGGAGGAAATTATTTAGAAGTAACACATACGCAACATAATAATAAAATAGCAAAATCTCCAACACAATTTGATAGATTATCTATTAGAGAGAAAACGGAGAAATTACAGGAAATAGGTGAAGCGCAAATGCGTTTTATTGCATTGGATTATGAAAGAAATATCGATGGTTCATTTACAGAAGAAGGAAAATGTCAATTCGATAAAGATAAACGACTTCTTGCGAAAAGTTTTAATTACAAAGATGGGCAGCCCTCAGAATTTAAATCGGATATACCAGTGATAGAAGCTGATATAGATAATATTATTGCGGGAATAAAGAAAAAGGAAAAATTACATCCTAAAGGGGATGCGGACTTGTTTATATTTGTTTTAGATGATGAATTTGATTGTATGGAACATCTGTTAAAAACAAAAGAAAGAAACGGTGTTACGGATTATTTTCTTAGGGTTATAGAGAAATCACCATTTGAAAAGGTGTTTATATGTGAATGGGATTTTGAGAAGCAGTGCTATATAAAGGAGAATCCCAGACTGATTTGCTATACAACCATAAAAGAACAAGAAGTAAGCTATATAGATATATGCAGTTATAAATTATATGAGAATTTAATAAGACCATATAGATACAAATATAAATGTAACATTGAGACCGAAAAGTGGCACATGTACATACCTCCCCCACCACAGCCTTACTTACCACATCCCCTATATGCTATTCGGTTCCTGTGGTGGGGGAGAACTTTGTTCTGGTTCCTTTTTGTTACATGCTAGAATGTCTTCTGCAGAAATTCTGCATACGATTTATAGTAGCGATAGTATTCGGTACCCTTTTCCTGATCATATTTGGTCACGAAGAGGTTGTGAATTTCCCGAAGGTTTGCTTTATGCGGGTATAGTTTTTTATAGAAATCATCAGTGAGAGCAATACCGGCATTAGAGTAAACAATCGATAAGAATTTACGGTATTTTGTTTTCTTTTGCCAGTTGACCTTTGGTATCTCGTAGGATGAACTTTTTACTATACCATAGATATAACTTCCTTTTTCCTGACCGTAGATTGATATAAGTATGTTGTGGATGGCGGATAGATTACTTTTCCCGACACAGGAAAGTAATGTATCGACCTGTTCCTTATCATACAGCGGCGTAGATACAGCTTCTGGAATAGCAGCCTGTTTATCAATCTTAGCAGAAACAGCAATTTTGACAGGATTCGCAGCGGGAGTGGCTTCTACGATCACGTCCGGCTTTGGATTTTCTGCTTTTATTACTGAATCATCAATACTTTCCGGTACTGCGGTAAAAGCTGGAATTGCAGGAAGCATTGGCTTTTGTACAGATAGTTCATTTGCCAGTGTGTGGAAAATGGAGGGAGCCTTGCGGCATACATGGTATCCGCGTTCCGTCCAGAAATGTACCACGCTGTCAAAACCTTTATCTTTTGAAACAATGATGAGGTTGTCGTCCGGATTTTTAACTGTATACGAACCAAGGTAGGTTACAAGTTGAAAATCTAAGGCATTATCAGTTCCGTTTTCACAGAGGATGAACTCAGGTTCAAAAGGGGACTGTTTCAATGCGACAACATTTGCATAGGACATGTTAGGAGACTTGTCGGTGTAGAATACAAGGATACAGTCATCGTCATTCAGATAATCAAATAGTTGTATCCAGGAATCACCGACATTCTCACTATCTACAAAAAATATATTTCTCATGATCACCTCGTTTAACCAGAACAAAATAAGTATAGCATATAATTTTATCGAACTGAACAAGAAAATGTTGACATAAATGTCGGCAAAAAAACACCTCCACCCCACAGTAGTTTCATATACAATACATTTCAGAAATTCTGTCTTGTATCATATAACCACCATGGAGCAGAGGTGCTTTATATTATGCGGTTATTTAATGGATCGCTTCTGAATTCATAACAGTCTTAGCTGTACCGGCATAAGGGTAAGCCCAGAGGAAGCTGCTTATTCCTCCATAAGTAACATCCATATTCAGTTCATAGGACTCTACATTTTTGAGATTCTTAATCTTTACATCTTGTGTAGCCCGAACCTTGAGCCGGAGTGTTTCGTTTGCCTTAAGGGTCAGACTCTGGTTGCTTTTGTATTTCTTCCATGTGCCATCACCCTTGCGATAGGAAATGATATCAACACCTGTTTCAATGGTCGAACCATCGTCCAACTCAATCGTCAGTACAGCATTGTCATATAATTTTAATGTGTCATTATAGGCTTTGCTGGTAATCTTATATACTGTTTCGTTATCAGCACATTTTACACTGTTGTCAAATTTGAACGTATATTTACCACTTCGGTTTGTTGCAGATATCTGTTCGTAGTCCGTAAAAGCACTGTAATATTTCTTCTTGCCGACCTTAAGATAAGTTCTGACCTTGTAGCGATATGTCTTACCCGCTTTTACGGTTTTGTCTTTATAGCTCAGGCTGGTTACACTTTTTTTGGTTGTTGCGATTTTTTTGTAACCTGAGATTCCCATTTCTTTCCGGTAGATTTCATATCCGGTTGGAAGTACGCCGCCTGAACTGTATAATTTCAGCGTGATCGACTTTGGGCTTCTTGGGGCTTCTGCAAACTGGTATTCGTCAAATGAACATGTCAGTCCGGTATAGGCAGATTCCGGAACTCCAGTTTTAATTACACATTTTTTATTCTTATAGCCACGAACCATGTAGCTGTAAGTTTTCTCTGTTTTTAATTTCTTGTCGGTGTAACTTTTCTTCTTGCCGGAGATGGTTGCTACCACCTTATATTTGCCGACATTTCCGTTTTTGTTTTCTGTGGCACGATAGATTTTATACTGAGTAACTCCTTTTTGTGCTTTCCATGTTATTTTTACCGAGGTCATCGATGTAGCGGTTGCCTTTATTTCAAGATAGCCACTGGCTTTTGCTGCCGGCATGCTTGTAAACATGAGCTCCCCGATCATAACAAACATGAGTATGAGACTGATAATCTTTTTGTTCATAACCTTCAACTCCTTTCTTTGTCCGATATATACAGTTTATATTTGATTTATTTTTATGTTCAGCCTGTGACTGGTGGACTATATCTTGTAATATGACATACACGAGGCTTTCGTAATGAGATGCATATTGTCAGTAAATACGGGTGCCTGTTTGAGCCGAAGGCGAGTTGGCACAGGAGTATTTACGAAATTTGAGTAAGCTACACTAACCTCAAACTTCGTTTACACTCGTTTTCGCTAAGTGTACTTACATGGCACGTACTAACTTCAGACTTCGCAAAAATGCTCGTCTTCGCTAAGTACTCCGCACACATATGCATCGAATAGAAAATGAAGTGTGTCATTTACAAGATGTAGTCCACCGGTTAAAGGCTGAATATAAAAGATAAACTTTATACCTGTATACACGGTCTCCATAACCCTAAATTCCGACACATCATTCGCTTGATGTGCTTATATAAATTATACCATATACATATGCTGTTTCGGTACTGAAAGATTATCGTCAAAATGACGAAAAGCCTAAGGAATTATACGTGTTGCAGATACATTAAACATGCCGCATATTCTGGCAAGATTCTATGATGAAACTTGCTGACGAATTGCGGCATGTTGATATAAAAATAGAATTGTTAAAGATATAAAAATTCATTCAGAGAGAGTTGCTGTTTGATAAAACGACTTACCCTTCAATCCCTTTCATAGTGAGCTGGATTCGTTTCTTTGCAAGATCCACGCCCATAACCTTAACTGTTACGATATCACCGACACTTACAACATCCAATGGGTGCTTGATGAATTTATCCGACATCTGAGAGATATGAACCAGACCGTCCTGATGAACACCGATATCTACAAATGCACCGAAGTCGATTACATTACGGACTGTGCCCTTTAAGATCATGCCTTCCTTTAAGTCCTTCATTTCAAGGATGTCCCCACGCAGGATCGGCTGTGGCATTTCACTTCGAGGATCTCTTGCAGGTTTTTCCAGCTCTTTTACAAGGTCGGTAACTGTTACGGTTCCGACGCCCAGTTCTTTTGCGAGTGCTTTGATATCGCCTGCGGCTTTTGTGATACCCTTTAACTGACCGGATGCTAGATCATCCATGGAATATCCGAGATGCCGGATCAGTGTTTCGGCAATCTCGTAGCTTTCCGGATGGACAGAGGTAGCATCAAGCGGATTTGTACCACCTGAGATCCTCATAAATCCGGCACACTGTTCAAAGGCTTTCGGACCAAGCTTTGCAACCTTTAACAGTTCTTTTCTATTTGTAAAGCGACCGTTTGCTTCACGGTATTCTATGATATTCTTTGCCAGTGTTTTTGTAATACCCGAGATATGCTCCATCAGAGGAGCAGAAGCTGTGTTTAAATCAACGCCGACCTGGTTTACAGAATCTTCGACAACAGCGTCTAACGCTTCTGTCAGCTTCTTCTGGTTCATATCGTGCTGGTACTGACCGACACCGATCGCTTTCGGATCGATCTTGACCAGCTCGGCAAGCGGATCCTGAAGTCTTCTTGCGATTGAAGCGGCGCTACGCTGACCGACATCAAAGCTTGGAAATTCTTCTGTTGCAAGCTTGCTTGCCGAGTAGACGGATGCTCCGGCTTCATTTACGATTACATACTGAACCTTTGTATCCAGCTCATGGATAAGATCGGCAATGATCGCCTCGGACTCACGGGAAGCGGTTCCGTTCCCGACAGAGATCAGCGAGATGTTATATTTTTTGATCAGATCCTTTAAGATCTTCTTTGATTCTTCCACCTTATTCTGAGGAGCAGTCGGGTAGATGACTTTCGTAGTGAGTACCTTTCCCGTTGCATCAACGACTGCCAGCTTACATCCGGTACGGAATGCAGGATCCCAGCCAAGTACGACATGGCCGTTGATCGGTGGCTGCATTAAGAGCTGTTTTAAATTACTGCCGAATACTTTGATCGCACCATCTTCGGCAGCTTCGGTCAGACTGCTTCGGATATCACGTTCAATGGATGGAGCGATCAGACGTTCGTAGCTGTCGGCAATCGCGTCTTTTAAGATGTCATTTGTATTTGGATTATCCCGTACGACCACTTCACGGATTAGATAACCGATGATCTCGTCGGCCGGTGCGTCGATCTTAACGGAGAGAAATTTTTCCTTTTCACCACGATTAATGGCGAGTGTACGATATCCGGTCATCTTGCGGACGGGAGTGCTGAAATCATAATACATTTCATATACGGATTCTGCTTCCGGATCTTTTGCGGTAGTTATAAGAACTCCCTTATCCATTGTTCGGTTTCGTATCTCGGTTCGATATTCTGCATTATCCGAAATGGATTCTGCGATAATGTCCATAGCTCCTGCAATTGCTTCTTCAGGGGAGTGAACTTCTTTTTCTTCTGATACATAGGCGAGGGCTTCTTCCGTGATCGGCTTATTTGTCATTTGCAGGGAGATGATATTTGCAAGCCCTGTAAGTCCTTTGCTCTGAGCGATCGTGGCACGAGTCTTTCTCTTTGGCTTATATGGGCGGTACAGATCCTCGACAGCTACCAGAGTTTCGGCAGCCAGAATGGACTGCTTCAGTTCGTCGGTCAGCATGCCTTGTTCTTCAATCGTAGCAATGACCTTTTCTTTTCGTTCTTCCAGTCCTCTGAGGTAAGTAAGACGTTCATCCAGAGTACGAAGCTGCTCATCGTTTAAAGAACCGGTAGCTTCTTTTCTGTATCGTGCAATAAAAGGGATAGTGTTTCCCTCATCTATCAGTTTAACGGCAGCGGCTACCTGCTCCTGCCGGCACATAAGTTCCTGACTGATCTTCAAAATAATATCCATAATCGTGAAACCTCTTTCTTAATTTGTATCATTCACCGTAACAGGAAATGTCATGTATATAATGTGTGCTCTGATGCGGATCTGGTGATACGAGAACAACCGAATATAGTGCAATGACATATATTGTGCGTTCGAGTCCGCTTGCTGCAACCCGTACAGACAGGTTGGAACATTGTATAGTTGCATATTACGGTAAAGCAGAATCTAGTATATGCGAAATTTCGGTAGGATTCAAGCATGGAGACAGACAAATTATGGAAAAGTACAAAACAGAAAAACGCAGCAGATGTAAAAATGAAGTATCTATAAAATGACAGATTCGCTGGAAAGATATGTGCGGCTGTGTTATACTGAAACAGACACAAGGTGCGGGTGGACATGTCCGGTTATATCTAAAAAATGCCCCGAGGGTATGGAATGGAGCAGAACATGCAGGGTTTTACAAATACAGCAGACAGAGATGAAACAGTTTCTTATATAGAAGATGGCAGTTGTCAGGCAGATCGTGTTGAGACTGCGATGGCATTTGCGAAGCGATGGCATCAGGGACAGACGCGCCTTGGCAGAGATGGCAAAGTGCCGTATTATGATGAACATATTCTTGGCGTTTATCATATATTAAGAGACGAATGTCATGTAGAGGATAAAACTGTACTTGTAGCTGCATTACTGCATGATACGGTAGAAGATACGGACTGTACATTTGAAGATATTGAACAGATCTTTGGTACGGATATCAGGGATCATGTATATTTATTAAGTAAACTCGAAGGAGAGACCTTCTCCGACTATTCAAAACGTCTATTTGACCACGCTCCGGCACAGGTGGTCATGATCAAGCTTGCAGACAGACTGCATAATCTAAGAACTATCCTTTTTGTATCCAATCGCAAATGGATCCAGAGAAAAGTAAATCAGACTTATACCGATATCCTTGACCGGTTAGAGCAGGTAAAAGACAATCTCGGAGAGGACTATGCTACCGAGATATCTATGTTAAAAGATAAAATTATCGAACAGCTAGCTGTTGTTCAGGCAGAACTGGATAAGAAGCGGGAGACAATTCAATAATACCGATTTCTTCGTCCGTCGGACTTTCGAAATCGTACAGCTATTCGCACTCCGGGCTATTCGCCCTTCTTACTCATATCTGTTTATCTGCCAAATAAATAAGCAACGTTGTCTTTATACAGACACGTTGCTTATTTGATTGGCAGATTTATTGTCATATGTTTTCAATCTGCCAGTCGATCGGTTCAACACCGTGCTCGATCAGGAAGTTGTTCGTTTTGCTGAAGGGCTTGCTTCCCCAGAATCCACGATAGACCGATAACGGACTTGGATGCGGAGCCTTTAAGATCAGATGGTTCGGATTGTTTAACATCGAAGCTTTTCTTTGCGCATACGAGCCCCATAAGATGAATACGATCGGGCGATCCTGACGGTTTAAGATCTCCATGCAGGCGTCTGTAAATTGTTCCCAGCCATGTCCTTGATGAGAATTTGCCTGATGTGCCCGTACGGTCAGAACGGCATTTAACATAAGGACACCCTGCTCCGCCCATTTAACGAGATAACCATTATTTGGAATATAGCAGCCAAGGTCATCGTGAAGCTCCTGATAAATATTGGCAAGAGAAGGCGGGATATCGACTCCCGGCTTTACACTGAAGCTCAGGCCATGCGCCTGACCTACATTATGGTAGGGATCCTGACCGATAATGACACATTTGACCTTTGACAATGGTGTCAGATGAAATGCATTGAATATATCATCGGCAGGTGGAAAGATTTCTCTTGTGGCATATTCATGTCCGACAAAATTAAACAGTTCTTTATAATATTCTTTTTTATATTCGGGCTTCAGTTCCGGAGCCCAGTCATTTGAAATAGCTGGCATAATTCAGACTCCTTATCTATAGTGTAAAGGATACGTTTTTCATTTCGGGACGACATGTTGCATTCTGAAAATGAAAAGAGCATCCTATGTGTTCGTTTAAAAACAGTGTAACATAAACAATATTTAATGTAAATTTTAAGGCGTAATTTTACTCTGAAACATTGTCAGGTGAGAGACTTTGTGGTATCATCTTTTCAAATGAAATTTTTGCAGAAGGGGTGCTGAAAATGGAGAAAGCATATAAGACAATGAAAACTTCAGGCGCAATAAATATTGCATTAGGCGTAGTCGTTCTGGTGCTTGGACTTGCATCCGGTATATTGATGATCGCATCGGGCGGTTGTCTCTTGAAGAACAAACGTCATATTGTATGGTAGGAATGACAATCCTTTGCACGCGGGTACAGGAAGAACAGTTACCGCGTGCATATTTTTTCTGCAAAAATGGGGTTGACAGACAGCGAGACACTGTGTTAAAGTCGATACAGATAATACGATGAAGAGGAATAGTAGAATCTATGAAGCATTCAGAGAGTTGTCGGTTGGTGTGAGACAGCAGTGGAACAGATTTGAACTCGCCTCAGAGTAGCCCGCTGAAAGGAAGTAGGATGGGATGGAGCCTGCCCATTATAGCAGGAGGATATAAGAGATTCATATCTGTATCTGTAACGAGAGCATACAACATGTATGAAATAGAGTGGTACCGCGTATAACTTACGTCTCTATAGGTGATGAGATGTAGGTTTTTTTATTGCCATATTTTATGTAATATATGAATAGAAGAACAAAAGCCGTTACAGGAGCTTATACAGAAAACAGAAACAGGAGGTTAAACATGAAGAATTTTGAGCATTACAAAAGAGGCTATTATATGCCACCGGAAAAGTCTGTAAAATGGGTAGAAAAAGAGTATATTGATAAGGCGCCGATCTGGTGTAGTGTAGATTTAAGAGACGGTAATCAGGCACTGATCGTTCCAATGAATCTGGATGAGAAACTGGAGTTCTTCAAAGAACTTGTACGAATCGGTTTCAAAGAGATCGAGATTGGTTTCCCTGCAGCATCGGAAACAGAATATGAGTTCTGCCGTACCCTGATTGAGAAGAATATGATACCGGATGATGTAACCATTCAGGTGCTGACACAGGCAAGACCGCATATCATTAAGAAAACATTTGAAGCAATTGACGGCGCAAAGCATGCGATCGTTCACCTGTATAATTCGACATCCTATGCACAGAGAACACAGGTATTTAAGAAATCAAAAGAAGAGATCTTACAGCTTGCGGTTGATGGGGCAAAATTGTTGAACCAGATGGCAGAAGAGCACGGAGTAAATTATCCGTTTGAGTATTCACCGGAGAGCTTTACCGGAACAGAGATTGACTATGCATTGGACGTATGTAATGCAGTTATTAAAGAATGGAAGCCTACTCCGGATCGTAAGGTTATTATTAACCTTCCTGCAACTGTAGAAATGTCACTTCCACATGTGTATGCAAGCCAGATTGAGTACATGAGTGAACATTTGATTGACAGAGAAAATGTTATCCTGTCCTTACATCCGCATAATGACCGTGGATGTGGCGTAGCAGATGCAGAGCTTGGTATTCTTGCAGGTGCAGACAGAATCGAAGGAACTTTATTTGGAAATGGTGAGAGAACCGGTAATGTAGATATCATCACACTTGCGATGAATATGTTCACACATGGAGTAGATCCTGAACTTGATCTGTCTGATATTCCAAAGCTGACAGAATTATATGAACGCGTAACAAATATGCATGTATATGAGCGTTCTCCGTATACGGGAAAATTAGTCTTTGCAGCATTTTCAGGTTCTCATCAGGATGCGATAGCAAAGGGTATGAAGTACAGAAAGGATCAGGGAGATGGTATGTGGACAGTACCATATCTTCCGCTGAATCCGGAGGATATCGGAAGAAAATATGATGGAGATGTTATCCGTATCAACAGCCAGTCAGGAAAGGGAGGTATCGGTTATATTCTCCAGTCCAAGTACGGTTTTGACCTTCCACCAAAATTCCGTGAGGATCTTGGTTATACAGTTAAAGATGTATCTGATAAGGCACATAAGGAATTATCCGCTACCGAAGTTTTGGATATTTTCCAGAGTACATATGTCAATATAGAAAATCCTGTTCGGATGTTGGAGTGTCATTTCGTTCAGGGAGATGGAATCTCAACTGAGATCACGATCATGAAATATGGCGAAAAGAAAGTATATCATGGTAAAGGAAATGGTCGTCTGGATGCTGTCAGTAATGCAATTAAGAAGCATTTTGACATTGACTTCAAAATCATCTGCTATGAGGAGCATGCATTACAGGTAGGCTCTAACTCACAGGCAGTCGCTTATGTAGGTCTGGAAGGAAAAGACGGAACAGTTACCTGGGGTGCAGGCATTAAGGATGATATTATTGATGCATCTGTATATGCTTTAATCTCAGCAATCAACAGAACAGGCGTGTTATAATAAATAAAAAGCCATTCAGCCGGTATAATAATTGTATCGGTTGGATGGCTTTTTAGTGCTTTTGAAAAAATTATGAAGTTTGGCTCAGCTTTTTATAGCAGTAGCCGATGATATCTTTTCGGGTTACGATACCGATGAATTTGTTGTGGTCGTCTACTACAGGAACGAAGTTCTGTGCCATCGCACGGGCAATCAGATCTTCCATATTTGAGTTGATTGATACGGAAGCATATTCGAATTTTTTCGGAATGTCGGACAAACGGATATCTTCGGATTCGGACAGATGGTTCAATCCGTTTTTCTTGCAGAACCAGAGGATATCACCCTCGGTGATTGTTCCGACATATTCGCCGTTACCCGACAGAATCGGGATTGCTGAATATCGATGGATCTCCATCTTTTCAAGAATCTGTCTTAAAGTAAATGTGCTTTCTATAAATGCAACCTCGCTCTTAGGAGTCAGAAAAAATAAAATATTCATAGGTCAGGGAAAATCCTCCTTTATGTAAAATATAACTTTGTATTATTGGTGATCAGCGGCAATGGTTTATTATTCGTGCCTGTATCTATTATAGAAGATGTCGACAGGGTTTGCAATTTACATTCTCTTAATTTTGTTTGAAAAAAGTGTGACAGATTTCAGAAAGAACATAGAAAAAAACTTCGGGTTGTTTAATAAGGTGTTATTTGTTAAAATAAATATAAGTGTAGGCTTGTGCGTGCACATTTACAGACAGGAGGAAAGCTATGGCTGCGGATAACGTATATGATGAAGACCAGGAATACCTGATCGAAGCGCGTGATACAATCTCCGAATTAGAAGATTTAAAAGATAAGCTGGAGGAGATCAAGCTGCTCCAGAAGAAGAATAAACGGGCTATCGTCCGGGAAGAACGGGCAACCGGTGATGAGATCAGTGCCACATTAAAAAAAAGAAAAGAACAGATCGCTGCAAGCTATGACAGACAGATCGATGTAAATAATTCTAAGATCCGTCAGGTGCAGACGAAGAAGGATAAAAAGAAAAGCCAGAGAATGGAAGATCGGATCAATAAGGAGACGGCAGATATCCGGGAGGAGAATCGTCAGCTGAATGCGGCTATCAAGACTTTATTCAAAAAGAATCATGTTCCGGCCTTTTGTAATACGAAGATGTATTATTGCCTGTTTTCCCCCAAAGGCATGAGTGAATTTCTTGAGCTGCTTGTAATTCTTTTGGTTGCATGCGGAGGAATTCCGGCAGCAGTGATTGCGATTTTAATGAATACAAAGTTCAAGACAGGAAACCATACTGCAATGTGTGTGCTGATTGCAGCACTGATCATAATTACTGAGTTTATTATTTATTTCATTGTATTTAATCTGACAAAGGTGAAACATAGAGATTTGATCCGGGAGGGAAGAAGAACCCGCGATAAGATCATAGCCAATGAGAAGGCTGTAAAAGCGATCAAGAATTCAATTGCAAAGGATAAGGATGAGAGCATTTACAGACTGGGTAAATATGATAAAAAGATTCAGGAGTTAGAAGATGCGGGTGGAGTGATCAGTGATGAAAAACTGGATGCGCTTCGTACCTTCGAGAAAGAAACCAAACAGTTGATTACGGATGAGATCACCGGACGCAGAAAAGAGAAAATGGATCGATTGAAATCCGAACGTGATACACTGGAAAATGATTTCGGTGATACGCAGAAGAAGATATCCGAATATGAGCTTATGATCACGAACAAATATGAAACATATCTCGGAAAGGACTTTTGTACAGAAGAAAAATTATCTGATCTGATCTCAATCATGGAAGAAGGATCAGCAAGTACAGTAGCTGAGGCTATCAAAGTTTATAAAGGAGATGACAGATGATGATCGGCATAGACGAGTGCT
>UMLJ01018951.1_pt1 | contig 24766 bp, 21 predicted proteins | sample 1966521 | NCBI WGS metagenome assembly UMLJ01 (sample SAMEA4836199, study PRJEB28245) | human gut metagenome | biome: gut microbiome; material: fecal sample | place: Denmark | collected 2008
AATAGGGGTTGACTTGTCAACCCCTATTTGATAATAAATATTAAGAATTAAAAGGGGTTTTATATAATGGCGAATACTACTCGTGCTCAGAAGTCTGTAACAAAGACTACAGATACTACTACTATTAATAACAAGGAACAAAATGCAAAGATGGAGCAGCTTGCTGCTGAAAATGCAGCTCTACAAGATATGATTGCAAAGCTATCTGCGCGTCTTGATGAAATGGATAAGGATAAAGAAGCTTGTGGAGAAAAGGTTGCAACAGATGAAGTTGAAGATACTTCTGAATATCCAGAGCCAGATGCAAATAAGCAGATTAAAATTATGTCTATGTTTTATGGTTCTCTAAACCTAAATAATAATAGCAACCGCTCTGCTGGTCGTATCCTAACTTTTCAGAAGTTTGGAGAGATTAAGTCTGTACTTTATCATGACCTTGTTGATTATGTAAATAATGAACGTAAATTTGCAGAAGAAGGATATTTTTATATTCTTGATAAGGCTGCTGTGTATCATCTTGGTCTAACAAATGAATATTCTCATCTTGTAGATGGCGATATTGTTAATCATATGATGGATTATTCAGCTAATGAACTTGAGAGTATTGTATCTGTAATGACTGATGCTCAAAAGGAATCTATTGCAAACCTATTTGCTGACAAACTTTATCATGGAGAAGAACTTGACCTTAATAAGATTGCTATTATTAGTAAGCATCTGCCTGTAGGTATTGAACAAATGGTACAGGAGAAGAAGGACTTTGACGAACGAGCAAAAGCAGCTAAGAAAGACAATTAAGAGGTGATATGCTTGGCAACCACCACTTTTGAAGAATTATATTCGGATTTTTTATTTAAGGTACAAGATTATCAGCAACGAAATCTATATCTTAGAGATGAAAAAGTCGCAACTAATTTATGCCTGTCTTTTCTAAAAACAGCTATTGCCAAGTTTACAAATTGTAAAAAGGATATTCAACATCCTAATTTAGATTTATGTGTATTTAATGTTGAACTAACTTTAACCGAGAAGGATATTCTTACAAATCTTATGGTTGAAGCGTGGCTTAATCGAGTATGTTTAGATATTACTCAGATGAATCTTACGCTGAATGATAATGATTTTAAGCATTTTGCCGAGGAAAAGAACCTCGAAAAGAAAATTGAAACAAGGGATAGACAAAGAGAGATTAACGCACAGCAAATGTGGGATTATGATTTCAAAAATGTTCCTTGGACAGATTGGGCTTCTGGTAATTATGCACTTTGATAATTCTCAGGTATCTTTTTCAGAACAAGAAATTCAACAATATAAATCTAAACTTATCAATAAATGTTTTGCAATCTTAGGCATATATGAAGATTGCGATAAAAATAAATCATATACGCCTTATTTAACATATATAGATAGAGTTAAAATTGAGTTTGTCGGTTTTAGCACTAATACTAATAACATTCATCTTGTGTCTATTGTAAATATTCTTACTGGGATGCAAGATGTAGAAAGGTTATGTCATAAAGATGTGAAGTCGCTGGTATTTCACATTATCTCTATTGTGCAAAAAATGGAGGTGTAATATGGCATATTATGATGGTTTTATGGCTTGTAACCATGCTCGACCAAAACAATATTGGCAAGAACAGTTACAAGAAATGGTCAATCAAGAATTTGATAATGCTTCTACAGTACAATATGATATTGAAGAAGAAATTGCATTTGGTACACTTGAATTTAAAACGTTAAGCGAATGTCGTATTACAACACTGGTTGATGCAAAAACAGGTCAGCGTGTTAATGATGACTATAAGCGTATTATTTTTAAAGATTTAACAAAGACACCAGAGCTTGGGACACGTTATAGATTTGATAATAATATATGGATGGTATTTTCGACTGATAATATTAAGACTGATACATCCAGTGCATATTTAAGACGTTGTAATAATGTATTAACAATGGAAGATAAATATGGTAATATACATCAAGAGCCTTGTTATATTGATTATAAGATTACAGAATCGCAATTGTTTAAGGAATGGACATTGGATGTTCCTCAAGGACGTATTTATGTAACCTGCCAATTGAATCAACATACACAAGACGTTGATATTAATAAGCGTTATATTTTTAATGATAATGTTTATAAAGTTCGTGAGCGTAGTAAATTCGATAGACAACAAACGTTTAGTAAAAATAGCGTGCCTGTTATATCATTTTATGCAGATGTTGACGACAGAAACTCTGCTGATAGATTTGATATTGAGGTTGCAGACTATTTTGAACCAGCATATAAAGTACATACACCAGAAGAAATTACATGTGAAATTGGTACTCAGGGGAAAATTATTAAGTCGGTAACATTTGTTGATGACGAAGTATTTGATGAGCCTGTATTGTATGAATCAAGTAATGTTGATGTATGTAAAATTAATCAATATAATGGCAAATATCAATGTGTTGGTATTGGTGAATGTATAATTACATGCACACTATATCACAATCCTGCAATTTTAAGTAAAACGAAAATTAAGGTTGTCGATAAAAAAGAAGATGTAATTACAGACACTATTCTACCTGATATTCATTATATTAAATTAAATCAAACTTTAACATATTCCATTTATCACTATATCAATGGCGAAAAAACAAATACAAAATTCAATATTAAGGCATATAATGTACCAGAAAATTGTTTTACTATTAATAGTACAGATAATGAATTTACTATTAAATACAACAGATTATGTACAGATGGTCTTTTGAAGATTGTGTGTGAAAATTTGGATAATGGTGAAAAGACTGATTTTTATATTGAACTTGGAGGTGTTTGGTAATGGCATTTTTTGAAGAATTAAATGGCATTGTCATGGGCACTCTTGGTGAATACATATTAAAAAATCAAAGACTTTGTAAACTATTATATTATTATCCAGATGACCAACGACCGAATTATGACCCATTTATTCAGCCAGATATTGAGGATACATCTCAACTTATGTTTACTCATGTATTTCCAGTTCCAAAATTACCAGATGCAGTTTTAGACCAGAAAGGTTATCTTACTTGTACTTTAACAGGCGGTAATGATGTTGATAAGAATACTGGATTCCGTAGAGTAAATATACAATTTGACATTATTTATCATTTAAAAGCGTGGACAATTAAAGGTGGTTTTAGACCATATTTTGTTGCCAGTGAAATTGACAAAATGTTTAACAATAAATCCCTTACTTTACCTATTATTAATCGTTCACAATATTATGGATTCAGAACAAAAGATTATTCATCTTATTTCTATGGTATCCAATTGATTTATGAATTATATGTGGATAGTAATGTCGGATGTATTACTACAGTTCCTATGTATCAAGACGTTAAGTTTAAAGGTAATATTAATATTGACTAATAGACTTGTCTTACAACATGGTGATAGTTTAAAACTATCTCAATTGTATTCTTGTAAACACCCAACATTATTAGACATAGAACAATTACAAACTTCTAATGGTAATTTATATCTACAATATGTTAATACATTAACTTCAACCTCTTTGGATATTGCAGATATATTATGGAAGGAATGTAATATATGGTATGAGGACATAAAAAACGAATGGCAGTTTTTTATAGAAAAGGGATTAACTTCGCAAAAAGCAATAGAAATGTATAAAGAAACTTCTGATGGTGAAAAAACATTACCAGAACCTACCATATTAATAGATGAAGTTGTTGGTGATGCACTCGCATTCTTTTTAGGAACGTCTAATCAGTATGCAGTAAAAATTAATGATGGCAATATGTCATTAGTAAATGTTACAGAAGTTTCAAAATTTTTATATTTTTATACAGAAAATAGTTTTGTACTTACAGAAATGTCGTATCATTTAATCCAGCAGTTTTTATCTGAGATAAATTGGACTGCAAAGAAAGATTATAATGTTGTACATGGTGGTACAAAACGTGCGAAAAAATATATACTTGAAATGGAATATAAAGCGCGTATAGATGACGCAAAACGGCATCGTGAAACAATAACACTTGATAGTATTGTTTCTTCGTTGATTGCTAAAGGGTTATCTTATAAAGAAATATGGGATATGCCTATTTATATGATATATGACCAATATCAGCGTCATGTACAACTTAATCAATGGGATAATACGATGCGTACTTTATCAAGCGGAAACCTTGACACCAAAAAACATCCTATTAATTGGAATAAGATAAATTGGTCAAGGGTTTTAAATTAATAAATTAAAATAAAATATAAAGGAGTTGACAGATATGGCACTTGCTACTCCAAGAAACTTTGCTATCCAGCAGGTTTTTGAAATTCTTGGTCGTAAGCCAATCGACAAGTCTATTCTATTCTATCTGACCAACACTAAGACTTCTGGTCTAGAGAATACAGTAGAAATGGTATAAATATAAGGTGTACCATATGAAAATTTCCTAAATTGCGGGGAGTACCTAAGAGCTTGACATACCAACTATTTTGTAGTAATATAAATAGGGCGAGAGTAATGACCTCGGTATGGTAAAAAGTGTCAAGATTGGTTAATCCGCAGCCAAGATTCTTAATATATAAATTTTTATGTAAGGAGGTGTGTATATGATATATCATAAGATTGATTTGAATAAAGTTGAAGAACGTTATACGATTTATCCTAATGGAGATATTTTCGACAAGAAACTTGGTCGATATTGTCCTAAACAATTAAATCATAGAGGTTATCATACGGTATGGATAGCTACATTGGGGAAAAAAGTTTATGTAAATAGATTGGTTTTATGTAAATTTTGTCCCAATGATGATGAAATATATTTACAAGTAAATCATAAAGATGGTAAGAAAACAAATAATGATATTTCAAATTTAGAATGGTCTACACAATCTGAAAATCAAAAACATGCATATCAACATGGTCTATTATCACGTAAAGCAGAGAAGAATAGTCAATCTAAATTATCTAAAGCACAAGTGTTAAATATTATAGATTTGTTATTACAAGAAGTTCCTATTAAGGATATTGCTTCTGAATTTAATGTATCTAAAGGTATGATTAGTAAAATACGTACTGGTAGAGCATGGGTTGAATTAACTAAAGATATTGAGTCCCCCAAATCTAAATATGCTAACCATGTAGAAGCAAAATATATTGAAAGAGAAAATGAACTTCTTAATGATTTACAAAATAATGTAGATATAGATATTCTTTCTGATAAATATCATTTAAGCAAACGATTTATTAGAGATTTTAAATACCGTAAACTTGGTATATATTAAGAATAAGGTTCAACGACTATCCCATAGGCTATTGAAATATAGCAAAAGGAGTACGGCACAAATGTATGGTGTGGGTGAGAATCCCTTAAATGGAAAGAGGAAATATTGTATATAGTTATACAATAATAATATAGTCTGAACTTATACGGAAACGTATAGATGTTTTATAAACTACACAGCGTTATGAACTGTGTGAACATAATGACCCAACAGGTGGTCGTGGTAACGTATATATCGGCGGTGGCTTCTCCCACTCTCGCCGCGCTACTCTAAATGTAGAGGTAGCTACTTTCAACACCAATGTAATGGCAGTACAGGCTGGTACTGAACTATATGAGGGTTCTTCCAACATTCAGTACTACGAAGTAATGACCGCAGGTGCAGGTGGTGCTGTTAAGACTAAGCTAACTGCTATCGGCACTGCTGGTGCAGAACTTCTATTTGTTTACAAGGTAAATCCACAGTCTGGCGAATATGAGAAGTCCTTTAAGCAGGTAGCTTCTGAGCCACAGACTGGCGAGTTTACTTATACTTCTGGTACTAAGACTCTTGCATTTAACGCCGCAGAGACACCAGCCGAGGGCGATATGTTTGCAGTAGCTTATACCTTTAAGTCTGCTGATAACGCACAGGTTATCACTGTTTCTGGTGATGGTATCCCAGCAACTGTTCTTGCAACCGCTTATGGTCTTGCAAAGGATACTTGCACTGGCGAGCTATTCCCCTGCCAGATTGATGGTCTTGCACAGGTTGACGGTAACTGGAACTTCGACCTTTCCGCAGACGGAGACCCAGCAGTACAGGCATTTAATATGGAATTTGTACGTGGCTGTGGTTCTAAGAAGCTATATGACTTCAAGGTTTATACCGAGGAAGAGGAATAATATAGTTTAACTATATAATAAAGAGGGATATAATCATATCCCTCTTTTTATATTAATTTAGGTGGTATTTATTATGCTACTAAATAGAAAATGCAATTATTGCGGTAATGAATATTACATCTGTAGAGCGTGTATTGGTATTAATTCTTGGAAGAATATTTGTTGTTCACGAGAATGTTTTATCAATATGCAATCTTTAGATGGTGTTCGTCCTATCATTTTAGAGAACGGAGACAAGAATATGACTAAGACTATTCTACGCGCAGAACTAAAGGACGGAAAAACTTACGACATTATCGGTTATGACGTAGACCTTGGTCGTTTTGACTGTGACGGTGGACGCACTCTAACTTATGATGAAGTTAAGTTCTTCTATATTACTCCCGAAGTTCTCAAAGATATGGTTGGTACTGTTAAGGTACAGACCGAAACAAAGACTAAAGCAAATATTAAGAAAAATGAGGTTATTACAAAGGTTGATACAGTCTCAGAGAAGCCCGTAGCTTCTGATAAGATTGCACTCGATAAGGTATCTAAATAATAAATTTAAATGCAGTACAGCGCATCTGAATGCGTGTATGACCTTGTTTTAAATTTTTGTGCAATATTGTTGTTGAAATCACAATTTCTTTTTATATAAAGGATATTGTACTTTATGTTATTAAAATAATATGTTTTAGCGTATTGAAAGAAAATTATTTCTTAAAGGGAATGTAGTGCTGTTGACAGTAGGACATTCCCAATTTCTTTTTATTTTTATTTTTTGGAAGGTATAATATGGCACAGAATGAAGGTAAAAAATTTGAAGAAGATTGGAAAAAATCTTTTGCCAAACTTAATGCTTATTATTTTAGAATTAAAGATTCTGCTGCTTCATTTAGCGGTGGAAATACTTCGTTCACTAGAAATAATCCTTATGACTGTTTTGTGTTATATGAGGGATTTTTTCTTCCGATGGAGTTAAAATCCACAAAAGGCACTTCTTTTAGTTTTGAAAAAGAAGGTGCTGGTAATGGTAATAAATTAATAAAACTAAGTCAGATTCATGGACTTAATGAAGTAAGCCAGTTTAAAAATGCAAAAGCTGGGTTTATTTTTAATTTTAGAGATGTACATAGAACATATTATTTAGATATTGTTAATTTTATGAGCTTCTATAATAATACTTCTAAATTCTCTATTAACGAAAAGGATATTATTGAATATGAAGGAGTTTTAATTGAAAGTAAACTATTAAAAGTAAGATATAGATATAATGTTGAGAAACTCCTAAATGAATTAATAAGGGGTTGATTTTAGTGGAATTGGAACATCGTTATGATTCTTTAAGAAAACCAAAGAGTCGTAAAAAGCATAGTAAAAAGCAGCAAGCTAAGATTGATAAGCATATGTTACGTGAAATGGCAGAACGTCTACCAGAGATTACACCAGCAGAATTTGAACAGTGTAATCAAGAGAATGTAGATATGTTTTATGAATATTTTCGTAACAATAGACAGCTTTCTCCACAGTCACAAGGACAATATCAGACTTGTTTAAGACAGTTTTTCTGGTTTGTGCATACTAATCTGAGAGATAAGCCGTTTTATAAAATCAGCAAACGTGATTTTGTAAACTATCTTGGCTATATGCAAGACAGAGGTTTATCTTCCAGTGCAATCAACCTACGTAAATCTGCCGTATCAAGTTTCTGTAATTATATTGAAAATATTGTTGCTGATGATATGGAAGAATGTAGGAATTTCCGTAATTTTACACGCGGTATGCCTAAAGTAAATAAGACACAGGTATACGACAAGATTCCTATTAGTAAAGAAGAATATGATAAAATTATGAATTATCTTGAAGAAAGAAAGAATTATCTTGGTCTTGCTTGGGTTGCAACAGCATTCCATATTGGTGGCAGACGCGCTGAGATTGTTCAGTTTAAGACAGAGATTCTTAATTATCCTATTAAAGAAGGTAAGAATTATGTTGTTAGTCACGTTGTAAGAGGTAAGGGTGCTGGTGCAGAAGGTAAACCACTCAAGTATATGATTCCTATTGAAGTATTGGATTATTGGCGTTTATGGATTGAGAAGCGCGGATATGACCATGAATATGTATTTACTACACAAGTTGGTAAACAGAAGCCACAGCAGATGACTAAGGGTTGGGCTAATCATTTTTGTACCGAAGTTCTTTCTCCTATTCTTGGTAGACGTATTAATCCACACTTATTTAAAGCAAGTTGTATTACATATATGCTTGAACAAGGTAAGGATATGAAGTTAGTAAGTAAATTTATTGCTCATCATAATGATATCAATACCACATCGTCCTACTATGATTTACGTAGTTTTGATGACGAGTTGGATGATTTGTTTGATGATATGTAAAGGAGCTATATATGATTGAATACGCAGAATTTCGTCATCATATGATTCATGATGATACAGATACATTTCTACAGTATGTAGCAGATAATGTAGAAATTTATTCATATATTACAATGGGCAGAAAATATGCTATTATTGATATTTTTAATGCGGGATTTTCTTTTACCATTGAGCAGATGCTGACAGTAAAAGATTTTAATTTTTCTGATGTATTAATGGAATACGAAATGAAGAAGATGTTTGATATTTTCTTCCAGTATACAGACGTACATTTTGATTATAAATATTACAATTGCATGGAATATGACCTTATTATGCAGTCTGGATTTTATGATTTTGTAAATAATTATGCTCATGATGATTACGAAAAGCTATGTAAAGACCTTGATACTGTAACTGGTATTCGTGATATTTCTATTATTAATACATTTAATGGTATGGTTGGTAATATTCCGACAGTTAAAAAACTACAAGAAATGCGTGATATTATTGAAAGTCTCGACACAGAAAGACTAAGCAAAATCAATGATATTATTGCAATGAATGACCCAGCCACAAAAGCTGTAGTTGACGCTATTAAAGAATCTTCTGCCAAAGAAGCAAGAGATAAACTTACCGAGCAGAAAGGTTTTAAGGTGATTGACGGTGGCGAGAAAACTATACTCGATAGCAAAACTTAATCAAATTGCTAAAGAAATAGAATTTGACAAACAAAAGGCACTGAATCTTATTATGGAGAATGGTAGAAAAGAATTACAGAAATATGTTAAGGCATATTGGTATGATGCTTATTCTCCATCATATTATGACCGTACTTATGAATTTTTAAATTGTGTAAAAGCACGATTTATTAATGACGATGAGGTTGAAATATACTATGATACAGCCGCTATTAGTTCATCTTTTTCTGGTGGTGGATATTGGAATATTCACGCAAGTTTTGATGGTTCTCCTTTTGGCGGGGAAAGTTTTATTGAAACTGTAGAATTTGGTGGCGGTGGCTCTGATGCCAACCCGCGTAAAGGTTATGGTACTCACGGTCTACAGAGACTTCGTGCATGGTTATTGTCATACGTATATAAGGCGGTTAAACAATGTTTTCCAGTATAAGAAAGGCAGGTGGTTTGAATGGCAGATATTGATATTTCAGTAAAACTTAACGCCGACACATCTGTGTTGTCACAAATCGAAGCTGAAATTAATGATATTAAAAAAGATACAATTGATGTGAATTTTAATCATGTTACTGTATTAAATAAAGTAAAAACTTTAGCAAAGCAGATTAAAAATGAATTTAATATTCCATTGAATTTAAATTTTAAAAGTAATGCGGAGTTAAAACGCTTTACATCAGAAATATCAACATTATTCAAACATTTACAAACAGCCGTTGCAACTGGAATGAATTTGGATAATATTGATGTTAGCAGTGGTAAACTTAATGTTATTAATAGACAATTTGCAAATTCGTTTAAAGCGCAATCCTCTGATTTAATTGCAAATTTGCAAAAACAATACGCAGATTTGAATATCCCTATGCCAGCTTTAGATACTACAAAGCTGGAAAAGTCTGTAACTACTGTAGCAAACAATCTTAAAAAATTACAAGAAAAAAGTAAATTAATGATTCAAGATGGCGTCATGGATAAGCTTGAAGAAAGTTATGGTAATACAGATGCTTTCAAGAAACTTAAACAAGGCATGGATACCATTGATTGGACTGATTTTTCAACAGGATTTGAAAGAGCACAACAGTTATTAACTTCTTTTGGCGAAGAAGCAGGAGTACAATTCACTTCATTACGACAAGATGCTATTGAATTTGTGGGAGCAATGGATAATGTATCTGATTCTATTAATAGCTTTTCTATTAATAAAGATGATACTGCTAATCCATTCGAGCATATGGAAGATTCTGCAAAACGAGTAGAAAAAGCATTTGATGTAGTTCGTAATGGAGCTGATGCTCTTAAACAGTCTTTGAAAGGTGAGGATTATAATAAAGTTCTTGACTTTATTACGGAATCACTCAAAAAGGCTGGCGTTGAACTTGATAAGTTAGATGGTGACGTAAGCTCTTTCTTACAGAATGTTCAAACACGTTTTGATAAGACAGGTAAACTCGTTAGTGCAAGTGTCAGCGGTACAGTAAACGATATTACTATGGCATGGAATATGGGTACTAATGAGCAAGGTGGACTTGCTTTTGGTACTGCAAGTATTACTGACCATACTCAGACAAATGCTGTGCAAAAACTTGCTTCTAATTATAAGGAGCTATTATCTCTTAAAAAGCAATTGGCACAACTTGATTCTAAAGGTTATGTTAATGAATCTGCTGATGTTAAGAATACTATTTCTGCCTTTGAGAGGGAAAATACTACTCTTAAATCACTTATTAATAATAAACAAAAAGTTCAAAAACTTACAGATGATTATACAGCAAGTCTATCAAGACAATCTGCTCATCAATCAGATGTAAAGCAATTAGCAGAAGATACTGAATCTATGAATAAGTATCAGTCTACAATGCAAAAAGCATTGCAATATCAAAAAGACATTGCAAACATGCGTTCTGCTGGTAAGACTAATACTCAAGAATATGAAAATACACAACGTTCTTTAGAGCGTTTGATGACTACTTTAAATGAACTTGGTATTACATATGATAAAGCCGATAATCAATTTAGTCATGCAAATACTAAGAATTTGGCTGCTGATGTTGTTAATACAACAGAAGCATATCAAAAATTAACAGAAGCAGTCACTGAGTTTCAATATAAAGCTAATGATACAAACGCAAAGCAACAAGATGCTGCTCAATATAATAAAGATGCAGATGCTTTAAAGCAATATGTAACTGCATTAAAAGAAGCTCAACAAGCACAATCATTAATTGCTTCTAAAGAGGGTAAAGATGATTTTAATACAGAACGCATTGAACAAGCGCGTGCTGCAATTCAAAGTCTATTGCCTGTATTAGCACAACTTGGTATTACTTATGACGAAGCAAGTAACAGTTTCGCTACTAATTTTGATAGCAGTAAATTAAGTGGTCTTATGACTACTGAACAGTTACTTGACAAGCTGATTACAAAAGTAAGAGAATTTGATACAGCTTCTAAAAATACACAAGCTTCACAAGCAGATACACGTATGAATAATGTGTATAAACAGGCTACAGAAGCACTAAATAAATATATTGCTAAACGTAAGGAGCTTGCTCAAGCTGAAAAATCTGGTATGAGTGGTTCTGGTCTTGAAAATATGAGACAAGACTGTGAGCGTTTAAAGACAGAAGCAGACCAAGCAGAGCAATCACTTAAAGAATTAGGTAATGCTGCTCGAAGTGTAAACTTTGATAAGTTTAAAAGTGATGCTTTGAAAACAATGGATGCTGACATTGATAAAATTAGAAATAATACTCACGAAATGAGTAGTGGTTTTGAGTCTGCATTTGGTTCTATAGGACAATTTGCAGCTATGACAGGCATCTTTGATGGTATCCAAGCAGCTATTAGTAATGTAAGAGAAGAAATTGTAGAACTTAATACTGCAATGACCGAACTACAGATTGTAACAGAAACATCAGATGCGTCTATTGAAAAGACTATGGCTGGTTATGCAGACATGGCTAAAGACCTTGGTGTTACATTGCAAACCGTAGCAGAAGGTGCAGGAGAGTGGCTAAACGTCTTGGTCACTATAAATCCTTTTAATTGCTGGGAACTCCTTAGAGATTATTATACTACAACATAGATTGAAAAATCAAGTGTGAATGTTAAAAAATAATAATATTGGGCAATCAGCAACCAAGACCCTAAGTTATTTATTATATGGGTAAGGCTCAACGACCATCCTTTAGTGTATAACACAATAGGAGTACGGCTATTTATTAATAGTAGGTGAAAACCCTTTGAATGGAAATGGAGGATGTTTGTATTCATTATACAAACAAAGATATGGTCTAATCATATATGAAAATATATGTGTATATATGGAGACAAGGTTTCTCAGAAGAAGATACAGCTAAATTACTAAAAGCATCTACGATGCTTTCTACTGTAGGTAATATGGGTGCAGATGAAGCATCTACTGCATTAACTTCTATTATTAATGGTTTTGGTATGGCTACTGACCAAGCCACCCATGTCATTGATACATTGGATGCACTTGACCTTTCGTATGCTACTTCTACACAAGAATTAGCAGATGGTCTACAGCGTTCTGCCAGCGTAGCAAAAACTGCTGGGATGAGTTTTGAAGATTTGGCTTCAATTATGACCGTAGTTTCAAGTACTACTCGTTTGAGCGGTAATTGTTTTGCCGCAGCATAGGATAATACATAAACTATGTTACAAATTTTTACTAATAATCTTGGAAGTCCAGAGGTGGATAACAAGGGCGAAGTTTAAATACACGCTGAACGACTAAATGTAAAAACATCATAGTAAGAATTATATGATGAAGCGATAGTCTGAACTCGTATATAACTTAAAGAAAATACGAGATGGGTAGTCAAGTGTAAAGACACTTATGGAAGAACTATCCACGCTACTATATTTTAGTAGTCATAAAAGTAACAGATTTTGGAAACAATTGGTAACGGTATGAAGTCACTATTCTCTCGTCTACAAAATATTAAGGTAGGTAAATACCTTAGTGATGAAGGTGAAGCACTTAACGATACCGAAAAAGTGCTGAAACATTTGGGAATTGCCCTCAGAGATAGCGCAACTTCGTGGAAAGACCCTATGGAAGTGCTCGATGAAGTTGGTAAAAAATGGAAATCTTTGACTGACATTGATAGGTCAGCAATTGCCACAGCTCTTAACATAACAGGAGCAATAGTAGTATAATACATAAACTACTATTACAAACTTTTTCTAATTAAATTGGAAGTCCAGAAATGGATAACAAACAGGAAGTTATTAATAACACCTGAAACGACTGAATGAAAAAGCTGCATTGAATGATGTAGAAGCGACAGTCTGAACTCATATTATAATTTAAGAAAAGTATGAGAAAGGTGGTCGAAGCACCACCTTCGCTATTATATATTAATAGTCAATAAAGTAACAGAATGTGGCGGTAAAATATTAAGCCGCTGTGCATAGTAATATGTACATAGCTTATATCTATATCGGTTAAAGTTCTGAAAAGAATAAAACCGAGAAAATTTATAATATTTAATTTGACATTGAGTAAAACGTATGTTATAATTATTATAATAATTATATATTGGAGTTGATTCTAATGTCTTGGACAGAAAATGAAAAAGAATTATTTATTAAATTATATCCGTATTATACGACACGTTATTTATTACAGCATTATTTCCCAAATAAAAAACGTCATAATTTAGCAAATATGGCACATAGATTGGGTATTAAGAAACAATATAAAGCACGTAGATATGATAAAGATATTATGTTATTACAATTAAAAGAATTAGCTGATAAACTTGGACGCACTCCGTTATATGATGAATTATTAGAAAATGGTTTGCCAAGCTTTCAATCTTATTATCGTTATTTTGGAAGTTATAAAGACGCTTGTGTACAGGCTGGGCTACAACCTATAGAGTGTTGATTTGGAAAAAGTAAACATTGTATGGTAGCCGATGATATAGTGTGTCTTTCTGAAAAAGAATATATTATTACAAAATTCCTTTTAGACCATAACATTGAATTTGAAAAAGAAAAAAGATATGCAGATATTATTAATGATAATAGGTGTGGGCAAAAACGATGTGATTGGTATATTAATGGAGATATTATTGAATATTTTGGTATGCCAGAAAAACAATATTATATGCAGCGCATTCAAGAAAAACGACAAATTTGTAATGACAATAATGTTACATTAATTGAAATATATGAAAACGATATAAATAATTTAGAAGAAATTTTCAGTAAATATTATAAAGATTCGTAACGACTACAGGTGATATATAGTAATATATATTATGAAGATATACTCCTATTAATAGGATGAATATATAGTCTGAACTCATGTATAATTTAAATTAAAGCATGAGATATAGGTAGAAATGCCTATACGCCATTATATAATGGTTATAAAAGTAACAAATTGACTTACCAAAGAAATACATTAATGGCAATTCTGGACAACTGGGAACAGGTAGCAGACGCGCAAGAAGTAGCAGCAAATAGTGCTGGCACTTCTGAGCAAAAATATGATATTTATTTAAATAGTATGCAAGCGCATATTAATGAATTAAAAACAACGTGGTCAGAGTTTTTGATGAATTTAGCAGATAGCGGTGCTATTAATGCAGCAATAGATGCTTTGTCTGGTGTAGTAAAAGTCATTGATGTTTTAACTACTAATCCAGTGGCAGCTACGGCAGCAATCACGGCGTTAGTGGTTGCTTTGGGTCGTTTGGCTGCTATTAAACTGGCAGATTTGGGTACAAGCATTATTAAGATGACAGCAAGTTTAGTTGCAGCAAATAGCGCACAAGGTGCAAACTCTATCGTTAATGGATTTAAATCGTTGCTTGGAATTTTACCAGCGGCTGCATCTGGAACAGAAGCTGTAGGTATAGCTGGATTCAGTGCTGCTGGTGGCTTTGCTGCATTAGGTTCTTCTATTATGGCACTTTTACCAACGATAGGTGTAATTGCAGCAGTAGCTGCTGCTGTATATTTAATTGGTAAAGCAGCTATGCATGTTGTAAATGAAAACAAAGAACTGGAAGATTCTATTCAAGAACATCAAGACAATGTTAAATCTTTACAGACAGATATAGATGGATATAATAAGTCACTTGATGAAAATAATAGCAAATTATCAGAATTAAATGCTCTTAAAGCGAGTGGTGATGCAACAGCATCTGATGAAAAAGAAATAGATTTACTTACAAAGAAAAATGACTTATTACAACAGCAAATCGAATTAGCGCAACGTAAGAAGGAAATTGAACAATCAGAAGCTGACAAAGACACACATCAATTATTTGCCAATACATGGAATACTAATGACCAAACTACAACTGATAAATTTAAAGATTTCTGGACTCAAACTGGTGCAGAGAGCGGAAAATCTGGTGCAGATTTGGCAGCAGCAAAGGTTGATAATTATAATAAAAAAGTAGATAGATATAATAAATTATTAGAAGAACAAAAACGCATTTTAGATGATAACAATTCTACAGAAGAACAACGCACACAAATACAAAACGGTGTAGACCAAGCGTTAGATGATGTAACTAAGTCAGAAAATGATTTGTTAGATATGCGTACTGACCTTCTCGACCAATATGACCATTTAAATGATGGAGATAAGAAAATTGCTGATGGTATCTTAGAACAGTTTAATAATATGAAAATGGCTAATTCTGAGTTTGCTACTTATGGTGAATATTTGGATTATATGGCTAATGCGTCAGAACATGCAGGTATTAATACACAGTCACTTGCAGAGCAGTTTAAAGAATTAGCTGGTTCAGAAATTAAGCCAAAAGATGCTGATAGTATGGATGAATGGCTATCATCACTTTCAAATACAGACCTTGCTAAAGTGCAAGATGTATTACTAAATTGTGGAGATTCTGCGGCTGACTTATCTGCAATTCTTTCTAATATGTCTGGTGCTGACGCTGCATCATATTTAGTTGATGTTTATAATGATTTTTATGGTATATTACAAGATTGTACAGAAGCGTATGATGAATTTAATACTGCTGTAAATAAAAATTATGACGAAGAAGTTACTAAATATGGCGAGATGCTTGATTACGCGCTTAAATCATCAGACCCAAGTAAGGGTGTTAAAAACTGGGAGGCGTATAAAGCATCGCTTAAAGGTCTTGGTTTGACAAGCGAAGCTACTCGTCAAGACATTCTAAATCTACAAAAATCACTGAAAGATTATGTAGGATTTGATGCTGATGGCAGTATGTATGTTGATACAGATAAGTTTAGAGATAAGATTTTTGACCTTATTGCTGCTAATGAAAAACTTGGCACAGTCAATAAAGATACTGGCGAAATTTCTATCAAGAATTATAAAGCACTTGCAAGTGCTATGGGTATTCCAGAACAGGCGTTCCATGCACTATTGGAAAGCGCAAAAGCAATGTATGATATTAGCGAAGAAACACAATTCACTGCATTGCAGAATGCTCTATCTGATGTAACGACTAAAGCACAAGAAGCTAAGCAGAGTTTAAATGATATGATGCATGGTCTCGTAGATAAACAATCTATAGACGAAGCTGGTAATATTACTTATACACTTAAAACAAGTTTAGATAATGGTACTAAGTCAGCAACAGAAGCTAGAGTTAATTTAACTAATGAAATTGCTAAACAGAAACAAGAATTAGAGAACGTTGCGCAACAAGCTGGTATTGATATTAAAATTGAACCAAAACTTGATTTTGAGAAACCAGAAAGTAATGATTCTGCTGCGTTGTCAGAAGCTGCTTCTGTTATTCACAATACCAGTAACCAAATGCAACAATTGATTGATGATAATTTCAATTTTGATACTGAGAAAATCAAAAATATTGCATCAGAAATTAATAATAGTCTTGGTGAGGGCAGTATTACAATTGATGGAGATAATATCAAATTCGATAATACAAAGGCTGCTACGGCTTTTACAGAATCTTTACAGAAAACTTTTTCCAATTTGAATGTTGCATCTATTATCAATAATGCAATGGCTTCTGGATTAACATTTACCACTGGTAGCAATACAGGTGCTGACGCTTTTAAAGGAATTACCGATTCTGCATTAAATAGTATTACAGACGGAATTAAAAACGCAACATCTGGTAAAGAAATTCAGATGAAAGTCGCTATTGAGGATAATGCTTCTGAGGGTCTAGGTGTTATTGGTGATGCTGCTGACGATATGAAGAAAAAATTGCAAGATGCTGCTAATATTAGTCTTTCTGGTACATCATCTAATATTCAAAATTGCGGTAATGTTGCATCAGATGCACAAGGTTCTGTTTCTAGGCTTGCAACAGCATTAAATAGTTTACCAAAAAATAAGACTGTAACATTAACATATTCGTATCACGAGTCAGGTTCGTTGCCTAACTTGCTTGGTGGAGCACCAACCAAAAAAGGCAAGGGAGGGCCATCTGCTAATGGTCGTGATATGCCAGCATATGCACAAGGCAAAGACCCACAAATGGGAGAACCTATTCGTACTGTATCTAATGCTAATTCTCTTGTTGGCGAAGAAGGTAAAGAGCGTGTTATTACTGCTACTGGTCAGCAATATGATGTTGGCGTTAATGGTGCAGAACTTGTTCACCTTCATAAAGGTGATACAGTATTGCCAGCTAATGTTACTAAACTTCTTGACGAAGGTAAACTTGAGAAACATGATGGTAGTTCTGGATTAAGATATACTGGTTCCTCTGGTTCATCTGGTACATTCCACGGCGGTGCTGGTAAACATACTGTTCAAGGATTTACAAGCAAATATGATGGTACATCATCTTCTAATAAATCTCATAAATCTTCGCATACATCTTCTGGGGGTTCATCTGGGGGTTCATCTGGTGGTTCATCAGGTGGTTCATCTTCAAGTAAATCTTCTTCTGGTTCAGGTAAAAGTTCTACTTCTGGTACTAATGATGCAGCAGAAAATGAACTAAAAGTACTTGAACACCAACGTAAGATGGAATACATTACTGAAAAGCAATATTCTAAAAAATATGAAGCAATCTGGAAGAAATATTATAAAGGCAAATCAGAATATCGAGATAAAGACTTTGAAATGCAAGAAAAATTGCATGACCTACAAAAGACTTTCTTTGAAGATAGAATTTCTATGCTTGACGAAGAAAACAACAGATTACAACGCAATACTGGTACGGAACAACAACAGATTGCTAATTATCAACAAATGCAAAAGCTCTATCATGACCGCGCAGCGCAATATCGTAAACAAGGTTTCGCAGACGATAGCCCAGAAATTAGAGAACTCTCTAAGAAATGGTGGGATATGTACGATAAAATCAATGATTTACGTACACAAATGTTCGATAATTATATTAATGATTTTGACCATACAATCGACCTAATAGATTCTCGTATGGACAGAATTGATGATTATGTTATTAGAGTTACAAAAGATTCTGCAATGACCTTCGATGAGCTGGAAAAAGATTTAGGAAATTATTTAGATAATAAGATTTCTCTATATAAACAAAAGGCTACGGCTATTAATGCTCAATTAGTAGCAGTTAATACAGAACTGAATCGTCTGTATAAAGAAGGTTACGAAAAGAATAAAGAAAATATTCAGAAGCTTGAAAAGCAAGCAGAAGAATTAAAGAACAACATTCATGATGTTGCAGAAAATATTCGTCAGGAAAATCTGGACAATATTCAACGTGAACTTGATTACCAAGAACAGCTACGTTCTGCTGTAAAGCAATATGCGCAAGACCAAGTTGATAAAATTCAAGACCAAATTGATAAGCTTGAAGAAGAAAATGATGCTCTTGATAAACAAAAAGAAAAGAAAAAGCTCCTTGAAGCCCTTGATAGTTCTAAACAAAAGAATAAGCGTGTTTATTACGCTGACAAGGGCTGGGTGTGGGAAGCTGACCAGCAAAAGATTGAAGAAGCACAAAAGGCATATGATGATTTTGTTAAGCAAGAGAAAATTGATGCTCTACAGAAAGAAATAAACCATTGGAACGATTATATCAAGAAGGTTGAAGATAGTTCAGACATTTACGAACGCGAGATAAATGCTCAAGTAGCAAAGGCTAAATGGGGCGAAAATTGGCAAGAGCAAATCAATAAAGATATGGTTGATAACCTTGACAAAACGGTATATCAGGCATGTGGTAAATTAGACGAACTTATCAAAAAATATGATGAATATTATACAAAACAAACAGAATGGAAGGATAAATTAAATTCAGACATTATCAAGGACTATAATCTTGATAATTCTAATATTAATGACCTTGTAATTGACCCGAATAGTGGTCTTAAATATAACAAAAATACTGACTATCAAGCAGAAATTAATGCACTTAAAAATGAAATTGCAAGACAAGAAAAAGAGACAGGTACTCACGATTCAAGTCTTGATAAACAAATTGAGAATCTTAATTCAATTAGAAATTATAAGAGTTATGCTACTGGTGCAAAATATGGTTATCAGGCTGTTGGTGCTGGCGGTAAGACTTATACTATCAATTCTGATAAAGGTAAGAACTTTGTTACTAACGCCAAGGCTGGTGAAATATTAATTGGTGGTGACGGTTCTACATGGACAAAAAATAGTGATGGTTCTGTTACTATTACACGTGGCAACGATACTTTTAGTATGGGTGCTATTTCACAAGCAGCGAAGGAGAATGCGACTTCTGGTGGCGGTAGTTCTAATGGTAATAGTGGTTCTGGTAGTTCTTCTGGTGGAAAGACTGTGGCTGCTGTTAATGGTAAAGCTCCATCTGGTCTGAGCGTTGGAGATAAAGTATCTACTAATGGCGGTACATTTAAAATTACTGGTGTTAATAAAGATGGTTCGTATACATCAGTCAAAGTAGATAATAAAACCAAGAAACAATCTGGTTTTGCTACTGGTGGTGTTAATACCGACACTGATATGTTTGCACTTCACGGTGAACGTCAGAAAGCAGAAGTTATCTTTAATGCAGAAGATGCTAAGAAGCTGTGGAACTGGATTCATAACATGGATGAGAACTGCAATATCGAAGATATTGGTTCTGCCGCTAAATCACTAATGTCTAAAATCACTACTGCCAATACAGACAATAGCACAGATATTCATATTGAACATCTTGAACTTCCGTCTGTTAAGGATAGAGATTCTTTTATTAAACAGCTAAAAATGATTAGCTTGAATAGATAAAAAGGAGGGTGTAAACCCTCCTTTTATATTAAATTATGAAAGGAGGTTGTATAATGTGATATATCAACCAGTCAATGTATATCCAAATAATAACGTTGTTGACGCTTCTATTAATAACAACTTTAGTTGGTTGTTCAATGGAGACAATTTAGCATCATATAGAGTTGATGTGTATAAATTAAATGAAAGTACAACCTCTTATACTAGTACTGTAACACCAGGTACAACCGTATACGGTGGAGATACAGTAACATTTACATTACCAGCAAATACTTTACAAAATGCACAAGATTATATTTGGAAACTTACAGAATTTGAAGCAAATCCAACCATGTTTGTTATCAATGGTAAGTTTGTAACTATTACCAGCGATACAGAATTTGTTATCTCAACACAAATGACTACAGTGCAAAAAGATATGTTTTTATATTATAATAATCAATATAAGAAAATTATTGAATATAACTCTACAAATGGTAATTGTATAATTGAATCTGCATTTACAACTAGACCAGAAGCTGGTAAAACATATAGTGTATATTCTCCGTTTATTACAACATTAAATGGATTTTATTTTAAGGCAAGAAATACACCTGTTGTTAGTATTGATAATATTACGATTGATTCTAAAGACGAAGCTGGTAATTTAAATCAAAGACAATATACATTTGTTGGACATTATTCACAAGCTCAGAACGTTTCTATTAAATATCATAATTGGAGTTTGTATAATGCGAACACTAATGTATTAATAGAACAAACAGAGGATATTTATAATTCAAATATTAGATACACATTTGACGGATTTGTTACAGGAATTAAATATAAGGTTGTACTTAGTATTGAAACACAAGACGGAGTACAAATTTCTGTTGATAAAGTATTTGATGTTTTATATAGTTCGCCAGAAATTATTGATAGCCCGCTTGTAATACTTAATCCAGAACACAATGCTGCAAAATTATATTATAATGTTGTTAAGATATCTTATCCTACTATTAATGGCACATATGAATTTATTAATAATAATACATTACATATCAAAACTGGTGATTTAACATATGATAGAGTTAGTGGTGGGAAGATTAATGTAAAAGATTATACAATCTTAGCACAATTTTATGTAGAATCAGGCAAGACTGGTAAAGTGATTGGTTTATCCAATGATGCTAAAAGTTACAATGGCGTAGCGTTAAGTGTATTGTTTGAAAATTTAGACCCTATTGGACGTTGGTATGTACGCCGTATATCAGAAGGAGATTCTGTTGAAGATACTCAACTGCGTGGCGTAAGCAATAATGTATTACCTATGCTTCAACCAACTAATACTATAGAAAATGATACAGAATATTTTTGGTTTTCAAGTAGAAATTGGGATTTTTCACAATATTATATCATGGGTGATAATACTGCTAACTCACAAGTTGTTAAAGTCGTTATTACACCTACAGATATTTATTACAAAGATGAGAGTGGTGTAGTTGTTCATCAAACAAATCGAAATACAAATGAGACATATACTAAATTAGTCTTATCTGCACAGACATATTTTGATTATGCCACTTTATTACGTAGAAGTATGTCGCAATCTGAAATTAATGATTATCTAAATAAAGATTTTAATTTTGAACCAGATTTTGAGACTTATACCGATACGATTATTAATGTTAAATTTAATAATAATTCTCTTTCTTCGTCTAACCTAAAGACTGATACTGGTCAGTTATTGGGTTATACTATTTATCGTAGGTCTGCTTTTGAAGATAGATTACATAATATTGGATTTGCAACATTAAACAACGAATATATTGAAGATTTTATGATTGCTAATAATCAGGAGTATACTTGGTCTATAGTTCCTGTATTTGAGAAACGTCTTGGTATTGCCATTGATACAAACCGTTTATATGTACGTTTTGATGAATGGTGCGTAAATCCAATGCAATTAACAGATGGTACTACAAATATATATAGTTCTGATGTGACATGGAAATTCGGATTAAATCTTGAAGCACAAGATTTAACACAAAATATTCTTAAAACTAAGTTTGAAGGATTGTCACGTTATCCTAAATTCTCAGTACAAAAGCGAAATTACATTTCTGGTGGCTTAACAACATATTTAACTACTATGCAAGAAAATAAAGTATACAACAATAAAGTTGTTGTAAATAATTTTGGTGAGTATTCACCATACAGAAATAATAAATATATTTATAGTGAACCAGCTTCAATGTTCGATGATTGGAACGCACTGATTGCAAGTGGTGTTGAAGTGCTAATTCGTGACCTCAAGGGTCATATGTGGCGTGCTCAGATTGATGCAAATAGTGGTAAAATTGATGATTACGGTCAAGTTTATCCTACCACAATTACATGGACATTTACAGAAGTTGGTACATTAGATGGAGTCTCCGTAATTAACCAAGGAAGTGACGAATAAAGATGGAGTTCTATAATGTATACAATACAAAGTATGTCGAGATTGCGTCAAGAGATGAAATTTATCCAATGTTTAAAGTAGATTTGCTTGACCATTACGAGAATACTTTAAACGACATTACAGGATATTTATCTTCTGAAAATAGTGGTTCTATTTCAGTGAATTATCAACAAGGCGTTAGACGAACTTGTTCATTTACTCTTGTTGATACAGAAGGAGAATTTATTCCGTCTGTTGATGCTCCTATTTGGTTAAATAGAAAATTTAAATTATATATTGGGTTACAAGATATTTATACAGGAGATATTTATTGGTTCTCGCAAGGAGTATTTTGCGTTACAAATCCTTCAATTGACAGAGAAACAAATAGTATTACACTTGAAGGTGTTGATAAATATGGTTTCTTAGGTTCTGAGACAGGATATAACCAAATTACTGTTGCGCACGTAATCAAAGAAAATACTCCTATCCCAGAAGCAATTAAAGATACTTTAATGCTTGACCTTGGTAATGGTATGGTAATTGATGCTATACCACCTCTAATTGATGTATCTTTACTTGACCAAAAATTCCCTTATGAGATGGAAAAAGCACCAGCTTCATATCTTGCAGATGTATTTATTGAAATGGGTAACGTTATGGGTTCTGATACCTATTATGACACTGATGGTCATATGCGTTTTGATAATGGTACTCTGGATATGAGTTATGGTTCTGCTGATTCCATATGGGACTTCCACGAAAATTCTTCTGAATATCTTGAACCAAAACTAACGTTGAACACTGTTGATATTATTAATAGTGTTACAATTGTTGGTAATAATAGTGATAACACTGTAACTTATACATATACTGCTGAAAATCATAATCCCATTTCTAAAGTATCTATTGAGAATATTGGACGTAAGGCTTATTACGAAGAATCTACGTCTGTATATAACAATGATAGAGCAAAGGATTACGCGGAATATACGCTCAATAAAAAGTCTATCATGCAAGAAACAATGGATTTTAGCTGTCCATTACTTCCGCATCTTGATGTAAACAGAGTAATTACAGTTACAGATGATTATTATAAATTTAATAAACAAAGATTTATTATTCAATCACTCACAATCCCATTAGACACATCTTCCAAAATGACTATTACTGCTTCTAATATCAGTAGTTTACCGTATTACGAGTTTAAAGAAGGTAGCATCAAAGACACGACACATGGTGGTAGTTCAAGCGGTGGTTCAAGCGGCAGTAGCTCAGGTTCTGGTGGAAGTGGTTCGAGTAGTGGTGGTAAGTAAGGAGATGAGCATATGACACCCAAAGAGTTAGATGAACTTAATTATGCTATAGGTATTATATCAGATAGAAATTTAAAAGACAAGCATAACATTCCCTATATTTATACAGTTGTAGTTGATAGTGTTGAATCTGACGGGAAGGTGAAAGTGCAGTTTCCGCAAGACGTAGGTTCGGGTAAAAAGTATATGACGTTTCGCAATGTATCGGGGTATACTCCTGTGCATGGTCAAGGTGCCTATGTACTTACAACTGGCAGTGATAATATTACTGGTGGTTTCGTAATTGCTATTCAAGGACAACCGTCTGCATTCATTGACAAAATTGCAGAACAGATAGTTGCACTTCAAAATAACATTACCCAGCTCAATGACAATTACACTACACTCAATGATAACTATACTATACTCAATAATAATTATACCACACTTGAAGAACGTGTCAATGCTTTAGAAGGAAATTAATAATAAATAATATTTAGTTTTAATAAGTAGGGTGTATTCATAAGTACACCCTTTTATTTAATATCAAGACTCATTAAGAAAGGAATGATGAGAATGGCTGCTTTTACAAGCAACATTGATATTACATCTGGCGG
>UMLJ01034420.1_pt1 | contig 24723 bp, 24 predicted proteins | sample 1966521 | NCBI WGS metagenome assembly UMLJ01 (sample SAMEA4836199, study PRJEB28245) | human gut metagenome | biome: gut microbiome; material: fecal sample | place: Denmark | collected 2008
AATGCGGCTAAAATTGGTGATACAATAGTTCCAACAAGAGGTTACGCTTACGCAGCTCACGATAAGTTCGGAACTAAGCTATATCTTGGCAGTCCATATAATACGGAAGGAAAGATTGAATTTGAGCCTATGTTAATAGAATATAGAATACCTAAAGGCTCACAAATATCATCAAATATGGAACATGGTGGAGAAGTTGTATTTCCGGCATTATCTAAATATAAATTAATATCAAAAGAAACGAGATTAATTGAAAAACTAGATTATCTGACAGGAAATGTTATTGGTTCTTACCCATATAAACATGTGGTACTTGAATATATTCCCAAAATACCAACTTTAGTTTAATGGTTTGTTGATTGGGGATACATCACCAATGCTAATAATCACATCACCTGTTACACCCAAACTGTTCATTAAATGTAAACTAACACATGGTTTGATTATTTGTAACACATAGTTTGAGTATTTTGAGTAATGTTAATTTAAAAAATATTAATTTTATAAGTTTTATTTTTATTAATATTTTATCTATTTTTAATTCTAGCCAGGGTTTATCAAACGATAAATACAAACGCATAAATAGGAATATTGAAAGTTTTTATGAGGATTTTCAAATTAGTGATTTAGTAAAAACAAATATTACAAAAAAATTTAGGGATAACAACAATATTTGTTCTATAATTTGCTGTAAGTCTAGTTTTATCCGAAACAAGATTTGTTGGTTTATAATTCAAAGGAACAAGTTCTGTTGATTTGTTTTCAGCACTTCTCAATTTTTCTTAGCATAAGTTTGTTCTGTTGTTAATGTGGCATAAGAATTTGTACTCATAATTTACTCCTTTATATTATCTAACCTAAAAATATATCCATAAGGCAAATTCTTATATATATGTGTTCCAATAAACAAAATTGTATTTTCATCTATTTTTATTGGTATACTAGAAGTTAATATGGGTTTTGGCATCTTTTTTACAGGATAATTTACCCAAGTTTGTGTATCAATGAGTTCTGCTCGTCTTCCTAAACCATTTGCAACAAATACATATCTATTTTGAAGTAAAATCAAATCTGAATTTGAATGATTTCCAAAAGCATATTTTAATTTTTGTCCAATAATTTTTGAGACATTGCTATTTGTATCGTATACCTCTAAATTTTGATCGCAATCTTTCCACCACCAGTAAGTCTTTTTAAAGTCACTTTTATAAAGTGGCAGTATATTATGTTTATAAACATTGTAATCCAATACTCCATTGGCAGAACCTGATCCTGATTTTTTAAAAATGCGACCTCCAACTGTTAAAATCTTATTATTTGATAACTGAATATGTCCAGCTGATACTTTTGGAATTACACTTTCTCCGACTAAGTCATAACTTTTGTTTTTTAAATCATATTTTTCTACTTTATTTGTTAAAATATAACCTTCCCCATGGTTTGGTTTTATTGTATTATTCAACTTCCCATAAGGATAGTCTTTAATAACCCAACCATCAGTGACATATATCGAATTATTTAAGTTAATAGGATTTGCGCCACCTCTGGCATAGTTTATATCTATTTTTTTATAATCTTTGGTGATTGGGTTATATATTGCTTTTTGTGAAACAATATAATTATTATTTAATAAAACACTATCATCTTCAAATTTTTCAGGTAGTGTATCAGTAATAACAAATTTATGATCTTTTGGTAAATACATTTCAACATCATTTGTATAACGTTCTTTATTAGTACTAATTCCACCAAGAATAACAACTCTTCCATCTTTTAATAAAAATGAAGGATGCCCAGCTCGCCTGTGATTTAAATTCCCAGTTAGCCTAAAAACATTTTCTTTTGGATAATATATTTCTGCGGTATTTTGGTATTGTTTATTTCCATAACCTCCAGAAATTAACACATTCCCATCTGTTAATAATACTGCAGACGCAAAAGTATCTCTCGGAATAACTAAATTACCTGTTTTTCCCCAATACCCAACTCCTTTATCTAGAAAAGGTAATATATCGTCTATTTCTTTATCTTTATAAAAAAGTACAACTCCACAAATAATGATAACAAATAATATTAAAATATATCTTATCCTTTTTGATATTTTTCTCATCACTTCCACTAACCCTATTGAAATTTTTACCTTAAAAGATCATTTTCCATATTTTTATTCCTATAATACTTAAAATATAAAATTTGTCTATTAGCCATGTGCCTAAAGTTAATAAAAATATTATTCAAATGACAACCATAACAAACTCTATCCTCTCCACCAATAATCACTTGCATATTTGGTCGGATTTTTTGTAATTGTTCTACTGTTTTTATAAATTCAGGAAAACCTCTATATTCTTCCATTCCCCTTGTTGCGTAAGTCAGAATTTCATCTTCTTTTGTAAATTGTTTTCCATTGAACTTAACTTTAGCCTTAATTTAGGTTTAAACATTGTCTTGATAATATTCTCGGTATATTCACTAATGATTTTATATCTATTACTATTTCCTATACGATTATAAGAGTAATTTTTATAATAATTTTATTTTATTTTTTCCCTTCCGCTCCACCGAAAATTTTTAATAATATCTTTTTTGCCATTCCTTAAACTCAAAATTATTTATTAACTTATTATAAGTTTCCTCTAATATATTCAATAACAGAGCATGTTCTTTATAAGAATATCTTTCTAATTTTGGAATGGTTATTCCATTTTTAAATTTTACAATAACCGTAAAGTCTTTTAAGTCGTCGTATGTAAATTCTGATTTACCTTGCTCTATAAAATTTTTTACATAATCTTGTGCCAGTTGTTTTATTTTTCTATTGTTTGTTGTTCTGCTTTTAACTTTTCTAATGATGTCTTTCTTCATCAGTCTGTTTTGGATTGTATCTTTCTCCACCTTCTTCCGCTGCCTCAATATGACAAATTTCTCCAATTAATTTATTTTTATTGTTAATAATTTTATTTTTACATCCAGGGAATGCACAACAATTCCCGGATTTTGCAAATAAGGCTCTTAATGTATCTAATTTTGGAGCTTTTCTTGTCATAATAACCTCTTGTTTATTTCATTGTATCACAAATATTGGTAGCTCGGCGGCTCATAAGACGCTTTTTAGTTTTACTTCCGTGCTTGATATAATCAGTGTTATTGGTATTTATATTATTACCTTATAATAACTAAAGGGTCTGTTGCTTGTTTAAGTTTTCTAATATACTCTTGACTAATTTGTACTTGTCCTTTCAAATACAGTAATGGATACATAACGATTTTGGTTAATTGCCATTTTACATTATTTAAAAACTTATCATCTGTATATAATCCACTTGTCCACCTAAAATAATGTCCATGTGTAACTTGTGAATTTAAATTATAATCGCTAAAAACTAAGTCCCTATATTCTGCTTTAATTTCTTTAAGTGGCGGAAGTTCAGAATACATTTTTTCCATATCCATAAAAAATGGTTTTCTTATTCTTTTATCAGTTTTAAAAAATTTATCAATCTTATCAAAGTTATCATTTGTTAATTTACATTCATTTATTTTTGATTTTTTAATTAAATAGTCTTGATTTTCTTTTGATAAGTTTTGTTTAAATCCTTTTTCAAATTCAGCAGTAAGTCTATCCCACTCAACCTCATATCCTGTACCAATTTCCATATCTTTTTTTAAATTTTTCAAAGATATAAAAGTATTTTTTAGTTCAATAAGTTGGCAATCAGAAATATATTCCGCTTGTTTTTCTGGATATACAGTTAAGTAACAGAATAATAATGTGCTTTCTAAAGCACTTCTAAGAATAATCAATATTTCATGTGGGAACTGTTCTGCTAATAAAACATTTATACACTCTAAATGAGAAATTGTTTTTCGTAATAATATCGTACGCGGTTCCCCAATTTGATAACCAATTTCTTGATAAACATTAAAACAAGCTTCTATTAAATTATTTAAGTTGAGAACTTTTACATATTCCATAATATTATTTTAATATAAAAATTTCGCTCAACACCGCTCCTACAAACATACCTACAATAATTGTAGGTATAAATAAAATTTACATAAAAATTCTAGGTACTTGATTTTTATTTTTTACGGAGCATAATATAGATGTTGAGTGTATTCCACTCACGTACAAATTGAATATCGCGGGATGGAGCAGTCTGGTAGCTCGTCGGGCTCATAACCCGAAGGTCGTTGGTTCAAATCCAGCTCCCGCAACCAATTATAACAAGGCTTTTGGATTTTTTCTAAAAGCCTTGTTTTTTGTTTTTCCCGATTATTTCCCGACCTGTTTAACTGATGTCATTAGATTTTTATTGATTTTCAAATAATGGTAATTTTTCTTTTTGAAAATTTTCCGGCACATATTTTATAATCTCAACCTGCTCTCTTAAAAATTTCGGCAAGTGTTTGATCCCGTTTTGGGCGTTGCCCTCTGTAAAATAACATTTTCTTGAAACTGTACCAACACTAGGATAAGATATTCCTAACGCTCTTTGTTCCTCCCGACTTACATAGCTCAAGCTAAATGGTTTGCCCTTATAGTGAACGCAATAAACCTTCTGCGTGTATGAAACAATTTTATGTATTCCGTTTTTCTCTGTATTATTTTTCATTTTTCTTGTTATCCTCTATTTTCTTAAATTCTTCATCAGTAAAAATAATCAATCCCACAAGCACAAGCAAAATGCAGGCGAATAGAATTGATAGTATCCTTTATACATTACTGCTCCTTTGCTTTGTTGATAATTTCTAAAATATCGTAAGCACCTGTATTAGAAGTGAGTTTATCACTTTTATCAAAATCGCTATTATCTCGTACGTAATTTTCAATCTCATCAAGTGCTCGTTTATACTTTTCTGAAATTTTACATATTTCTGTATTTTCAATAGAGATGTTTCTAATACCTATTCTGCATCCTCTAAGTTCTTCTTTTAGGTTTTCGCACTCCTGCTCTTTGGCTTGTAGTTGTGTACAGAATTTGGCATTACAATATTTTCCACTCCAAAAATCTCGTGAAAGTTTATTATAGGCATCAATTCTTAAATTAATTTCTTGTTTAAATTCTTCACAACAACTATTATGTTCTTGTCGCAATTCTTCATATTCTTGCTTTGCCCGCTTGAGTTCTTTTTCTAAAAATTGCATTCTTACAGAACATAATATATTGCATTTTTTATATTGCTTAACGACTTGGCAAAATTAAGATTAGAGGTACAATTGACTATATTGACTCTGATATAACAGGTAATGGAAAAATAACAATACTTTGAGATATAAAATGGAATTAAAAGTTGCTGGACATGTTGATAGATTATTCTCAAGCAATAATGATTACTACTTTGATGTATTTTCAGATAAAGGTTTCCACTAGATTGAACTTAAAATAGATACTAATCAATAATTTTGAATATTAGTCACTTGGATAATTGTACGGTTACTAATATAGTAGTACTATACTCGTGTGGTAAAATTACATCCAAATTATGATTGATATTGAAGGAAAAGAACATTTATTAGATGCAATCTTTGAGTATTGCGAAGATATAATTACTGTAAAAGATTTAGATTTAAAGTATATTGCTTATAACAAAGCGTTTTTGAGATCTATTATTGAAGGTGATGAAAAAACTCCAATTATTGGGATGTCTGTTGATGAAGTTTTTCCTAACTATGAGTGTGCTCAAGTTGTAATAAATAATACTCAAAAAGCAATCTCAGATTTAGAAACAAACTGTTATACTTTCAGACATAAGATACATGGAGTTAATAAAATAATTAAACAAACAACGACTCCAATTGTTAGAGATGGAATTGTTTGTGGAGTATTATCCGTTTCTCGAGATGTAACAAGAGAAGAAAATTTGAAAACAAGATTGCTAGAAAAGAATTATCAACTTAATACGTTGTTGGAGAATTTACCTCTTCTTGTTTACATGAAAGATAAAAATAGAAATCTTGTTGTTGCAAATAATGAATCTAGGAATTTTGTTCTGAATGGTATTGATTCTTATTCTGATGGGGTTGAAATCGATATGAAAGATGCTTTGCCAGAAGTTGAAAATGAAGATAATTATGTTTTGCAAAACAAGAAGCATTTACGAAAAGAAAAGGTTGTAAAAGGTTCTGATGGGAAACAACACTGGTACAAAATTCATAAAGCTCCAATTTTAACTTCCAATAATGAAATTAATGGCTTAGTAGCTATTGCAAAAAATATTGATGCAGATAAAAAATTAGAACATCAACGAGATTTATTTTTGGCTACTTTATCTCACGATTTGAAAAATCCATTGCAGGCTCAAATTAGTTCTCTTGAAATGTTGTATCGAGAGTATTATGGGAAAATAGACGAAGGTCATCAAGAGGTTATGGCATTGATTATTGAATCTGCGAAATATATGAAAAATATGCTCTGTACTCTTTTGAAAACTTGGAAACAAAATAACGGAATTATTCAACTTGTTTATTCTAGATTTGATATTCTTTCTTTAATGACCAAATCAATAAGAGAGGTTAGAGATTTGGGTAAAATTAAAAATGTAGAAATTCGGTTTAATTCCAAATTAACAGAAGATGAAAAATTGATGTATGCAGACGAAAATCAATTACGCAGAGTTATTGGTAATATGCTCAACAATGCGATAAATTATGCATTTGAAAATAGCGTTGTGGGTATTTCCATTAAGTTGGAAAATGGTTTTTATGTTTTTGATTTTAAAAATGAGAGTGAAGAAATTTCTGAGAGTTTGAAAGTGAATATTTTTAACAAATATGTTTGCGGAAACCCTTTAGAATCAAATAGTGGAGTTGGTTTGGGTTTATATTTTTGTCGAAAAATTTTAGAAGCACACGATGGCACAATCAGTCTTGATAATATTGGGACAAAGAATACTTTTTCAATAAAAATTCCGAAATTGAACGAAAAATCTGCATTAATTACCGAAGTCGCATTGTAAAATTTTTGGATAATTTAAAGATTGAGCATCATACCAAGATTATTGATATTCTTTAAAATCCGCTAAAAATTTATATATTTTTTTTAACAAAACTTTATCAAAATATTGTTAAAAGTTTCTGCTTATAATAAAGTTAATAAACTTGTAGGCTGGAATTTGAGGATATTATGAATAGTAAAAAGATTAAATTGATTGCAATTTCTGTTGCTATGGTATTAAGTACGCAAATTGTATTGGCAGAAGATTTAATTAATGATTTTGGCGGATTAACAGATGCCCTAAAAATGCAACGGGGTCTTCTGTTACTGTAAAATTGGGTAGTGATATATCAGCTACTGCTATTATCACAACAGGAACGAATACTCCAAAATCTGTTACAATTTTGGGAGAGGGTAAGAAATATACAAGTAATACTCTTGCATTTGATGTCAAACCTAATACAACACTTACATTAAACAACATTACATTGGATAGTATTCAACACGCTTCGAGTTGGGGCGGAGCAATGTATAATGAAGGTACTTTAATTCTTGACAATGTAACTTTTAATAATGATATTGCAAAAACTCCAAAGGCTGTTGGAGGTGGAGCTATGGCTCTTGTTGCGACAAATGGAAATCCTGTTTCTACGACTATTAAAAATTCTACTTTTACTAATAATTCTACTGAATCTAATCCTGTCTACGAAAATAACGGCGGGGCGATATATGTTTATGGAACTTCTAGGCTGGTAGGAGATAATACTTTAGATATAAGTAATTCTCATTTTGAATCAAACCATACAAATAAAACTGGTGGAGCTATCGGAGTTAATAATCTAGGACCATCAAATTTTAAAATTGAGATAAAAGATACAACTTTTACAAAAAATAATTCTACTGGTTATGGTGGAGCAATCGATGTTACAACTGGTGGCACCGGAAATGTAACTATTAATTTGGATCATGCAACTTTTAATAGCAATAAATCTGAATCTGACGGAGGAGCTATTGCTTATGAAAAAGGAAATATAACCAGCAATATAATTAATAGCACATTTACAAATAACACTGCAAATAACGGTGGGGCGATTTATAATGGGATTAAGAACCTAACAATCTCTAATACAATATTTGATGGTAACAAAACTAATGATGGTGGAAAAGGTGGTGCAATTTATAACGCAGGAAATATAAGTTTAAGCCAAACAGAATTTAAACAATCTACTGATACGATATATATGGCAAATGACTCTGCTGCTGCTTTTAGTGGCACAAATACATTAAATGGAAGTATTAGTAGTGAAAATGCAACTAGCGAAATAAAAAATAAAGGAACTTTAATTTTAAATGCGGATAATTCTGGTTATACAGGAACTTATACTCAAGAATCAGGTCAAACTGATGTCAATGCTTCTTCAACATTCTTTGGAGGAGAAACAACAATTGCGGATGGTGTTTTAAATTGGAATACGTTGAAGAATTACAATAGTACATTGAAAGTAGAAAAAGGTTCATTGAACATCGGAAATGTTAGTAAGGCTTCTTTGTCGTTGAATAACAATAGTTATATTAAAAAAGATACTTTAGTGAATATTAACTCAAAGGGAGAAATTAAATTAAACGGAGGAAGTATAACTCTAGATGATAATGATATTTGGGCTGGAAATATTTCTATCGGAGATGAAAATACCGTTGGAAGTGGAACTTTGACAATTGATGGTTTGACTTCAAATGGTGGAATTTTTGCTAATGGTGGAACTATAGATATTATTAGTGGAGGATTGACTGCTTCTGCAGGAGATGTGATAAAAGAAGCAACAACAGTAAAAATTAAAAATGATGCATTGTTGGCTGTTCGTGGCGGAGATGTAACATTGGGTGCAACTACTGATTGGGCTTCTAAAGGCGGAGTTCTTCTTACTGATGGAACTTTAACAGTTAAAGATTTTGCATCATCAAATGGAATATTCCAAGCAAATAGCGGAAAATTAATGCTGGAAAATTCTACATTTACTGTTGGGAAAGATAGTTTTATCAATAGTAGTGTTGAAACAAATATTGATTCAAATTCAAAATTACAAATTACAGATAATGGCTGGGTAACTATTGGAGATAATGATATTTGGAATGGTGAAGTTTCATTAGCTGGTGGTACTTTAAATTATAAAAGGACTGAAAGTACTAGTTCTACAATGACTGGTGACTTTATTGCTACAAGCGGAAACTTAAACTTGTTAAAAAATTCTTATATAAACATCAAATCACCAAGTAACATTGCACAAGCTGTTTCTGTTGATATTCAAAAAGGAGCAACTGTTGAAATTAGTAATGGTGCAGAATTTAATCTTGACTCTAATGATAAATGGAATGGTTTGATTAAGAATGAAGTTGATGGAATTTTAAAAACTGATAATGTAAATAATTCTGCTTTTGGTGGAATGTTGCAACAAAATAAAGGTGTTTCAATATTTGATAACAACTCAAATATTACTATTGATGGGAAAGATAGTTATATTTTAGGTGGAACGGTTGAAATTAAAAATGGTTCTGCATTAAATATTGGTAGTGGTGTTGCAGATAATCATTTCTTTGTAAGTGATTTGAATATGACAAATAATTCAGCATTAAATGCAATGAACAGTGTATTAAACAAATATCAGATTTCAAATGATATGATTGTTGAAGGCAAGAACAACCTTTCTATCGATATTGATGGACGAAATAAAGTTGGAGATGCTTTTATTATCAATAATTTAACCTCAAATACAAATGGAACATTGAATGTTGCTGATTTTAATTTTATTGGTCTTGCCCCAATAGATAGACAGTTCAAAATTAGAGTATTTGATGCAAATTCAATTAATGATAAGGTTAATTTTACTTCAACAGATAAAGAAATTTTTACTCCAATAGGTTATTATAATCTTCAATCTGCTGGTGGCGGTTGGTACACATCCAATATGACTCGTTACAATCCTCAAGTATTTAGAGGGCAAGTTGCAACTTTGGCGTCTTTCAACAATCAATTGATGATTGACGATATGTTGTTAAATCACGTGACACTTGATAGCGAAAGATTATTAGCTCAAAGTAAAAATGCTAATATTTACGCCTCAACACTTCCTCAATTTGCACCTTATCAATATAAAAAGGAAGATGGTGGATTGTGGTATAAATCATATGTAAACTTTGAAAACTTGTCCTTAACTCAAGGATTAAAAGTCGGTAATAATTCATATGGTTCATTAGTTGGTGCAGATTTCCCTGTTATCAAATTGAAACATGGTTGGAGATTAATGCCAACAGCTTATATTGGCTATAATGGTGCTCACCAAACATTTAATGGTGTTGGGATGTATCAAAACGGCGGTCAAGGTGGCTTGATGGGAACATTTATGAAAGATAATTTCATTGGTTCTGTTGTTGCTTATGGCGGAGGATATAATAATGAAATGTCTGTTGCTGGGAATACAGATAGAGCGGGAAATTGGTTCGCTGGCACTGCTGCAAAATTAGCTTACAACTTCCATCCAACTAAGCATTTCACCATCCAACCAACAGCATTTATGTCATATAATATTTTTGGTCGTCAAAATTGGGGAACGGATTTTGGTTCTATGAGTATGAATTCTGGATTGTTGAATGGAATTAACGTCGCTCCTGGAATGAACTTTATTTATGCAAGAGAATCATGGAGTGTTTATGCGACATTCCAATATATGTATAATATAAATGACCAAGTTGGTGGTAGAGCAGGAAATGTTGATTTAGCAAGTGTAAAAATGGAACACGGATATATTCAATATGGCTTAGGTGTAACTAAAACATGGAAAGATAGATTGAACTCGTTCTTCCAAATCGTATTTAGAAATGGCGGTAGAACAGGTGTTGGCTTCCAACTAGGCTTGAACTATACATTTGATTGGTTTAGCCCATCAAAAACTAAATCTACTAAAGCTACAAAAGGTGAAAAAACGATAATTAAATCATTATCAATGAAATAATAAAACGGGTGGCGGAGTTGAAAACTCCGCCACCCGTTCTTTAGAATTCGCTACCTATAATTTCTTTCAAATCATTTTCTGGAGTTGTAGTTGGTTGTATATTAAATTTTTCAACTAAAAAGTTTAATATACTTGGAGAAACAAAAGCCGGAAGAGTTGGCCCAAGTTTTATATTTTTAATATTTAAAGAAAGTAAAGTTAACAATACACAAACCGCTTTTTGTTCGTACCAAGATAAAACAATAGATAAAGGCAACTCATTAACTGAACAATTAAAAGCTTTAGCCAACTCAATTGCAACTTTTATTGCTGAATACGCATCATTACATTGTCCCATATCAAGAATTCTTGGGATATCTTCAATTGTTCCTAAATCAATGTCGTTAAATCGATATTTCCCACAAGCAAGAGTTAATATTATACTATCTTTCGGTGTTTTTTTAACAAATTCGGTATAATAATTTCTTCCAATTTTTGCACCATCGCACCCTCCAACAAGAAATATATGACTTATTCTCTTGTTCTTAATTAATTCAATTATTTTATCCGCAATCGAAAGAACTGTATTATGTCCGTAACCAACTGTAAGGATGTCACCGCCATTTATACCGGTCATTTTTTTATTTTCTTTATAACCACCAAGCTCAAGGGATTTTTCAATCACAGAAGAAAAATCTTTTTTATCACAAATATGAATACATTCAGGATATTCCACAATAGAAGTTGTAAAAACTCTATCCTTATAACTTTCTTTTGGAGGCATTATACAATTTGTTGTAAATAAAATAGGTGCCGGAACATTATCAAACTCCTTTTGCTGATTTTGCCAAGCGGTTCCAAAATTTCCTTTTAGGTGGGGATACTTTTTTAATTCCGGATACGCATGACAAGGCAACATTTCACCATGCGTATAAATATTTATACCCTTATCTTTGGTCTGCTCAAGTAATAATTGCAAATCCTTTAAATCATGCCCTGAAATAATTATAAAAGGACCTTTTTCAATATTAGTAGTAACTTTTGTCGGTTCAGGATTCCCAAACGTTTTAGTATTTGCTTTTTCTAATAATTCCATACATTTTAAGTTTATACGTCCCACTTTCAAAATAAGTTTTATCAATTCATCTGACGAAGTTTCTTTAGCCAATTCTTTTAATGCCTCGTAAAAGAAATTGTTAACCTCTTCACTTTTATAACCTAAAATCCATGCATGATAAGCGTATGCAGCCATTCCCTTTAATCCAAATAAAATTAAAGATTTTAAACTTCTTAAATCTTCACTGCAATCCCAAATATCTTTAACATCAAATTTAAAATCACAAGAAATTCTATTTTTAAATTTTTCAATCAAATTTTCTATTGATTTATTATCAAAATTTACGTTAGTAATTGTTGTAAATAAACCATCGATAATCAGCTTTGTATTCTCATCATTGATATTCCCGCAGTTAGCAAGTTCAATAACAGAACTGGTTAATTTATCTTGTAGGTTTGCAATATCCGGGTCTTTTCCACAAACGCCTTTTTGGGTGCAGGCTTTATGAAATGCCGTTTGCTCACATTGAAAACAAAACATACTCATATTTTTTACTCCTTATTATTTTCTCAATTTACTCAATTGAGATATAAGTATTTTTTTACGAATATAAAAAATATGTTATTATACAATTTACTAATATTGTATTTTATCAGGGTTGCAGAAAAGTCAGATATGTCCTATTTGCATCATTATAGAGTCCTATAAAAGTCTAATTTTATATTGCCTTATTTATATCTTGTCTAGTGATTAAACCTTTGATTTTATTGTTTTTATCCACAACTACTAAACATTGAGCGTTATTTGAATGTAATCTAAAATATGCAATATACAAGTTTTCTGAAGGTTCTATGGTTACAGGAGAAGGGTTCATCAGCTTATTAATTTCTGTGTTCGTATCAACTCCTTGAAAAATCGCATCTTCAATATCAGACTTTGTAATCAAACCTAACAACTTATTTTTATCATTTTTAACAGGATAAGTTTTGAAAGAATAATTTTTAATCTTCTCTTGAACCATACTAATTGTCATATTTGAAGAAAAACATACCAAATCCGTTTTCATATAATTTTTCACTAACAAGCTACTCAAAAGTTTTGCTTCCGGAGATTTAACCTGATTTACTATCAAAGAAGCATATATCGGTCTATGATTTAGTTTTTCTGCTATCAAATCCGCAATTGCAGCACTCAACATAATCGGTAAAATATGAGTATATCCAGCTGTCATCTCAAACACCATTACAACAGCAGTAATCGGAGTTCTTGCAACAGATGCAAGAAACGCCCCCATTCCTATCATTGCCATCACAACAACATCAACGTGAAAACCAAACATATTAAATATTGATGCCACAATATAACCTAAAAAAGATCCCAACATCAACATTGGCAAAAATATTCCACCAGCAGCTCCAGAACCAAAACAAAAAGGGGTTACAAAAAACTTCACTGCAAATACCAAGACAACAACAGACAAAGCTAATTTATGTTGCAACAACAAATCTACAGACAAATTTCCTGAACCCAACACATACGGAATAAAAATACCAATTACACCAATTCCAAATCCCGCAATTGCAGGTTTCAACCAATTTGGAATTTTATCCATTTTTTCAAAAAATTCATTATTTTTATATATAATTTTTGCAAAAGCAACCCCTAAAAATCCGGCAACAATACCTAAAATAATACAAACCGAAATCCCCTCGAAAGACAAATCGTGCGTAATATAAGGAATTGTAAACGATGGGTTATTTCCTAAAAAATGTCTTGCAACAGAAGATGCAGTAACTGTTGCAACAAGAACAGGAAATAGCAATGAAGCAGAAAATTTATTAACCAATTCTTCCAAAACGAAAATCGTTCCGGCAATCGGAGCATTAAAAGTTGCACCAATTGCAGAACCTGCTCCGGCTGCAATTAGTTTACCTTGATCCGTTCCCTTCATTTTAAAAATCTTACCAACTAAAGCACCTGCCCCAGCCCCGAGTTGAACACTTGGACCTTCTCTACCCAGTGACAATCCAGTACCAATTCCTGCAACACCGGCAAGAAATTTAACAACAATAGTTCGAACCCTTGTAATATTCCCCATTCGAGCCATAACCATTTTCACAAATGGAATTCCGCTCCCTTTAGTTTCCGGTGCAAATTTAAATACCAAAACACCGGAAATTAATCCACCCAAAGTCGTTATTAAAGGGAAAATTAATAATTTGTGACTTAAATCGAATTGAGAAATAAAATTTTGAATAAATTCAAATAATTTATTTATACTTACCTTAAAAAATACAACCAACAACCCGGAAATTAAGCCAACCATTACGGCTTGAAGTATAATTTTACTTCTTGCAATTTCTTGTAAAAAATAACCTGTTTTTTGAAAAATTTTTCTACTCAATCCCATACAACAACTATATAATAAAAATATTTCTCCCTCAATCCTATGATTTTATTCAAAAATGTTTGATATTTTACAAAAAAAGTTGTATAATTGGCAAGTAACGATATTTTAATGAGGATTTATATATGAAATTACACATGCAAATTCTAATCGCATTAGGTCTTGGAATTAAGAGAAATTGGCACATTTTCTTTGGTATTATTTTGGGGGTTGCGGTTGGAATATTTTTACACGGACATGAATATCCGCTTGTATCAACAGTTTTGACTTTTATTGGTCAAGTATTTATCAGATTAATCCAAATGGTTGTAATTCCACTTGTTGTTTCGGCAATTATCATTGGTATTACAAGCATTGGCGACAACAAACAACTTGGTAAATTCGGAACCAAAATGATTGCATATTATGGAATTATTACTGTTGCTGCAGTAATAATAGGTGCAGCATTAGCTTTAATTTTCCAACCAGGACTTGGAGCGGCGCATTATATTACTGAAAATGCAGCTAGCGAAGTTCAAACATCAGTTGCAACTGCTATGGCGCAACAACAAGGCAATATCCTTAACATATTCTTAGGATTTATTCCAAACAATCCAATGCACTCATTTGCATCTGGGGACATGGTTCCTATCATCGTATTTGTTCTTATGTTTGCAGTTGCACTTGCAAAAGTCGGAGATGTAAACAGACCAATCGTGTCGTTCTTTGAATCTGTATTTGCAGCTACAATGAAAATTACCGATTGGATTATGTACTTTGCAGCTCCAGGTGTATTTGCATTAACTGCAAGTGCCGTATCAAGCTTTGGTATCGACATTTTCAACAGTATTTCAAAATACCTATTGGTATTATTTATAGGATTTATGCTTCAATTGTGCGTAGTATATCCATTATTCCTAAGATTTTTCTCTAAAGTAAATATCGTTATGTTATATTCAGCAATTGCAGAAGCCATGATGGTTGCTTTCGGTACAGCAAGTTCTTCAGCTACATTACCGTTAACAATCGCTTGTTGCGAAAAAAGAGGAATTTCTCACAAGATTTCTAGTTTCGTACTTCCATTGGGCGCAACTTTAAACATGGATGGAACTGCTTTATTACAAACAGTTGCAGTAATTTTCTTGGCACAAGCTTATGGTGTAGCACTAACTCCATTCCTAATAATTGAAATCGCATTATTAGCAATCGTTTCATCTTCAACTTGTGCAGGTATTCCGGGTGCAGGTTTAATTACAATTGCGTTAATACTTAACGGAATGGGATTAAGTCCGGAACAATTGGTTGCAGGATTTGCGTTCTTGTTTACAATTGAAAGAATTACAGACATGATGAGAACTTTAGTTAACGTAACATCTGATGCGGTAGTCGTTGCAGCTATTGCCGACAACGAAAACGAAATAAATTATGATTTATTAAACAATCCGGCAGCCTACGAAGACATCGCATAATCAAGAAAAAACTTAAACTCAAAATAAAAAGATGAGAAAATAATTTCTCATCTTTTTTACTATATTCCTTTTAATATATTGTAAAATATTTTCAAATACTCTCGATTATTTTTTATCAAATCCAATTTTTTATGGATGTAAGAAAACATTTCATCCACACCAATTTGTTCACCAAAAGAAAACAAATCTTCTGCACTTATATTCAAAGTTTCAAGGATTTTTTCAAGCGTTTGTGAAGTCATAAAAGCGTTACCCGTTTCAATACTGCTCAATGTATTTGTCGCAATACCGATTTTTTCAGCGAAAACTTCTTGACTAAGCCCCTTTATCTTGCGAAGTTCTTGAATCCTTTTACCTAATTGTTGCTGAATGTAACTTTTCATAAAAATAACCTCAAGATTAATTATAACGGCTTAATTGAACTATTCTAATAATGTTATACGTATTGTATATACATGTTAAACATGGTATAATAATAAATATAATTGGAGGATTGTTTATGAAAAAAGAAAGCAAAATTGCATTTACTTTGGCTGAAGTACTAATTACATTAGGCATAATTGGAGTTGTTGCGGCAATGACTATACCTTCATTAATCCAAAGTTATAAAGAAAAAGCGACTGTTACTGCCGTTAAACAGAGTTATTCAATTTTTGCACAAGCTCTTAAAATGGTAGCACAAGACTATCCCAATCTACAGGATTTAACTGATAGCAACTTATCTCCAAAAGAGAACTCTCAAATTATGTTTAATGAAATAAGTAAACATATAAAAAAAATAAAAAGTTGTGATATAGACAATGCCTGCATGCCAAGCTTATATATTAACATAAATGACCAACCAACAGAGGCATGGGATAAAGCTGGAAATATACAAACAGGTGTTCTTGCAAACGGAACAAGTTTTTGGATATTAAATTTACCCCAAAATGATATTGAAAACTCAACCTACTCCGGACAAATCGGGATAGACATAAATGGAGACAAAAAACCAAACAAATTAGGGGTAGATTTTTTCTGGTTTACATTTGATATATATGGCAATCTATATGCCGGAATAAAACCACATAACCAAGCGACTCCTGCAGGAGAATATAATAATTGCGAATTGGGAGGTTCTGGACTTAACATATATAACGGCTATGGTTGTTCTGAATGGATTATTACACATGGAAACATGGATTATTTAAAAAGAAATGTCAGAAAAAATCCATCAAAATAAATCAAAATTTTCATGCTAAACTATTTTTATGAAAACAGACGAAATTGCATCAAAATTTTTAGGAAAACGAGTTAGCGGAAGTGAAAATTATGACCCGTCATTGCTAGTCGCTATTCCAAGGGAAGAAAACCGAAAACAATATAATTTGCAAAACGACAAACTTCCATTTTGTGGTTGGGATATTTGGCACGCTTATGAATTTTCAGCAATGACAGAAAATGGCATTCCAGTGACCAGATTAATAAAACTCAAATACTCTTGCAATAGTGAATTTTTGGTTGAATCTAAATCTCTAAAATTATATCTAAATTCATTCAATATGAGCCGTTTTGGGCAAAATATTGAAGAATGCCTTAAAATTTGTAAATCGAAAATAGAAAAAGATTTATCTGAAAAACTTCAAACTGAGGTTAGAATAAACTTTATTGACAATAAAACACAAAAAGTTCAAATATTTCAAAATTTTCAAAACATTATGCAGTTTGTCAATGAAAAAGACATAACTGTCGAAAAATTTAAGGAAGCACCTGAAGTTTTGCAAACCAAAGAAAATGAAGAAACAAAAGAATATTATTTAACATTTGATTCTTTGCGTTCAAACTGCCGAGTTACGCACCAACCGGATTTTGGAGATATGTTTTTGTATTACAAATCAAAAAAACATATTACTGAAAAAAGTCTGGTAAAATATTTAAGTTCTTTTCGTTCAGAGTACCATTTTCACGAAGAATGTTGCGAAATGATTTTCAAAAGATTATCAGATATTTTGAATAAAGGTGATAAATTGTTAGTTTGTGCGCTATATACACGTCGTGGCGGAATTGATATCTGCCCTTCAAGATGGACAAAAAATTGCGAAATAAAAGATGTAGAAATTCTTAACGATATAACAAAATTTGCAAGAGGAAGTATTAAGCAATAATGAATAACCAAAAAATCGGTAATGCCGGCGAGGATTTAGCTTGCAGATACTTAGAAAAAAATGGATACAAAATTTTGGAGCGTAACAAGCATTATTCAAGGTTTTGTGAGATTGATATTATTGCAGAGTATAAAAATACGGTTGTTTTTGTTGAAGTAAAGACACGCAAAACCAATTCATTCGGCACTCCTGCAGAAGCTATTACAAAAACAAAATTTGAACATATTAAACAAGGTGTTCAATATTACCTGACAGAACATAAAGTAAAAGATTTCAGAATAGATGTAGTCGGAATTACCCTAAAACCCGAAATAAAAATCGAACATCTAAAAAATGTGTATTTGTAGGGTGCTACGCACGTAGCCATCTGTAACGACATCTATTCATACCTCATATATTGGTGTGGAGTTTTACGCACGTAGCCCACTGTAACGACATGCAAAAATTTTCCTCCCTAACGAGGGAGGAGTAAGGTGGGTGCTATTTTTAACTTACATCCCCCTACGGGATATCCCCTATCTCTAACCCTTCTTTCATTAAAGGGAAGGGAATAAAATTTTTATATGAATGGGATTACTATATCGCTCGCTCCTCGTAATGACATGTAAATCTATCATTCCTTGAAAAAGAAGGAGGGCGGCGGAAGGATTGCCTATACTGCATTCAGACAGTGAGGAATTTTTTATATTATTATTTATTTGGGTAGTTACAAAAATTAAAAATTGTGTTAATATATTGTTGTAAGAAATTGAGAGAGGACATCTTGATGAAAAAAATTAAAAGTTTAATTTTAATATTAGCTATTGCTACAGGGATAAGCGTTTTTGCTAATCCGGCAATGAATTATACACCTATTAACACAAACGTTATTCAATCCCATCAAACACAAAATACTAACACAACCAAAACTTATATTTCGATAAGTCCTTTGGACTTGGTAGCAAGACCTAATTTTTACTTTAACAAAAACGTAAAAATCCGAGCTAAATTCGATAAATTTGCAACATTAGGATTGGATTACAAACCCGCTTTCAGAAGTTCTGAAAAATATATTTCATTCCTAATCCAAAGACCGGATGTAACAGATCACAACATTCCGCTATCTGAATTAAAAATATTCTTAAACAGAACGGAAGCAGAAAAACACATTGACCTAAATTCAGGCGACATTGTTGAATTTCAAGGAAGAGTTTTTTCTACAGCATTAGGAGATCCTTGGATGGATGTTGATAAATTCACAGTTATCAGCACAAAACCAAAAGACGAAACAAAGTAAGATATTTGATTTTTGGAGTTAAGAGATGAGCAATAAGAAAAACGACATATTTTTGACTATCCACGGACATTTTTACCAACCGCCAAGAGAAAATCCCTGGCTTGAAGCAATTGAACTTCAAGACAGCGCATTACCTTTCCACGATTGGAATGAAAGGATTAATAAAGAGTGCTACAATCCAAACTCTATTTCAAAAATTGTTGACAACAGAAACAGAATACTTGATGTCGTAAATAACTATGAACACATGAGTTTCAATTTTGGACCAACTCTTTTGTCATGGATGGAACATTTTGCTCCTCTTACTTACGAAAGAATTATTAAAGCAGATATTGAAAGTGTTTCTGAACACTCAGGACACGGAAATGCTATGGCGCAGGTTTATAACCACATAATCATGCCACTCGCCAATGAAAATGATAAACAAACCCAAATCAAATGGGGGATCAGAGATTTTGAATATCGTTTTGGCAGAAAACCGGAAGGTATGTGGCTTGCGGAAACTGCGGTTGATGATGAAACCTTGAAATTTTTGGAAGAAAACGGTATTAAATTCACAGTTCTTTCTCCATATCAAGCGTTAAAATTTCGTCAAGAAGGTGATAAAGATTGGCAAGACGTAAGTTGGGGAAATATAGACCCTGCTCGTTCATACAGATACTACATAAAATCAGCTCCAGGTAAATTTATTGATTTATTCTTTTATGATGGTGCAATTTCTCGTTCTGTTGCTTTTGACGAACTTTTAAAAGACGGAAATAAATTTATCAAAAGATTAAAAGAAGGCATTTCTGATTGCAGAGATTACCCTCAGTTAATAAATATTGCAACAGACGGCGAAAGCTACGGTCACCACACGAAATTTGGGGACATGGCTTTGTCTTATGTCTTGAAAATTCGTGCAAAAGACGAAGGTTTTAAAATTACAAATTACGCTGAATATTTAGACAAATACAGAAGTAATTGCGAAGTTGACATCAAACAAGCATCTAGCTGGAGTTGTTTCCACGGGGTTGGCAGATGGAAAGAAGATTGTGGTTGTTCAACAGGCGGTCATCCGGGTTGGAACCAAAAATGGAGAAAACCTTTAAGAGATGCTCTTGATTACTTGAGAGATGAACTTATTGTTGTTTTTGAAAATGAAGGTCAAAAATATTTTGATAACGTTTGGAACGTAAGAAATAAATATATTAACGTTATTTTAGACCGTAATGAAATGAACGTGAAAAAATTTCAACAGGAAAACTTTAAACCGGATTTAACAGATGATGACAAAGTTCATGCAATGGAATTGTTGGAAATTCAACGTCAAGCAATGTTAATGTACACTAGTTGCGGATGGTTCTTTTCTGAAATTTCGGGGATTGAAACCGTTCAAATAATGAAATATGCAGCTCGTGCAATGCAACTTGCTGCAAGATTTACAAGCAAAAACCTTGAAGAAAAGTTTTTAGAAATTTTATCTCAAGCAAAAAGTAACATCCCAGAATTTGGAACAGGTAAGGATATTTTTGAACGATTTGTAAAACCTTCAATTATAACAGTAAAACAGATAGCAACTTTATGGGCATTATCTTCACTATATCAAGATTTTGAAGACGAAGAAAATGTATATTGTTATACTATTACAAGAAAAGCATACAAAAAAGTTCAGAAAAATTCGTCTACATTTATAGTTGGTCATATTGAAATTCAGTCAAAGATTACACTTCAAAAATCAAATGTAATGTTTGCTTTGATGCAATATGCCGGAGGAGATTTCCACTGTACAATTAAAGAATACTCAGATGATGCAGAATTTAACAGAATTAAAAATGATTTGATTAAAATATACACAATGAATACTTTAACTGAAATTATTCGTGCATTAGATGAGTACTTTGGTAAAGAATATTTCACGCTTAAAGATATATTTATTGAGGAAAGAAGAAAAATTTTGCAAATTCTGCTTAAAGGCAAGTTGGAAAAATTCTCTCAAACATATCAAGAAATGTATGACGAAGGTAAAGGTTCAATTTATCATCTTCAAGGTTTGGGACTTAGCATTCCTGACGAATTTAAAATTTCTGCAGAATACGCACTCAGTCACAAATTCAATGATATCGTAGTACATTCAGGTGGATTTGTTGAAGATGATTTAATACAACAGGCCACAGATATTAATTTTGAGGCTAAAAAGATTGATATTAAGTTGGATAAATCACCATCAAATCTTGTATTTAGCAAAAAAATTCTACAAAATATCAACAGATTAGTTCATAGTTTCGAAATTCAACAAGCTGATGTTGTATTAGAAATTTTTGATAATGTTCGCAAATTAGAATTAAATGTTGATATTGCAGAAGCTCAAAACATCTATTTTACAAAAATTTATCATAGAATTGGTGACATTATAGCCTCTGAAGCATTTAAAAACAAAAAATCCTCAAATAAGAGATTTGTTGAAATGTTGCTTGATATCGGCGAAAATTTGAATATCAACACTGAATTTTATAAGAGAAAATTGGATAAAGCATTGTTGCAGTAGTTTTTAATATTTCCTCCTTAACTATAAAAATAATGTCCACCCTTTGCGACTGTGCAGAACAAAAGGTGACTAAATGTCACGTTTTGTGAGAGGTACAACAAAATCTATGATTTCAAGGAGGTGGTATATTTCACTACCAATTTTCAGAGCCATATTTTTTATAGAAATCAATACTTTTTTGAATTTTATGTTCTACTGCGTCGATTTTTTTCAAAACTTCTTTATCTATTGTTTTCATTCGTAAAATTTTAAGTTCAAGAAGTTCTTCTTTGGATTTTCGGATTTTTTGTTTAATTTCTTCTCGCTGCCAAAACAACCACCCCTCAAAACCGCAATTCGGCGGAACTATAGACCACGGAGTAGACGGGCAATGTTTACACAAATCCAATCTTGTTTCATACCGAGAACACAAATTATTATCTTGCAAAAATCTACAACCATAAAAAGTTATATTGTTTTCATCAAATTTTCCATCATTTTTTAAACGGTTAATAATATTATCAACCACATCTGCATCAACATTTCTTGCCGCCTCAATTGACGGATAAGGTTCAAACAAAGACAAAAAATCAGTAGCTCCTTTATCCCCACTTTCCGCCATACTTTTCAATTGAGTATAAGGGGTTGAAGTCGTAACTACACGACAACATTTCCCGCACATATGACATAAATGTTGTGGCCTTTTGGCTAAATAATTTTCTTCGTAACTTCCCATAAATAAATTATAGCCATCATGTAAAAAATAAAAAAGCAATGTAACATTTCTTAAAGAAAACGCAATAAATTACACAAAAAATACTTTATAAATATAAGTAGTAGTAAAGGGTAGTTATATGCAAAGTTCGTTAGGTCAACAAAATATACAACAACCGGTTCAACAATATGCACCGCAATATCAGACTGCACCTATCCAACAACAAGCTCCTCAAACTTGTCAACAAATTCAACCGCAATCACAAGGTACGCAAGGTCAAAATGTACAAGTTCCAAACTATTCAGGCGTAAATATCCAAATTTTCAATCCGTCTGTAACCCCACCTGGAGCAACTGCACCGGTTTATAATGTAAATGCACCAAATTATGGAGGAACTCCGGCTAACGGATGTTATCCTTCAAATTATTATACTTCTCAATTTGCAGATGGAGTTAACGGAAAGCAAGGGGTTGACGCAAATTCAAATGGTGCAAACGGTCAAACCAATGCAACAAATAATTCCACAACAAATTCGACAGAAAATAAAACAACTGACAAAAAGACAGAAAAACGAGAAATAGTTCAGCTCACAGATGAATATATCAAAAACCTTGAAAACTATTTGAACAGCCAAGACAAAGAAGTTCGCATGATGGGTGCTAAAGAGGTTATTGCAAGACTTGAAGAAGATAATTCAAGAAAAGATGACAAAGCCTTAAATGCACTTATCAATAAAATGCTTCAAGATCCTTACACTCCAATCAGGATTTTGGCATTGAGCGCACTTGACTCAAGAGCAGTAACAGGAGATGAACTCACTGTCGGATTATTAAAACAGATGCAAAATTCTCAAGGCGGATACGGACAAGATGCAATGCAAGCAACAGAAACATTGCTTAAAATGTCAGGACAAAAAGTCGAAAAAGAATTTGAAGTAAAAGACGACAAAAAGAAAACAGAAGCCCAAAAAGAAGAAAAAACAGAAAAAACTCAAACAAAATAGGTGAAATATGAGTATTAGCACAGCATTATCATCAGTAAAAAACAATTTTTCAAAATACGTAATCAAAGGTGCAGGCGTAGCTGCTTTGGGCGTAATTGGTTATGATGCACATGTTTTAGGTAAACTTCAGTCAGATGTTTATTCAAAAAGTAAAGATGCAGATGCTTGTATGGATGCTTATAGCAACACTCAATATCTAACAAGCCCTAGTATTACAGCATCTAACTTAAAAAAAGGTGTATTTAATTTTGAAGTAGAAAGTAACTTTCGACATTTTGTAAACTCTGCACTTGGGTACTTCAAGGGCTTTGGAACAATGCTTATTGACAGTGTAGTTCCTTTAGGTTTAGGCTTAGGCGCATTATTTGGGAAAGGAATTGTTGGCAAAGGTAGCGCAATCGGACTTGGGGCTTTCGCCGGTATAAAATTTGTAAAAGATGTACTAGGTTTCGGTCATTACAATGATTTAAACAAAAAATATTAATATTAAAAAAGGCTCTTTTATTAAGAGCCTTTTTATTTGATTAATAATTCATTTGCCAGTTGTCATTCAATATTTTTGCAAAACATCCATCATACCAAGTATTACCAGTTGAAGAAGCACAAGATTCATACAATTTTTCTCTGTGTTCGCTAGGATTTGCTCCTAAAGTACAATTATTATTTTCTCGGCAATCTGGATTAACCCTGTACGCATCAACAACTCCATCTGAAAAGATATAAAGAATAAACAAATCTCTGCCATAAATATTTGGCCCTTTCTGTCCGTTTACATCTATTGCAATTCTATACAAAAAGTCATCCGTGTAATTTGTACCTGTATCAATTCCATCAGATTTAATTCCGAAACTAGCTCCACTTGCTAACACTCCATAATAAGTAGCATCTTCATCTTTTGTTGTTAATTCAAAAGTTGAGCCACTTAAATTTTTATATGAACTTGCAAAACAAGGAGTTGAAGTTTTTCCACAATCTTGAACAACTTTAAAATATTGTTTCATAAATGGCATCATATCTTGATGTCTTACATGCCCTGCCTCTGACAACCATATAGCATTTCTGTCATTCTTAAATTGTAAAAACGCTTGAGTTAATTCATTATAAACCTTATGTAATTGAGTTACATAAGATTGGCGTTGATAATTCTGCATTAATGTAGGAACAGTCATTGCTGAAACGACACCGATAATGCCGAGAGTGACAAGAACTTCAGCCAATGTAAAAGCTGCACTGCGTAGACCAT
>UMLJ01043474.1_pt1 | contig 24371 bp, 22 predicted proteins | sample 1966521 | NCBI WGS metagenome assembly UMLJ01 (sample SAMEA4836199, study PRJEB28245) | human gut metagenome | biome: gut microbiome; material: fecal sample | place: Denmark | collected 2008
AGAGTGGTTATCTCACCATCAAGAAGTATAACCCGATGCTGCATCGCTATACTTTGGAATACCCAAACAGAGAGGTAAAGATAGGCATGCTCAAGAGTCTTGCACCTAACTATCTTTCACCGATATCTTTGGATAATAACAGTCTGGTGGGTGATTTCCTGGAAAAGCTCTATGATGCAGACGTAGAGGGTGCGATGGTGCGCCTGAAGGCATATCTTGCCAGCATCTCCAACCGTTTGAGCAACAAGAGTGAACGTGATTTCCAGACCGTGTTCTATCTTATCTTCAATCTGATGGGTGCCCATATGAGGGTAGAAGAGGATAGTGCGATAGGCAGGGCTGATGCAGTGGTGTATATGCCGGATGCCGTATTTGTATTCGAGTTGAAGTATGATGGCTCTGCCGAGGAAGCTATCAGGCAGATAGATGAAAAGGGATATCTTATTCCGTATTCTGCCGATGGCAAGCGTTTGTTTAAGATTGGTGTTAATTACGATAGCACTCAGCGAACCATCTGTGATTGGAAGATTAGGGAAGAATAAGGAAATTGAGAGAAAAAAGTTGGTGACCTTCATTTTATGAACCCCGCCACATTGGGTTGGAATGGCGGGGGAAAGGGATAATAAAAAACGATGCTTGCAAAAATCTGCAAGCATCGCTTTATATTGTTTTTGGGGTATGTTTGATATTACATATTATTTATTAATGTTAATGTCATTGTTATTGCTATCATCTAACCACTTTGTAGTCTCTGCCTCGAAGTTGATTGGTTTCAAGATTGGCAGGCCCTGATCATCATAACCACCGCCGAAAATGAGGGTGTAGATGTAACGTTTGCCTGGATCCCAACTTGTTCCGAATGGAACATAGAGTGCTTCATACTTATCTGCAGTTCCATGGAGATAATCGTTCTTCTGCTTGATCTTGCAGTTAATGATCAGATAAGACTCTCCGTTTGTGTCAGCATCAGCGATTTTATGTTCAACATCCCATCCTGTTAATGGTTGAGGAACGAATAACATCGGTGTTTTGCTTGAAATATCAGTTGCTTCTGTTCCTGTAATTTTAATTGGGTCTGCATCACTCTTCGTAATAACAGTAAATGCAGTCAATTTCCATACATCGCCCAATGCCCAGTTGCTTTGTGAAGGTGAACTTCCATCAGTAGGTATTGTGAATGTTCCACCAACTCTAAAGTTCTTTATCTTGATGTCTTTGATATCTACTTCCATATCTGAATTCACAGTCTTTGCCTGAAAGACAACCTGAGACAAAATATGCAGGAAATTCAAATTTACCATACCTGCTTTTGTACTTTGGGTTTGATTCTTTGCGATAGCATACATCACATCAGAATTCGAATTTCCATTGGATAGGCTATATTCATCAAAGCAATTATATGAAATAGTCTTGGTTTCTTTTTGAATGTCCCAAGAGTAAATGGTGACGCCTTCTGGAATAGAAGCTGGACTAACTGCATAAAAATTCAGAGAGCCATCTTTTGGCCAGTAGTGTAAATCTGCAGGATTGTCATAATCCCACTTATTGTTTTTGTATTTGATAGTAACTCCATTAAGACCGTGATCAAGACCGTTGTCACCCATAAAGATATCACCATCTGCACCGTTGTTGTTCTTATATGCGAACACATTGAAATCTGTTGTTGTCAGATTGTCTGGTGTAATCGGGGTAGCTCTTGTCTCCGCCTTATTACCAACTACATGAAATCCGATAGCGTTGTTAGCTGTTGTTTCTACATTTGCAAGCTCGTTGTCTGATGAGCATGCTGAAAGCAATGCCATAGAGGCCAATGCTGTTCCAAAAATTATCTTTTTCATAATTTTACAGTTTTATTTTTTTAATCTTTTGCTATTGTTAAATTTATCTTTTACTATTTAAAGTCTTATCTTTTACTAAGTTAAATCCTTAACATATAATGTCTTCATTCACATCCGCCCAATCATCAACTCCTACATCGAAGCCGGCACCACCGCTGGAATTGTTGCCTCCTCCTCCATCATTCTTGTTATCCGGAACGACGAAGTTGAAATTGATGATGAGATGCACATCACCGAGATGACCCCTTACGGGAATCGAGTGAACCTGTGCTGAAACATCCTGCTCTAAAATATACACCTTGCCATCCCTGCTCTTCAGGTAAAGCTTGAACACCTGGGGCGTGGCGAGGCTCTGACAGTAGCCGAAGGTGTAGAAACCGCCCTTGATCTGATTATTGGCAGTCTCGCCTCCGAAAAGAAGATTCTCCGAAACTCCATCGGGCAATTTGTCTTCCGCCATCAGCAGCGATCCTGACATCCCCGAAAGACTCGCACGGATATCAGCCACTCTTTCCAGATTCTGGATGCCATTCACCTCGTAGGTGTATCGGCTCACCATCCTCACCGGATACAGGGTGATCACCTTCTCCGTGCCTTCTGGAATATTCTCCAGCGATACCCAGTCGATGTGGTCGCCACAGAGCCAGGAAGGAGTGGTGCAGGCATTGACGCTGTCGGGCGCCAGTACGCTGCGGGTCTTGGCAAGATACTCCACGAAGCTGTTGGGATTCTCCCAATAGATGCCGCTCGTATCGTAGTTGTAGCAGATGACGCGATACTCGTTTTCGGGCAACTCAAGCTGCCTTCCTTCTCCGTTCGGAAAATCGAAGATCCATGGCTCGCCCGTGCCATCTTTCGGAAAGAAAATCACTCGCATGCCTTCAGGCTTCTGGAAATCCTCATATCGCTCCCAGTTGAATTCCACCCTCAATGAGCGGAACGAGGAGGTGACGTAGCGGAATTCCTTGTGCTCGCACGACGAGAGTATCAGAAGAAAGAGCATCAGGCTGAGGGCTTGGATGATTCCAGAATCTCTGAAGATTCTAAATCCTCTGAAGATTCTAATCCTGCTCATATCCGCCTCCTTTCTCTCTGTTCTTCCTGCCTGAGAACTTGCGGTTGGTATTGCCGTTTCCTATCAGCCATACCAGCGAAATCTCTGCCTTGGTGGGACCTATCCAGCGGCGCTCCTTGGTGGATTGCCATAAGTAGTAGTCAGCCTCGGGCTTATACTCGTGATAGATGCCGCCCCAATAGCCGGCGCCGATGGTGAAGTCGATGTTCAGCCTTCGGGCTATGGGCAGCGAATAGCCGTATTCGGCTCCCACGATGTAGTTCATCTTGTCCCAGAGCGTGCCTCCGGGCTTTCCGCCCATGTAGCCGCGGCCTCCGGTTTCGAAGTCGTATGTGAAGATCTGACCGTAGATGCCGATGTGGTGTCCGGTGAGCGGTTTCTCTCCGGCAGCCTTTCCCCACCATTTTCTGATGGCGATGTCACCGCCGTAGGTTCGCCAGTACCAGTGTCTGCGGTCGGTCTTCCACCATCCGTACATCCAGTTGGCAGCCACCGACCATCTTTTTCCCAGATACATCTCCACTCCGATGTTCGGAATCAGGAGCGCATCGTAGAGCATGTTGGTCCGGATGTCCATATAGAAGGGTTTCCGGATTCGTTGCGATGCGATGGACTGGGTGTCGGGGGCGACGATGATGGTATCTGCCGGTGGAATGAACGCTGCAGCAGTGGTATCCGATTTCTGAATCTCCGAATTCAGATTTTCCGATTTCGGAATCTCCGAGCGATGCACCTTCTCGTACCAGAGATGCAGCTTGGATGATCGGAGCAGAGGGAAGTATTTCCTGTACATATATAAATAAGGTGTACCCCCTCGCAGCTTCTGTATCTTCTGCAGATGTCTCTCCTCCGCCTGGGCACCGCTTTTCTGTTCGCTGGCTATCTGGCGCAGCATGGAAAGGGCTTCCTTCCGGTAGGGGAGTTGTGGATCATTTTCCACCAGCCTGATCAGGCCATTCCAATCTCTTCCTAAGTAATGGGTAGTTCTTAGCGAATCGGGCAATTCACCATAGCGGGAGAGATAATCGAACAAAACCTTTGCTCTTTTCTCAGAAAGCCAACGGTTGAATTTCACGCTTCCCTCGGGTGAGGCACCGCCCACTACGAGGATCTTTCGCAACTGATAGGCAGAGTCTGCGTAAGTGATACGCATCGTATCTGCTATCCTGTTCAGTGCCGACTGGTTTTCTCGCAGGGTAGGAACGATATCAATCTTTCCTTACTTGAAATAAATTCTTACAGAATCCTGCACGTCCTGATGGTTTTGAGCTGCAAGGCTTGCCCCATAGAACATGAAAGCCATGATCAGAATATTATTCTTTTTTGATCCGCACATTATTATCAGTCGAGTTTTAATCTAAGTTTTTTATATACATTTACTTATTTATTTAATTTCGCCTGCAAATTTAGGTAAAAAACACCGAAAAATGGCAAAAAGAGTGTTAATAAACTATAAACGAAATATAATTGTAATACTATTGTAATAATTTCATCCAGTTATTAAAATATGTGGTAAAAAAAACGGATATATATTATTTGTAAATGGAATATTTCAAAAAACTAATGTTTGGTGTGGCTTATGATGATTATGAGAAGTGATGGCTTACTGGTCCTGAATCATTAAAGCCCTCTTGTACGTGGTGATACAAGAGGGCTTTCTTAGAGAGATGAGAGTTGAGATTGTGTGATTACATACAGCTGGTTACTCCGAGAGAGGTGGCAATAGCGGTAAGGATTGATATTACAATCTGAATGACAGTCTTCCATGTTTCCTTCTTCATAGGCAGTTTTTTTTAGTGGTTAATAATTAGATGTTAATGATTTGTGATTAAAAATCTACGTTGTCGCCGCCGCCGGTATCACCGCTGTCGGTTCCGCCAGTACCCTGGCTGGTACCACCGCCACCCTGGCTAGTACCTCCGCCACCCTGGCTAGTACCTCCGCCGCCCTGGCTAGTACCTCCGTTATCCTTGTTGGTTTCGCCAGTGCCCGGGTTGGTGTTTCCGCCTCCCGGCGTATTCTCTTCACCGCCGCCATCAGCTCCTGAGGTATAGTCATCGTATGCCACGATCTTGGTGAGCTTCTTCAGCTCGGCATTGCTCCATGACTTCGTATTTCTTACAATCAAGTGAACGCCCAGCACACTGGCTGCGGTTACCTTCTCCCTGGTTGCTTCGCCGCGGGAGGTCATGCCGATGGAGAACAGACCGAGGTCGGAGAAACGAACACTCTTGCCATCCAGTATCAGATGCTTGAGGCAATCGAGGGTATCCATCAGCACACCGTGGATGGTGCCTCGGCTGTATGGAGAGTTGTGCTCTGAGATGTGGGTAACGAAATCCTCGAAACTCATCTCACGATCGCTCACGGCAGTGGCATACCAGAGCTTCTTACCTGCGTTCTCACCCGTCTGAGGGGTACGCGTTACTTTACGATACTTGCTAGTTCCTTGTCCCATAATTCTTTGTTTTTTTAGTGGTTAATTTATTTTTTGCCGTTTTCTGATTGGCGCCTTTCTTCTTAACGACAGTGCAAAGATACGGCTTTTTTCTGATACTGCCAAATTTCGGGTGGCGATAAGGGGCGATTTTCAGCAACCTTTCAATCTTAACTACGTTAATAAATCTAACTCGCAGTTTTGCGGGGCGAGAAACATAGAGTTATGCCTGAGAAAACACCGTTTCTTGTTGGTAGAAGTTTCTCGCTTGAGAGCTTAAAGCTATAAAGCAGAAAGCGTGACAGTGACAGTTACAGTTTCATTTTCCTCTTCTCCTCCTATCCCCAAAAAGGGTAAAGAGAAATTTTATATTTATATATATATATAAATATAACTATCTAATTATACTTTTTTCACACTTTTGCCTTCTTGAAGGGAAAGTTGCGGAAAATTAAACTGTAACTGTCACTGTCACGCTTTGGGCAGTCTTGGAGAGGTGGAAGAGTTCAATCGTACAGTTAGAACGTGTTCTGTCATGCCTTTGAAATATTTATTTTCATTTTTTCCGTAAAATCCTTGCTTGTTTCAAAAATAAATTGTACTTTTGGAGCATGAATAACGAGCTATTCTTATCCTATGTATGATAAAAGCATGAAAGTTAGCGAGTTATCTCATAGTAAACAATTAACGGTGAAAACCGAAAACCAGAACGCAAGCCCCGCTTGGCAGAGTGAACGCTCTCCAGGCGGGGTTTCTGTATTCATAAACTGATAATAGTGAATGAAAAATCCATTTGAATGGTTCCATAACCTATATTATGGAGAGAAGAATAGCCTTAGTGCTTTTGACACAAAGAATCCAACGTCGCTTGATTCGTTGCTCAAGAAAATCTATATGATTGGGCGCAAGCACGTGAATCTGCGCATGAAGAATTCGCTTCCTGCATTCAATGCAGCCTATTATGTAGCCGTCTGTTTAGCTAATACTGAAGGCATAGATGAGTCGAATTTTGATGATGAAATTAATGATGCAATCCGTATCATCTGGATAGAAGATTATAACAGACATCATCCAATCTATGAGACTTATTTTCCTTTTGCCGAACTTATGCTGATCAAATGGATGGTCTATGCCATATTATCTCGCCAGGAGAGCATATCAGATGAAATGGAGTTCTTCCTGCAAGAATTCAGGGATAAACTCCAGGCGGATGTGACGGATGAAGATTTGTCCAATTCTGGGGAAGGGAATGAATTAGCTTTTTTATTGGAAATTGCGGAAGTTATAGATGACTGGAAGTATCGTTATCATACGGATTTGCATCCACATCCTTTGGACCCCAAGTATTATTCCATCTTTACGTGGGTGAATCAAGTTCGTTTATATACGTTGGAAGAGCTGGAGGCGCAAATATTATTCTTTCCCACCCAAGATGAGCAAATGGCATTCTTGTGTTGGGCAAGGGATGCTGCAAAGCAAGCTCCGTCTAAAGAGAGTTCTTATGCTACTTCTGATGCCGAATCTTTACCCTTTTAATTCTTTAACTTCATTATATAGGAATGGAAATAACAGATGAATTATATGCCGACCTTTCCAAGCGTATAAAGGCCGGAGAGTTTTTGAAGAAGGGTGCCACTTTTGCCAGTCTGCCTTCTTTTTCTGAGGGTGCCTCTTCTGCCAGTCTGCCCTCTCTTCCTGAGGGTGCAGATGAGCGTATGCAGTCGTTTTACGAAGATTGCAAGGCATCGCGTGCTTTGGACGAGAAGAAGATCAAGGCCTTGGAAAATGAGATCCAGGCTTTGAAAGATGAGGCAAAGGCACGGATGGTGCGCAATGATGCGAATGAAGCGATTGCAGAGTTCAATTCAGCATTGGAAACTGATTACGATAATTACAAGGCTGAGTCGGAGAAGACCATCGCTACGCTGAAGGAGGCGCTGGATGATGCCCGAAAGTTATCTACTGATGCCTTGGACAGAAATAAGAAACTGCTGAAGGAAATTGAGCGGTTGAGAGCCAAGAATGAAACACTTAGCAGTTTTGAAGCTATATCATATAAGCGTATGCCGCCACCAGTGCATGAAGAAAGCGGGAAAGATGATGGCAGCAAGGCAAAGGCCAAGATTGCGAAGAAGATCATCAAGGCTGGCGTGGATTATGCTTCTGATATTGCAAAGGTAAAAACCCCGGAGGATGGACACATGTGTATGCGCTTGCTTGACTATATGCTGGAAGAGGGTGTAAAGAAGGAGCTCTCTCATGACAAGGATACCCAATATGAACTGGGTAACATGATTCTGGGTATCATTCCAAACCGTGACCGGGCAATAGAGGAAATGAATGCCCGTAAGGTTGAAAATGAAGCTAAAATCATAGTCAGTGACGGCGGAATTTACAATAACGAGGTAAACAATCAGCATGTCGTTCCGCAGAACACGGGCAATGTCCTGCCTGGAGAAGGAATGCCGCAGTATAAGTTGGAGGATATGCCGCAGAATAATTGGGGAGGTGATCAGCAATGAAAGAGAATCGGAAAGAACCTAAGGTCGTCATCTGTCCGGGTGCTATCTACAATGGATATGTGGAGCACCAGAATATCTTTGGCGTGATGAATGTATATCCATCGGGTGGAGGTGAAGCTGGGCAGAAGAGCCAGAGCATGGCTCATGTCGGGCAGATCGGGAAGCCATCCCACAAGGGCAGAAACAGCGAGCACCTCTTTGCCATGGACGATGCCTGCTACTTGAAGGATGAGGTGGAGACCCGCAAGCAGGTAAGCCTCTTCTGCCGATTCCTGGAGCAGAACAGAATGCAGGGCGAGCCTATCAGTGCTAAGGTGGATTCGCCCCTGAACATCGCCATTTTCTCTTTTGTGAGGCATTGGAAGAAACTGGGTGTTATTCCTTCAAAACGAGTGGTGGGTGTAAGCACCATCTTCAGATTCCTCTCGGAAGATTGCCGCATCAGCAACTATGCTACGGGCAAATCTTTCTATAATGCCTTCAATGGTAGAGAACCGAAACCGGATGCCGATATCGAGCGGAAAGTTGATGCTTTTTTCGAAGAAAACAGGTTTAATGATTGATGCTTTTTTCGAAGAGAATAGTTTTAATGATTAATCCTATTTTTCCTAAAAATCCTATTGGAAAAATTGCCGTATCTTTGCCCCGTAATCAGATGATAAGTCTGGTTACGGGGCTTTTTCATATACCGAGAAAACTGGTACCATTTCGAAGTTTCATGATGAGCCTGATATAGAATTTAATTTATGTTTTAGATTAGTTTAAAGATTAGTTTTAAAAGTTAGATCATGAAGGAAAAAATGAAAATCGTTAAGCTCCTTGCCACTCAGAGTGGAACGAGCCAGCAGACAGGTAAGCCTTGGAAATCTCGCGAGGTGGTTGTTGAGAGTGTGCAGAATGCAATGCATCCCGACCAGTATGTTGCCCGACTCTTTGGCGAGGCGGTGGATAAGTTTACGGCTCAGGAGGGTGAGGTGATCGGCATCGAACTCCGCCACAGCGTAAGAGAGTATAACGGCCGCTATTATGGTGAGGCAAGCATCGCTGACTTCGAGCAGGTGCAGCCGTTTTAATGCTGATTAGCAGAAAATTAAAGCTTTTTACTAATCACAAAGTTCAACCTCAAAATTAAAAGTATCATGTATATTAAGGTACAGATTTCAGACGAAGTGTATAAGGCTCTTGTAGCCAGTGGAAAACGCAAGAGAGGCTCTATAGCCCTGGTAGGTCCTAAGGAGGGCAACTTCAATGCCTTCTCCAGCGGTAAGGTGAGAACCAAGCCCCGCAAGTTTGTCAAGCTGCCTCATGGGGTGGCCAGTGTAGATGAGGATTATGTGAGACTGCATCTCAACATCAACCGTCAGGAGACCGATATTGAGCCAGCCGAAGCCATCCGCTGCGAGAGTGAGGATGCGAGTGAATTTATCTTTAACAATCGCCTATGAGTTTCGGAATATCCAATAGTGTAATGAGCCGGGTGGTGCAGGTTTGCACCCCCGAGCTCTTCCACCAGGCTACCAGCAGCAGCGTGGTGAAGGATGTTTGTTCGCAGATAGCTGATGCGCTGGAGAGCAAGCGTCGTGGCGAGATGAATAACGAGGATTTCGAGACGCTGAAGACCCAGCTCAAGAAGCGCCTTCCGATACTTACTCCTCATGCCACCTTCAGGAATGGCCGCAGATGCAACAGCGATGCCATCCCCAGCGGCTTTTCCATCTATGATATCGACCATATCCCGAATCCTCGTGGATATTGGGAAGAGAAGAAGAAGCTGCTGGCAGAAAAGAAGATTGGGGTATTCATGGCTTCCGGGGATTTGCAAGCCCCGGAAAGCAAGGAACCGGCCGGCTCTAAGCAGATGATCAGCGTTCTCGATCTGATAGTCCTGGTTCACGTAACTCCCTCTTCCGAGGGCTTGCGCCTCGTTTTCATCATTCCCGATGGTATGTCGCTGGCTGATGCCCAGAAATGGATGTCGCAGCAGCTGGGAGATGAGGAATATGATGTATGCGTGAAGGATCTGGCTCGTCCGTCTTTCATCGTTCCCGAAGACTATATCCTCTTTATCAATAATGAGGAATTGTTTAAGGAAAGAATCGTTACATACTCCCTTGCCGGGGATTGCAAATCCCCGGAACACCTGGCGGAGGCAAATCATCAAGTTCAAAGTTCAAATCTCAAAGTTCAAAGTAATTCAGATGTTCAAGACAATCGACTTCCGGGCACTCACAGCCATCCTGCTGTTTCTTCTGGCTCTGCTATTCAGCCTGCCCAATCTGGTGATAGCAATGGTACTGCTGTTGGTGATCTCAGCCCTGCTGGAGCTCATCCTGATGCTTGCCCGGAAATCTTCCCCACGGAGTACCAAGGCATTCCCTATTATCAGCTCATCCGCAAGCTGATAGAACTGCTTGGCGGCGAGCCAGAGCACGGATCCCGTAATTCCTTTATCTTTACGCTTTCCTGCTATCTCCGCTACCTTTGCGATGACAATCCGGCATGGATCAAGCAGATCATCCCCATCTTCGGCGAAGACCAGAAGCGAGCCTTCACCACCGTGGAGAGTGCTTGTAGCAGAAAGCAGTCGCACCGCATGCCCAGCATTGTGCGTACAGCCATCAAATTGGCTCAGGAGGCTGACAGCAAGGCGAAAGGGGAGGGAAGCTATGATGATGAAGATTTCGGTGATATCCATAATCCCGAATCCTATTTCTACAACATCCATCAGATGCCGCAGAAACTGCCCAAGCTCATCAAGCTCCTCATCTCCAAGACGCCTTCCATCTATCGCCCAGCGGTATCTCAGGCTGTATTTCCGCCGCTGGCTTCGCATCTCATGGAAACCCGATTCCGCTACATTGATAATGTAGAGCACGAAGCAACACTATCGTCAATCCTCTGCGCACCGACAGGAAGCGGAAAGGAGGCGATTACCCAACCGATCAACAGAATTATGGCGGATATCAGAAGACGTGACGCCGAGCAGCGTGAACGTGAAAGAAAATGGAAGGATGAATGCAACAGCAAGGGTGCCAACAAGGATAGGCGTGAACGTCCGGAAGGGCTTGTGATACAGGAGGTAAACATCGATATGACCAATCCGGCATTCGTGCTCCGCATGAAGGAAGCTGCGAATCATTTCCTCTATGCCAAGGTAAACGAGCTGAACCTCTTCGATGCCCTCAAGGGCAAGACCAACCAGCATTTCCGCATCATGGAACTCGCCTTCGACCTGGGCAATTACGGACAGGACCGAGTGGGCACCCAGAGCGTTACCGAGACCGTGAAGGTACGTTTCAACTGGAACGCCTGCTGTACTCCCAAGAAGTGCAGAGATTATTTCCGCAAGGTGGTAACCGATGGACCTATCTCCCGCATCTCGTTTGCCACCATCGAGCGCCGTCCCTGCGGTTCGGATATCCCCGTATATGGCACCTATGATGCCGCCTTTGATGAGGAACTGAAGCCCTACATCGACAATCTCCTGAAGGCGAGAGGGCTGGTAAACTGTCCGCAGGCGATGCGCCTTGCCAAGACTTTGGTGGAGGAAAATGCCGAGTTTTCGCGTCTCTCTCAGAACTATGTCTTCGAGAATCTGAGCTTTCGTGCCAACGTCATTGCCTATCTCAAGGCGTGCGTGCTCTATGTGGCAAACGGCATGAAGTGGGAGAAGTCGATTGAGGATTTCGTGAGATGGAGCGAGCGGTATGATCTGTGGTGTAAGTTAAAATTATTCGGACAGATGATTTATGATGCCGACAATGATGGCTCTGATATCCGGAAGACTTCGCCAAGAGGACCGATGAATCTGCTGGAGCTTCTGCCTGATGAATTCTCGCTCGATGATTATGTAAAGGTGAGACGGAAAGAGGGTTATGAAGACAACATCTCGAAGGCGAAGGTAGCGCTCAGACAATGGGAGCACCGGGGATATGTGGTAAGGATAGAGCGTGACAGTGACAGTTACAGTTTTATTTTCCGCAAGTTGAAGTTTCTGAAAGGTTCATCCTCCACTTCTTCCGGATCATCCTCCACTCCTTCTTCTTAGTAGTAATTAAATAATCTTATGCAAGTAGTAATTAAATAATCTTATGCTTATGGAAATAGTTTTAGAACGAATAGCCAAGAAAAATACTTATACCATCGGCAGACTGTATCTGCTTGCCGATGGTGATGTGAAGCGCAAGTCGCTTTCGGGCAAGCGTGTTGGCGATAAGCGCAGCTTCAGACATAGTTTTGATATGCAGAAGTTGTCTGATGATACCTACTTCTGTGATACGATGGAGCCTACCTGGCGCAATCTGAAAGGGGTGGATCTGAAACCTCAGGAGGTGAATGCCAAGTATAGCAGGGTAAGCGGCAAAGTGGCGAGGAAGATTCCTGGCCACACCGCCATCCCTGAGGGTTCGTACCGCGTGCTCATCACTTTTTCGCCCCGTTTCAGGCAGTGGCTGCCGTATGTGCAGGGTGTGCCCGGTTTTGAGGGCATCCGCATCCATGCCGGCAACTATCCCGACGATACTCAGGGCTGCATCCTGTTGGGCGAGAACAGGCTGAAGGGCATGGTGGTGAACTCCCGCATCTGGCTCACCCGCCTGATGAAGCGGATGGAGGAGGCGCAGCAGCAGGGAGAATCGGTTTGGATCACGATTATCTGATTTCTAAAAAAGTTGGGGGGCTTCATAAAATGAAGGTCACCAACTTTTTGCTTTATGCATTGCATTAACCCTTGGCATGCTATCGGCTAGGATAATATTTCCTGTATTTTCTCCTCTCCGATACTCAATGTCTTTGCTATCATTTCAGCCGTCATTCCTGTTTTTGATAATGCCAGGACGGCTGCACGCAAGGATGCCTTCTGCTCTTCAAGCGCCGCATCTTTCTCTTGAAGTGCTGCATCTTTCTCGTCAAGCTCCGTTTTTTGCTTTTCGAGTTCTTTTTTCTGCGTCATGATAGTAGCATCCTTTTGTATAATGGCTGTATCCCTGTCTTCCAGAGCCTGGAAGAACTCATCTTCAGCATTCATTCTGTTTCTGATGTCAGGATTAGCGGCTGCCGACTGTAGTCGATGGAGGATATGCTCCATTTCTGCATCATCCGCATATTTATTTTCATCCAACTCAAGCATTCGCTGGTCGTCTGGATAAATCTGCGACTGGTCGAATACGCTCAGTATCTTCTCCAATCTGTTGTTTACCCTTCCTCTCAGCAGCGGTATCTGGACAATGATGCTGTCATGCTGCAGACTCTCCACAAATGGATCAGGTGTCTCCTGGAGTATCTCATTTCCTTCATAGTCATATACCTTATGCTTGGCATAGATCACGGGTTCCGTAAACTTGCCCACGCAATGGCCTAGCAGATACACCGCCACGGTTGGCAGGGCGAATTTGCCTTTGGTATCCTTGCGCATATTCTCCTTGTTGTTATACTGCACAGCCAGATATTGGCGGAAACGCAAGGTCTCCGTCTCCAGCCAAGTTTTCTGCAGTTCTATCAGAATCAGTTTTTTGCTGCCGTCATCTTCCAATACGGTTGCTGCAAAATCAACACGAAACATGGAGATGGCATCGCGGGAAATGTTGGGATACTCGTGACGTCGCATTTCTACAGCAATTACCGTTTTCTGCAAGAGTGCAGAAAGCAAAGTCTTGGCTATTCGCTCGTCTTCCATCATATACTTGAAGACGGCATCGTAAAGTGGGTTGGCTACGTATATCTTCATATTCTATCCTCCTGATAAGTTGAACTATTGCAAAGGTGATGCCAGCTCGGCGTAATGAAAGCTGCTTTCATTTTGCCGAGAACCGCTTTGCTTCTGCAAAGATACGCTGAATATTTGTAACTTCCAAATTTTTATGGCGATATTTTATTTATTTTGTAGGCTATGATGGGGGCAAATACAGAAATCTGGTGGGCTTCATTTTATGAACCCCACTACAAATCCCCAACCGAAAACGAAGGAACCCGATTCTGAATCTCTATGATTCGGAACCGGGCTCCAGGACTTAGTATCGAAAAAAATTAAAAATTGTCTTACTTGAAGTATCTCTTGTAAAGACCTGCGAAACCTGCACAGTGGCGAGCCTCGTCCTTAGCCATCTCATGAACAGTATCGTGGATAGCATCAGAACCCTGCTCCTTGGCAAGCTTGGCAATGCGGAACTTGTCCTCGCAAGCACCCTTCTCAGCTGCGATGCGAGCCTCAAGATTGCTCTTGGTATCACCCAAAACCTCACCCAGCAACTCTGCAAAGCGAGATGCATGGTCAGCCTCCTCGAACGCATAGCGCTTGTAAGCCTCTGCAATCTCTGGATAACCCTCGCGGTCTGCCTGGCGAGCCATTGCAAGATACATACCTACCTCGCCACACTCACCTGCAAAGTGATCCTTCAATCCCTTGATGACCTCCTCATTGACGCCATCCTTATATGCCTGACCGAGAACGTGTACAGTAGCGAATGTCAAATCATCATCCACTGCATCTTCCATCTCCTTGAACTTGCTGGCTGGAGCCTTGCAAATAGGGCACTTCTCTGGTGCCTCTGTACCCTCGTAGATGTAACCACAAACGGTGCAAATAAATTTCTTCTTCATAATGTTAATGTATTAAAATGTTCTTGTATTGTATTATATTATTTACTATTAATTCTCTTGTCTTGTCTTGCGAATCATTTCGGCAACTTGTACCTATTAATTCGTCTTCTTCTCCATCTTCTGGGCGCAAGCTGAACAGATGCCCTTGTAGTAGAGCTGTTCCTCCTGCACGATGTTTCCATCTATCACCTTGGTCTCTGTTACCCGTGGTGTTGGCTCATCGAAGAGGTCGATGATCTTGCCGCAGTTCTTGCAGTAGAAGTGAACGTGTGGCTCGATGTTGCCATCATAGCATACGCGATGCTCGTCGATGGTGATCATCTGGGCTGCATTTACCTCACTCAGCATGCGGAGCGTGTTATACACTGTGGTACGGCTTAGGGTCGGTACCTTGTTCTCCAAAGCTTTGTAAACATCTTCGATGTTTGGGTGGGTAGGGTGCTTGATCAGGTAGTCCAGGATTGCCAGTCTCTGTACTGATGGTCTGATGCCTTTCTCTACCAATCTGTTGTAAGCTTCTGTTTTTTTCATATTCCTATCTCTTGATTGATTTTTACGTTTGCAAAGGTAATGAATTTATTTCTATCTACCAAATAATTCTGTAAAATATCCAAAATAATAGGTATTATTTTTAGATAATTTACAGAATTAAATGTTTATTCACAAAAAAGAGGCTATTTTCCGGTCTTTACGCCCAGGAATTTATCTACCATCATCAGCTGTTTGAACTGGAAGGATGGCTTGCATGCCTTCTTTGCCTTGAGCTTGATGGTGAAGAGATCGCGGGTGCCCTCTACGGCTGGCTGCTCACCGATGTTGACGAAGGTAGGGTAGAGCACCTTGCTGCCATCTGAGTGCAGACGGTCCTTGGTGAGGTTCTCCATCTTGCCCATATCCTTCACATCCACTCCGATGAACTCGTATTCGGTGGCGCTGTATGGCAGGGCGAAGCTCAGGGCATTGAGCGATACGAGACCCTTGCCCTTTACGGTGAGGGTGATGGTTTCGCCTGCCTTGTACATCTTCTTGTCGGCTGCGAGACTGATGCTGCCCTCTACGGCTGGCACCTTCTTGCTGCTTACTCCGCTCTTGAGCTGGGTAGCCACCACGGAGATATCGTAGGCGTCGATGAGACCGTTGCCGTTGATATCGCCCTTGCTTACGTAGCCCTCGAAGTCCTTGTCGCCCTTGCGCAATCCGCAGTAGTTGAGGTAAGAGGTGAAGTCGTTCTCGTCGATGCGCCCGTCGTGGTTGATGTCGCCAGCCTTCTCCATCTTGCTGCCCGGAACCTTGAATACGTACATCTCGGCACCCGAACCCATTCCGCCTCGGGCTTCCTCTATGGTCATCCTGATGTACTGAGCCTCTGGGTTGCCCTGGAACTGGTATTCTTTCACGGCATTCTCGTTCTTCCAGTCGAAGCTTCCGGTCTCGGTCCAGTTGATGCCGTCGTTGCTGATGGCGAACTTGCCCTTCTGGATCTGTCCGTTGGTCTCGCGCTCAGAAGCCGGGAGATAGTGAATCTTCTCGAGCTTGGCGATGCCGTTGAGGTTGAGGGTTACATCGAATGGCAGCACGCCTTCCTTCTTGTAGTAGTCGGTATGCCAGAAGTTCTTCTCGTTGAAGTCGAACATCTTCGAAACCTCCAGGCCTTCCCAGTCTTTGGCAGAGTTGGTGACTGTGATGTTGCGGATGGCTTCATCGAGAGGGTCCTTGATGGTATGCGCCTGAACGGTGGCCCATTCAGAAACGCCGTCCTTGTTCACGGCTCTCACCTGCACCTCGTAATCGGTTTCCGGCTTCAGGTTCTCGATAGTGAACTCGTTGCTGCGGATGGTGGAATGAATCACGCCATCCACCTTTACCTCATAGTAGTCGGCGTTGGCCTGCTTGTTCCAGGTAGCCACCAGTTCGAATGCCTTGTTAGGGCTCTGGCTGTCCTTCATCGTTACCTGAGGGGCAGCAAGGGCACCGGTGGCGTGGAGCAGCACATCGGCATCATCCATCTGATAGCCATCCATGCGGAGCTCTACGTCGTTGGCAGTGATGTCGGTCTTCGCCAGTCGCACATAAACCATCGGATTCTTGCGGATATCCATCTTCTCGAAGTCGCTGCCCGGTGTGGCGAAGCGGTTGAGCTGAGGAGCCTCGTCGAAGAACCACGCATTCTCGGTGTTGCGTAGATCATCGAGCGAATTCACCTGGGTCAGCTTCACGCTCTTTCCGCCAATCTTCGCCGCCAGCTTCTTAGGCATCTGGCTCAGATTGATGCGCAGCTCGGTAGCCTGGTTCTTCTCCTGACCCTGGAAGTGGCCCGTGGTCTTGTAGATATGTACGTTGAGACGGTCCTTCTGCAGGGAAGAGGTGATGTGGGTGGTGGCGTGCTCGCCCAGGCGGTAAAGCTCGGTCTTGCCGTCATCATCATAGAGGGCGTAATGGGTTTCTCCGTATGGATAGAGTTCGAAGATGCGCTGGGTGTTGTCTATCTGCGATACGTTGTTGTTAGGATTTACCATCGGGATGATGGCACCTCGCTTCACGAAGACAGGCAGTTTCCAGTAGGGAGCCTCAAACTCGTTGATGATTCTTCCACCTTTATATATATGTCCGCTGAAGTAATCCACCCATTCGCCCTGAGGCAGGTAGATGCCGTTGCGGATGTCGTTGCCCTCCTTATCCATCTTGGTTTCCTTGTAGATAGGAGCCACGAGGAACGACGGACCGCACATGAACTGATACTGCGTTGCCTTGCCCAGGGTATAAGGATTGGCATCGTCGAGGAACATCGCTCTTACCAGCGGCTTGCCGGTTACAGCTTCGTGGGCTGCTGTGTAGATGTATGGCATCAGCTCTGACTTGAGCTTCAGATACCAGCGGTTGACGGAAGTTACCGGTTCGCCCAGGATATGAGGATACTTGGCATTGCTGCCCCAGCCATCCATGTTCAGACCCATTGCGGTGAAGGCTTTCCATTCGAACTCTCGCATGTTGACGATTGGATTCTTTCCGCCGAAGATACCGTCGTTGTCGCATGTGATGTTGGAGATACCCGAAAGTCCGGCTCCGATGAAGGTAGGGATGTGGAAGCGGATGTACTCCCAGTCGCCACCGGTCTGATCGCCCGACCAGACGGATGCGTATCGCTGCGTACCAGCCCATCCATCGAGCGAGATGATGAACGGACGGGCATTCCCGCCATAGTAAGGCATGATCTGAGCCACGTCAGCCACACCGTTCAATCCGAAGGAATAGCCGTCGCCTACCCAGGCCACATCGGTCTTGAGCACTCTTACGCCAGCGGTTCCCACCTCCTTCACGATGTCGCGTTGCAGGAGCGCCTCAATGCTGTCTTTCGGATGCAGGTCTGACTGGGTCCAGAGTCCGATTTCCACACCGTGCTTGCGGGCGTAATCTCCGAATTTCTTCAGGTTCTGGATGTTGCCGTCCAGGGTAGTCTCCTGACCGTATCCGGCTCCGTATCCATCGTTTGGCAGGAACCATCCCAACGGCATATCGTGCTTCACATATCGGTCGATTGCCGCACGTGCCGAGAACTGGTAGTTGTTCTTCTCGCCATTCAGTGATTCCTTGATTCCGGTCTTGTCGCTGGCACTCTCCTTATACGTCTTTCCATCCTCGAACACCATGGTTCGGCCCTTGTCGGCCTCCTTCCAGTAGTCGCGGTTGTAGGCATTGAGATGGCCCTCGTAGAAGCCGAACTTAGGGAGCAGTACAGGGTTGCCGGTGAGCTGGTAATAGCCATCGAGCAGATCGGTAGGCTTTTTGCCCACCATGAAGAAAACGTCTAAGTTCCTGGATTCGTGAGAGAGTTCTACCTTTCCGTTTTGGGTAGAACCGAAGTCGTAGAGACCTGGCTTGAAGGTGTACCACATGAAGCCGTAGCCAGCGGTTGACCAATAGAATGGGGCAGGGGAAGCCACTCCGCCATCTACCCAGTTGTTGGTGTTGACGATTTCGATTTTCTCACCCTTGTGAGAGAATCTTCCGTTCTGTACGCCGCCACCGAAGAAATACTCATCCGGCTGTTCGCGCAGGCTGAGGGTTACCTTTTCGGGGGTAAACTGTGCCGGAGCGCTTTGCTCTGCCACGGTCTTTCCGTTTTCGAGGTTGATGATCCTGAAGAGCTGGGTAGCCTTGTCGAAGATGACCTGTGCCTTGGTGGTAGAAAGGATGATGGAGTTGTCGTTCTCCTCCACCTTCACCTGCTTATGATTCAGGGCAGTGCGTGGATTATCCACCAGGATGCTCGCCTCAGGCTTTGCCTCGGGCGCTCTCATCACGCCATCGTTGTGATCTTCGAAGATACGGAAAACACTTTCGCCGTAGAAATCTACGGCGACACGTTGCTGGTTGGCGAAGACAATCTCCACCAGCGTAGGATTGATTCTGAGAATCTGGACATCTCCAGCCTTCACGGTCTGGGCTGCCTTCTGGGCATCGGGAGCAGACGGAAGCTGGGGAGATGATGCTGTGTTGGTTGTGTTGGCAACCATAGGCAAGGTTACTGCCATTGCCATCAGGTTGCCAACAGATAATTTCTTATAAATATTACTCATTGTCTTTTTGGGGTTATGGAGTTAAAGGAGATAAAGTGTTATGTAGTTAACTTCTTAAGTCCTTTAACTCCTTTAACTACAGTTTTTCGATGAATGCCTTCATCTCTGCCTCGTGTTCCTTCGCCTTGAGGAAAAGATGCCACTGGTTCTGGGCTCTTACGAGGTTGTGCTCAGGATACTTGCACTTCCAGTAGTGGTCGCCGTTGAGGTAATCCCAGAGGAAGCGGACTGCCTGCATGTATGGGAAAAGCTCGGCTGCATGAGGAAGCAGGGAAATCTCCAATGGAGAAAGGAAGGCTGATGCTGACTCCACATAGCCGCGGGTGAACGACTCGAAGATGTCCATGCGGAAATCTATCTTCTCGAACTCTGGAGAATCCTCGGCGATGGTATTCGCTGCCGTGCGGAGGAAATCGCCGTAATCGCTCACGAAGAGTGATGGCATCACGGTATCGAGGTCGATGACGCACAAAACGCGACCCTCTTCATCAAACATCATGTTGTTGACCTTGGTATCGCAGTGGCAGACATGCTTCTGCAGCTTGCCCTCGCGGAAGAGGCGCTGGCAGAGACACATCTCATCCATATAACTCTCGATTTCTGCGATGAAATCCTTTACGCCTTCTGCGCGTCCGGCACGGTCTTCCTTGACAGCCTGACGGAGTTGGTCGCGGCGCAGTTCCATATTGTGGAAATCAGGGATGGTTTCGCCTAGGCGGTCGGTGATGTCGGTGAGCTGAGCCTCGAACTCTCCGAAGGTCTTTCCTGCGTAATAAGAACTTTCCGGGTTGACAGCCTCCTGGGTGATGGCACGAGGAATGAAGACGGAAATGCGCCAGTACTGCTGGTCTTCGTCCTTTACATAGGTCTTGCCATTGTGTGCCTTGACGAAGGTGAGTACCTTGCGGTTAATGTCGTCAGCGCCCTGCTTTTCGAGCTGCTGGCGGATGTGGGTAGTTACTTCCTCGATATTATGCTGCAAGAGATCTACATCGGTGAAGATAGAGTCGTTGATGCGCTGGAGAACATAGTCTGGTGCATCATCTTCTACTGTTGTCACCTTGTAGGTGTCATTGATGAGTCCATTACCGAGAGGCTTTACCTCATTTACAGTTCCGGTGATATCGAACTGTGAGATGATAGGTTTGAGATCTTTCATTTTAGTTTGGTTTTAAATATATTTTTTAAGCTTTCGCCCTATAAGGGCGTAGTTTCTTATTGGATTTTTAACCCAGGGTGATACCCTGGGCTAGGAGCTTCTGCCCTTTCAGGGCGATTATCTCAGGTCGATGACTTCTGCTCCTGGGAATTCCTTGCTGTTGAAGACGAAGGAATTGTTGGAAATACCTTTAGCCTTGAAGCCGGAGATGTTGATGGTGCTCCAGGTAGAACCCTGGCGCATCTTTACCTGCGATGGCACGTGGGTGTTCTTGTTGATGGTGATATACATCTCTGCCACGGTACGCTTCTGGTTGTTGGCTACGAGATGCACCTGATAGTTGCCGCCCACAGTCTTGAGGCTGCTCTTATATCCTGTTTTGTAGATGTGGATGAAGGTATAAGGATTCATCGACATCTGCTTGGCCTGGGTAGGGTTGCTCACGTTTACCTCGTTGGTCTTCTTCATATAGGTCCACTGGGTCTTGCCGTTATACCATACGATGGCTTCCGGTGTGCGCGCATTAAACTTGTTGCCCTTGATGGTGATGGTACCGCTTGCCGAGCCGTACTTAGGACTAGACAGTTTGAAGTTGGCGGTAGCACCCTTCTTGTTGCCGATGACGGCAGCGGTCTTGTCGAGCACCTGCTGGGCGGTCTGCGCCATAGTGCCCAGGCTCATCATCGCTGCGAAAGCGATAGCTAAAATCTTTTTCATATCCTTACTGTTTATTGTATTATTCAAATTATGAGTTTCTCAGCTGCATCAGCAATGTATTGAGCTGGTTCTCATCCTGCAGGAGTACCTCTCTTGGCTTACTGCCCTGAGCGGCTCCTACGATGCCTGCTGCCTCAAGCTGATCCATCAGTCTGCCGGCACGGTTGTAGCCGATGCTGAAACGGCGCTGAATCATACTGGTGCTGCCCTGCTGCGAGAGAACGATGGCGTGGGCTGCCTCCTCGAAATATGGATCCAGGTTGCGGGTATCTACGCTGCCGTTGCCTCCTACGCCGCCATCTTCGCTGGCAGGTTCAGGCAACTCCATCGGTTCGATAGGACCAGGCTGGTTGCAGATGTATTCGTTGATGCGTTCAATCTCTGGTGTATCTACGAAGGCGCACTGTACACGCACCGGTTCGTTGCCGTTGAGATAGAGCATATCACCACGACCAATGAGCTGGTTGGCTCCCGTTCTGTCGAGGATGGTCTTGGAGTCGATGGCCGAAGTTACCTTGAAGGCGATACGTCCCGGGAAGTTCGCCTTGATGTTACCGGTGATGATGCTGGTGGTAGGACGCTGGGTAGCGATGATCATGTGGATACCCACGGCACGTGCCAGCTGGGCGATGCGGGCGATAGGAAGCTCTACCTCCTTGCCGGCTGTCATGATCAAATCTCCAAACTCATCGATAATTACCACGATGTATGGCATAAATTCGTGACCATCAGTCAGTTTCAACCTATGGTTCACGTATTTCTGATTATACTCCTTGATGTTTCTGGCTCCCGCCTTCTTCAGCAGGTCGTAACGGCTGTCCATCAGCACACAGAGACTGTTGAGCGTTCTCACCACCTTGGTTACGTCGGTGATGATAGGCTCCTCCTCATCCGGAACGGCAGCCATAAACTTGTTGGTGATGCGTGAATATACGCTGAACTCCACCTTCTTAGGGTCGATGAGCACCAGCTTCAGCTCGTTAGGATGCTTCTTGTAGAGCAGGGAAGTGATGATGGCGTTCAGACCAACAGACTTACCCTGACCGGTGGCACCGGCAACGAGCAGGTGAGGAATCTTCGCCAGATCCACCATGAACACCTCGTTGGTGATGGTCTTACCCAGCGCGATAGGCAGCTCCATCTTGGTTTCCTGGAACTTCTTGGAGTTCAGGATGCTCTCCATGCTCACGATGTTTGCCTTGGCATTAGGCACCTCGATACCGATGGTTCCCTTGCCAGGGATTGGAGCGATGATACGGATACCCAGGGCAGCGAGGCTCAGGGCGATATCATCCTCCAGGTTCTTGATCTTGGAGATGCGCACACCCTCGGCAGGCTGAATCTCGTAGAGAGTGATGGTAGGGCCCACGGTGGCACGGATGGTCTTGATCTGTACGCCGAAGTTGCCCAGCACCTCGATGATTCGATTCTTGTTGGCCTTCTGCTCCTCTTCGTCGATAGACACCTCCTGGTCGTCGTATTTCTTCAGCAGGTTGAGGGTAGGGTACTTGTATCTTGTGAACGGCTCCTTCGGATTGATAGGCGTATTGAGCACCTCGGCATTGCTTACGGTGTTGCTGGTAGCCTTCTCCTCTCCGGTAGCCACAGAGATATCCATTCCGATATGAGCCGAAGCGGCAGCGGCTGCAGCCATCTCCTGGCGCTCTCTTTCTGCGCGCTGGGCTCTGAGTTCACGCTGCTGCTGAATCAGACTTGGAGCTGCCACGTTCTTGTCGGCATCAGCCTGCTGGCTGTCAGCGGCTGCGGCTGCATCGAGGTCGATTGGCGAGGCTGCCTTCTCGTTTCCGTCCTTCTGCTCCTTGTCCATCTCCTGCTGCAGAGAACTTTCCTCGTTCTGGTCTGCCATCTGGTTCTGGGATGTCTCCTGAGCCTGAGAAGTCTTGGAATTCTTGTCCATCTCCTCCTCCTCATCATCCACGACACCCTGGGCAGCATTCCGGTAAGCTTCATCGATGGCATTATTCTCCTCCAGCTCCTCCTTATGGTTGGTAATCTCGAATTTCACCTTATTAGATATATAGCCGATAGGGTTGAGTGCCTTTCTCACGATGGTGATGGTCTCGGTGGTGATATAGGTGAGGAATGCGATGGCCACGAAGAGAAGGATGGCGGTGAGTCCCGGAGGACCGATGACATTCTCCAAGGTCTGGACCACAAACATACCGTGCTTTCCGCCCGGATTGAAGATGAGACTACCGAAGATAGGAGTGAGGAACTTGGCGAAGGTGACGGATGACCAGATCATCACCACCATCATGCAGAAGAACCACTTCCAGAGATTCACACGATAGACATTCATCAGCTGGAAACCCACCATCACCACGAAGCAGGGAATCAGGAAGGCAGGGAAACCGAAGTTCACCGCCATCAGCCAATAGGAGAGGATGGCTCCCATGGATCCGCAGTAGTTCTGGAACAGCTGCTGGGTGTTGGTCCATTCTCCAGGCTGCATGTTCTCCAGCAAGCTCTGGTCGGCAGCGCCCGTACTGAGGAAGGAAATCATCGCCAGCATCATGACGACAGCAACCACGAGAAGAGCGAGTCCGAGGAAGAAATCGGTGATCGTATTGTTGAAAATATATTGTAAACCAATGGCTTCGCTAAATGATTTAGTTTTGCCTGATGTTTTTTTCTTTGCCATTTTTCTATTCCTTTTTAATATTTAACTGCAAAATTAGCAAAAAAGATTGAGAAACGCTCCTTTTTTTCGGGATTTTTTGCTAATTTTGCAACTTGTAATGAATAAATAGCAGTAATGAAGATAATTTTCACTAGTTTCGAAAAGAAAACTATCAATAGCCTGCCTCGAATTCTCTTTCCTGGCAAAATGATAGTGATAGATAAGGCTGAAGATACAGATGCCGCTGTAGAATATCTCCTGGGACAGGATATTCTGGGTGTGGATACGGAGACACGACCAAGTTTCTCCAAGGGTATGCGCTTCCAGGTATCGCTGCTGCAGGTGAGTACCCGCGATACCTGCTATCTCTTCCGCCTGCATCTCACGGGTATGACACCAGCCATCATCCGATTCCTGGAGGATAAAAAGGTGCCAAAAGTGGGATTGTCTTGGCATGATGACCTCTTGCAGTTGCATCGCAGATGCGATTTCAAGCCGGGATATTTCATCGAGTTGCAGGATGTGGCTAAGAAATTCGGCATCAAGGATATGAGCTTGCAGAAAATCTACGCCAACCTCTTCCATCAGAAAATCAGCAAGGCTCAGCGACTCAGCAACTGGGAATCCCAGGAGCTCAGAGAGGCTCAGTGCAGATATGCCGCCACGGACGCATGGTGCTGCATTCATATCTACGAGGAGTTCAACCGTCTCAGCAAGGCTGACGATTACGAGCTGGTAGAGTTCTAGGTTGATGTATTCGATTTTTCGTAAATGAGAGAATTGATAGAACTTAAAAGACTATATAATA
>UMLJ01006897.1_pt1 | contig 24252 bp, 26 predicted proteins | sample 1966521 | NCBI WGS metagenome assembly UMLJ01 (sample SAMEA4836199, study PRJEB28245) | human gut metagenome | biome: gut microbiome; material: fecal sample | place: Denmark | collected 2008
TTATTAATAAAAAGAAAATTTTTGAAATTTTTGTAAAATAATATTGACATTTTTACGTAGATATGGTATAATATAAGTATCTTAAAAATAGGAGTGATGCCTATTGGCTAACATGAATTTATTTTACATTCTCAAATTAAACACTTCTTATATTACGAAAAGTGATTTAAATGTGAAGTTGTCTTATGAAGAAGCAATGTTAAATAATTACATTGTAGCTTTGGGAGACAATCAGTTATTTAAATTTATAAGAAGGCTTAATGACCAAGAGAATTTAATTGACGAAATTTATGAAACAAAAAAAATTATTAAAGTAATCCAAAAACAAAAGAACAGCAAACAAAATATTGGAACATTATCTCAATTACAACAAAGATTTAAACTCTTATCTTTTGTTCCAGATATTATTTCAGTAAAAGCAGACACAACTAAAAAAGAATATAAATATATTTGCAAAAATATGTTTTCAGTAACTTTTGATATGTTTGGTATTAAATTTGAAAGAACATATAAAAGATTATGTGCTGGTGCAGGACAACTTAGGCGTAATTCAGCAATCTTTGTTAATAAAGATATGTATAATGAATTAGAAACCATTATGATGTGTGGTTTAACTCCACGACATATTGGTAAAATGAATCTTGCTAAATTTAGTGCATATTTTGCATTATATACTTCTGCTTCTCGTCAAGTAACAACACCAAGAATTTGTGTTATTCCAGATTATGAATATGTACTTAAAGACCAATTGGTTGATTGGGTTTATGATAATGAACAGGGAGAAAAAGACATTGAAGAAAGATTAATCAATTTTGATATTAATGCTTTTGATGGTGCTGGTATGATTTCACCAGAAATGGCTGCTCAATGGTCTGATGATTTACACTGTGATAATTATGTACCAAGTTCATTTATTGTAAGAAGCCCGTGGGTCAAAGGATGTGTAAGTGTCTTTGATTTCCATAAATTTGCTAAAGAAAAAGCAAAGACAAATACAATTACAGATTTATATGGCAACGAACATAATATTGACGAGATTGATGTTATATTAACTAAATCACAGTTTAAACTTGCAAAATATTATGATTCTTGGGAACAATATTTATATTATTTTAAAAAGTTTAAACATATTTTTTCTGTTACTCGTATTAATAAAAAAGAAGATAATAAATATACGACTTTAAATTATCAATATATTCAAACGAATAATTTTACAAAAGATAGTATTAAGGAATTAGCATCATATAGTGTGAATTGGGCTAAGAAACTAATGTCAAAAGATTATATGACAACAATGTTATTTCTAAAGCCATCAAAATCAATTCTATCTGATGACGCACAAGTTGATACCAATAATGATAAAATAGCCAAAGCACTGACATATTGTCCAAATCTTATTAATGATAATTATGTAAGTACCAAAATTTTACGTCAAATCCAAACTAAAATTGATAAAATGAAAATTGGTAAGGTATTGGTAGAAGGTGCTTATGAATTTTTAATTCCAGATTTATACGCAATGGCAGAACATGCTTTTGGTATGGAGGTAAAAGGACTGTTACCATCTGGTACTATTTGGAATAGACGATGGGTAGAAAAAGGAAGTAAGGTAGTTTCTACACATAGAAGCCCATTGGTTGCTCCATCTGAAAACTGTTTACTAAATGTATATAGTAACGATGAGTGTATGGAATGGTATCAATATATTAAAAGTGGTAATATGTATAATATTTGGGATATGACAGCTATAAGTCAATCTGATGCGGATTACGATGGAGACCTTAGTATAACAACGGATAACCGTTATATGGTAGAAGCTGTTGGTCATAATAAAAAGGTCATCACTTATGAAAAAACAAAAGCAAAGTCTCAAGTATTGAATATGAATGCTTTTGCTTCGATGGATGTTAAATCCTTTAACACAAAAATTGGTGTTATTACAAATATAGTATCTAATATGATTAGTATGCAATCTATATATAGTCCAGATACTGATGAATACAAAGAGTTGGATAAACGTATTAAGCAGATGAGATACCATCAAGGTACAGCGATTAAGTAATCAGTCGCACTATACAGTGATGTATAGTTAAAAATTCGGTGAACTTATAAATATAAGGTGTATAGATAACGTGTAGTAACAATAGGAAATGATTGTTAATATCTATGCTAACAGGGAAATCTAAATTATTTTATAATATATCGTATTACATAAGAAAGGTGGTGATTAAATGAAAATTGCTGATAATATTGATATGAATAAAAAAGGTATATACATCATTACAAATTTAATTTCTAATGCAGTATATATTGGATGTACGCGCACTACTTTTCACCATCGACTTAAAGCTCATATTTGGGCATTAAAAGGTAATAGACATGAAAATTCACATTTACAAAATGCATATAATAAATATGGCGAAGATGAATTTGAATTTAATGTTTTATGCCAAATTGAAGATAATGATAAAATATATGAACAAGAAAAATATTATATTCAGAAATATAAACAAAACGGATATACATTATACAATATGACAGATGGTGGAGAAGGATTTTTTAATCTATCAGAAGAATGTCGTAAAATTGTTGGTGAGAAAAATAGACAAAGAATGCTTGGTGCAAAATTATCAGATGAAACTAAACACAGAATGAGCGAATCACGTAAAGGAAGAAAATTATCTGATAAACAAAAACAAGCATTAATTGAAGCTAACAAACATAAAGTTGTTTCAGACGAAACTAAAATTAAACTTTCAAAACGATTTGAAGGCGAAAATAGTAATTTTGCTAAATTTACTAATGATGATATTATTAATATTAAACAGATGTTGATAGATGATGTTGATATAAATATTATTGCTGAGACTTTTAATACATCATATAAATATATTAAAAGTATACAATATAACAAACGATGGAAGCATATTATAATTGATGGATGGAATGAATATGTTGACAGATTGCCTCATAAACAACGTATAACTCAAGAAGTTAAAGATAATATTTATAAAGATTATCAATGTGGTCTTAGTATGTCTGATATTAAACGCAAATACAATGTCTCATATGATACAATTAAACGATATATAAAATAAATAAAATAATATGATAATCCTGTGCCAAGTTTGTATTTGATAATACAAAAAGGTCAAACGACTAAATTGAATTTATTATTATAAATTCTAAGAGGATATATGTGAAATTCATATATCCGTAGTGCCGAACATCTATAAAATATAGATGATGATATAGTCTAACCCCTACTCAAATATCGGGAAACCGAGGGTATAAGTGAGATTCTGCAAAGGGTGATGTATTTGTACCACCCCCAAAGCTCTGGTATAAAAAACAAAAATTTATTCAATTCCCAGAAAATTGCACAGATGAAGAACGTAAACAAATTCAAGAACAAAATAATCAAATTGCATTTAATAATAAGATTGCTGTTGATAGAAAGGCATATTTCTTTAGTTATGTATATCCAAAGTTAAAGACAGAATATGACACTCATTGTAAATTATACAAACAACTATGTATGTCACAATTTAGATGTACTATCTCACAGTTACTAAAAAAAGAAAATAAAAGTAAGGAAGAAGTACAATTTATTCATAATTATTATAAATATATGCCAGTTATTAAAAATAATTGTACAATGAATTTACTTGCTTATTATATTGAAGATATTGAGTTTGATAATAAATGGCATAATAATAAACATAATCAGTTTGATTATACTATTTTACTTTCTGAGTATTGGCAACCTATTAATAAAAATTTATTAGGTGCAGTGAGAAAATGTATTGCAGAATGCTTTAAATTATATACATATCAAATCAATGCTATTCGCTGTGATGCTACAAATAGTACAGATGATATGGATGAAGTAGAGCAGAATATTTATTTAAATATCGAGCAGCTATTAAAAGACAAATTAAATCAGTTGGATTCTAATGGCGAAGATATTGCAAATTATGTCATCTATTGTTATTATAATTATTTTAATAACAAATCAAAGTCTTGGATGTGGGATATTGCTGGTAACACTATTATTAATAATGTGAAAGCTAAAGCATCTGTAGCATTTATTCCAAAAGAATGTGATGATGGCGAGGAATATATGGGAAAACATTACATTTTAGAAAGAGTTGATTTACTCAATGATGATAATTAATGAAGAACTTATTGGTAAAGAATTGGATAAAAATGGAATTACAACTAATCAACATCCAATTAAATTAGCCAGAGTTTTGGTAAAATATTATAAACATATTGGTAAAACCAACACCGAAATTGACCAATTATTGCAACAAAAAATTAAAATTAAAAACGACACAGATGGACTCATTGGTAATTATGTCCATTCTGTAGTAAGTCATACAATGAATAAGCATGGAAAATTCAGAGATGGGCTAATTCCCATCTCTGTAAATGAATTAGAATATATTCATCAGCTTGACAACATTGAGCTTGAAAAGTTTATGTTTACATTTTTAGTTCTATATAAGTCATTTGGGCATCCGCCACGAATTAAGAAAGATACATTTTTACGTATGGCTCTCATGAAGTCATATACTGGTTATTTTGATGATTGTTATTATGAATTATATCAACGTGGCTATATTATCTGTAAAGAGAATAAACGAAAAGAACAAGATAAAACGATTTACGAATTAGTGTATGAGTTTGGAAAAGATTTTCCACAATTTGATGAACAACAGGTTGCATTTACTATTCATGATACAAATACACCTGTATTATTTTATTATCTATATTATAATATTTGTAATGTTGAATTTTGTGAAGAATGTGGAGAGCCGTACATTCATATGCGTAAACAAAAAGGCAATACGCATTACTGTGCAAAATGCAGAAAAGAGCACAAACGTCATGCTGATAAAAAACGTGTGAGAACTAAGCGTCAAGAAGCTGTAAAAAATGTCGCAACTTATATACCCTAAAAAATACATTGTTTTAGTAAGGGATAACGACTACCGAGAGAAGAAACCAATAGTATGGAAAGAGAAGAAAAAGAAAAACAGATTTTTCTAAAACTCTTGACAAATATTTACTTGTATGATATAATAATTATACAAAATTGAATTAAAAGGGGAATTACTTTTATGGTAATTATTACAAAGCAGCAGTTCAATGAACTCATTAAAGAAGGTCTTATTAAGTTTGATAAGTATAATAAGAACTTTACTACTATTAATAGACAAAAGAAGTCGCGTAGACATAAGTATGCAGTTGTTGAGACCCGACAGATTATGGCAAAGCTAAAGTCTATGAATGTTTAAGGATGTGTTCCAATGGAGAAATGTGTACTTGATACAAGCGCACTAATGAGCTGTTGTAATATTATTGAAAGACTAAAGTCTGAATATAATATTATTATTCCTATTACAGTTATTGAAGAACTTGATAATCTTAAAACAAATAGAGATTATGAACGTTCATCAAAAGCTCGTAATGCAATTAGACATATTAGAGATAATGCTCAATATGTTGAATTTGACCTCGTACGTAGAGTTGCAAAAGAATTTGAAGCTAATAATATTGTTGCTAATGTTTATAATATGAATGATGATATTATTGTTACATCTGCATATCATAATATGGCTTATCTATGTACTGGTGATTTAAATTTACAAATTAAAGCAAAATCTGTTGGTGTACCTCTTGTTGACGTACCATCAGATATTTTGTATAAAGGATATAAACGTGTAGTACTTACAGATGAGCAACTTGCTTATTTGTATGAACATACTATGGAAAATATTTATAACCTTAATATTAATGAATATTTAATTATTTATAATGACGAACAGGTTTGTCTTGATGTTTTAAAATGGACTGCTCAAGGTCATGTAAAAGTTGGGCATAAAAATCTTAAAACTCGTATGTTTGGCAATGTCAAAGCAAAAGATGAATATCAGTTATGTGCATTGGACAGCATGTGCAATAATGACATTACGGCTATTTATGGTCGTGCTGGTTCTGGTAAAACTCATCTTGCGCTTGCATACCTTATGAAGCTACTTGAGTGTGGAGATATCAGAAAAATTTATGTTATTTTTTCTTACAACACACTGAAAGGTGCTCCAACTCTTGGATATGAAAAAGGAGACCATGAAGAAAAAATTCTAATGACTGGCTCTATTGGTAATATCCTTGCTACTAAGTTCGGTGATATTAACATGGTTAAATCACTTATGATGAATGGTCAATTAGAGATTGTTCCTACTGCAAATATACGAGGTATTAATGTTTCTTCAACAGATTCAATCTTTATTACAGAAGGACAAAATATGGATATTTATACTTTAAAAACTGTTCTTCAAAGATGTGAACAAGGTTGTAAACAGGTTTATGAAGGCGACATTCTTGAACAGACTGATGTAAATATTTCTCAATCAGGCATGGAACGCATGATTGATGTTTTTAAAAATAATGATTGTTTTGGTTGTATTAAACTAAAGAATAGTTATCGTAGTACGGTTACAACTATTGCAGATAAAATGTAACTAATTGAATTTAAAGGAGTTTATGTATTGAATACTCATTTTAATCATAGTGAAATGCCAAAGTTTATGAATGGCTTTTCACAACAGATGAGATTTTCAATGGCTATGAATCAACGTATTATTATGTTATATGATGATGTTGATGATAATTCAATGATGGAATCCATTTATTATTTAAATAAATTAAAGTATATGGATGAAAAATTTTGTGATGACAAAAAGCCAATTGAAATTCAAATCAATACGTGTGGTGGTGCTGTGGAAGATGGACTATCTCTATTATCACTAATTGAGAATATGAAATCAGATGGTTATCGCATTATTACTACTAATATTGGTAGAGGATATAGTATGGGATTCTTTCTATCAATTTGTGGCACAGAACGCAGAGCTTACAAATATGCTAAATATATGTATCACGATGTATCGTATGGTGTATATGGTAAGCATGGTAATATTCTGGAACAAGTTGAATTTACAGAAAAAATCCAAAAGGATATGATTAGTATAGCTACAAAGTATACTGACCTTTCCGAAGATTTCTTTTTAGATATTAATGTTCGTAAGGCTGATAAATACTTTACAGCAGAAGATATGTTAGAAATTAAAGGAGTTGATACTATTGTCTCTTAAACGAAATAAACCAGTAGATGATGAAGAAATTGTAGTAAATAAGCAACATATGGATATTGAACCAAATGAAGATATGCGTATGTGTGGTAATTGTGAGATTCCAGAACATGAGTTTGAGCACAATCTTTTAATCAATCTTATGGATACTTCTAATATTAATACTGTAAAGTATAACCGCCATAATTTTGAAAAGGGTGTCACAGAAATGTCAGAGATTGCTGGCAAGATTACCGCTCTGGTTAATGCTGGTCTATCCCCATCAGAAGCAATTGAATATATTGGTGCTACAGAAGCTAATAGCATGACATATAAGCTACAGACCACACTTAGCAAGGAAAGCAATGATACAAGTATTGCAGTCGCTAAGATTTCTGGCGAGACGGCTATGAAGCAACAATTTTAAAAATATTTTATAAAAAGCTCTTGACAAAGTACATGAAGTATGATATAATACTTATATAGTCAAGAAGGAAGTAAAACATCAAGTAAAAAAAATACAAAAAAAATAAAAAAAGACTTGACAAAGACTTCCGAGTATGATATAATAAATATATGATAGAGAGTGGCAAGAGACAGTAAGCCGAACTTTCAGATATAAGAGTTACTCAGACCTTCACTCTTTATCATATTATATAAATTAAAAAATGATGGTAAACCATCAAATAGAAATTAAAGGAGTTTATTATTATGACTAGTTCTAAGTTTGTAAAGCATTTCGCAGAGACCGCTGATATTTCTCAGGTAAAGGCTAAGGAGTTCCTAAAGGCTCTTGAAGCAGCTACTGTATCCTATCTTGCAGAGATGGAAGTTGGCGATTCTGTAAAGGTTGCAGACGTTACTTATAAGGTAGTAGAAGTTCCAGAGCGTTCTGGTGTTGACCATCTACGTGGCACTGGTGCATGGACTAAGCCCGCACACAACACTGTACGTCCTTATGTATCTCCTTCTATCAAGGAAGCTGTACTATAATTAAGATTTGATATAAAGTGTGCCACTTAACTGTGGCACACATATATCGGAGAATATACCGTACATGGGAGCGGCGAAGTCTGTAAAACTTCTGGTTTAACCTCGGTTGGTTCAATTCCAACTTCTCCGACCAAGATTATAACAACGAAGCAGTCACAACAGTTACTTCATTTGTGGTAAAGTGAGCGGTTATCTGTTGTCTTTATACTCGTTGTTATATATAAGAATATAGTTTAATTAGCAAAACACCGCAAACAATTACGCGGGAATGTAAGTGCAAATCTTATTATTCTTTCCAAAGATACGACAAAGCAGAATATACAGTTACTTCAAATGGCAGTATTTGTTTTTAATATTTGTATACATTATACATATACTGTATATATTATTCTTGTTTGTATCAATAATTTCGACATTGGATTGAAGCGGAACATATAGTTACTTCAAATGTTACTTGATTTTCTAAATATACAACATAATAATATGTTTGGATAATATATTATATATTTATACTGTGTGTTAATATACTCAATCTAAAATTATATCCGTGAATGACGGTTAGAATATCATTCATTCGTAAGCTGGTCATTGTACTTAGAGTACTTATGAATAACGAAGCAGCAAATACGGTTACTTCTAAAAAGAAAACAAGAATAGGAATTTTGACTCAAATCAGAATTATTATACCGTATTAAGTATTCTCGTTATTAATAATTTGAAAAGGTGTTAATTATGAAATCAAAGGATTACATTGGTAAGATTGTAGAGTTTAGAGTTGTAGGTTCTGACGGAATTGTTTCAACATCTTCTTACATTATCAAGAAAGTAAAGAACAATCAGTTATTTGATAAGAGTGGCGAAGTTATTTGTAACGTTGAAGAACTTGATACTTCTGTAGAAGCTAAAGGTTCTACTTATTCTTACACACTGTTGTAAAAGAGGTGATAATTATGAACATTTTTCAAGAAATGGTTGCATGTCGTATGATTGACCTTGAATCTATGGATGTTGCATGTCGAGTAAGACGAGAACGTAAGCTAAAGAAGAAACATGTTCACAGAGCAGACTAATATATTAATACATATTGGTCTGATATACTGGGGTGGAGAAGTGGTATCTCGTTAGTTTCATAAGCTAAAGCTCGACAGTTCAATCCTGTCCCCCAGAACCATTGGTCGTCGCCAATCAAGTATTGTTATCTATTAATAATACACATATAAGAACAATAACCAGTTAAATGTTCTTATTTCAATATTGAATTAGGATATATTGAAAATTCTTTTTATTATATGAGCGCGATATAATAAATATGCTGGTATCGCATATGCAAGAGGTGTTCAAATGGAAACATCTAATCATCAAAACGGAGTAATAGCAAAGACAAGCGAAGTCTGCTGAGATATATTTGAATAATCAGCCAACTATCAAGAATAGTGCAAGTATTATACTGAATGGGTAATACTTGTAGGCTATTACTTTATATGTGTCTATAGTTTAATGGTAGAACTTCAATTTTCCAAATTGATAGCATGAGTTCGATTCTCATTAGACACTCCATGAATTATAAGGAATTTTGTGTTTATTAATAACACATTGTTCTCTTTCTATTAATGAAAGGAGCATAATTATGTCGAGATTATCTAAAGTTGTAAAAGAACAACGCGAAACTGCTATCTTACAAAAGGATAAAGTAGTTAAAAATTTTATGGATGGAGAATCCTATGTATATTCTCCACTTGCTACACTTAAAATGATTAGTGCATCAAGTATTTTTGGCGAACCATCTTATTATCGTGATGGTGGTATTGGTAAACGTTCTGCGAGGTATTCTGCTCGTGGCAATGAAATTTGGTCAAAGCTACTTGATTATATTATTATTCCAAAAGAATATAATGGTAAAAGCACCACAGAAATTATGACAGAAGCAATTGATGCTGCTTTAGACTATGACTACGAAGGAACACTGAATTGGGCTGTTGAGCTACGTACTGTATATAATATTCGACTAAACCCACAGATTATTATGGTACGTGCAGCTATTCATCCAAAGCGTAAGGAATTTACTGAAAATAATAAAGTTAATTTTAGATTTATTAATTGTAAAGTAATGCAACGTGCAGATGAACCTATGGTTCAGATGGCATACTATCTTTTTATTAATAATGGTAAAAAGAATAATATTCCTAGCATTCTTAAACGTTCTTGGTCTGATAAACTATCATCTCTAAAACCTTATGCTATTAATAAGTATAAGAATGCAGAAATTGGTATGATTAATGCTGTACGTATTTGTCATGCTAATTCAGAGAATATTAATGAGCTAATGTCAACTGGTGATATTCAAGTTTCTAATTCTGAAACTACTTGGGAGCAAATGCGTTCTGCTGGTAAGGACTGGATGTACATTCTTGAAAATTGTAATATCTCACATATGGCATTAATTCGTAATCTGAGAAATATCTTTTCAGAAATTGATAACGTTGCTATTGCTGATGCTGTGATTGCAGAACTAAAACGTGGAGTATTACATGGAAAGCAGTTCCCATTTAGATATTATTCAGCATATAAAGCAATTAGAGACTCTAATGTACATCATAAAGATATTTTGCTTGATGCTCTTGAAGACTGTGTTGACATTTCGATTGCAAACATGCCACAGTTGTCTGGCAAAACTATTTGTTTAACTGATAATTCTGGTAGTGCATGGGGTACAATTCCTACTGAATATGGTTCGGTAACAATAGCAGAGATTGACAATCTATCTTCTATTTTGACTGCAAAATGTTCTGATGAAGGATATGTAGGTGTATTTGGAGATAGACTTAAAATTATTCCTATTTCTAAGAATGATAAAGTGCTTAGAAAATTATCAGAAATTAATAAGATTGGCAAAGAAATTGGCATGAATACAGAAGGTGGTATTTGGACGTTCTTCCAGAAAGCCACTATAAACAAAGATAAGTTTGATAATATCTTTATTTATTCTGATATGCAAGCTGGGCATGGTGAACTATATGGTACATCTACCCAACAGCAAGAATACAGAAATGCTAGTTGCTCTTGTGGAATGTATATTAATGTTTTTCAGTGTCTATTGAATTATCGTAGACAAGTCAACAAAAATGTTAATATGTTTTCCGTACAAACAGCGGGATATGATAATTCTGTACTTCCCGAATATGCTTATCGTACTTCTATGATGAGTGGTTGGACTGGCAAAGAAGCATTGTTTGCGAAGATGCTAATTGACATTTGGGATAACAATTAAATAATGTATAAGCAGACAGGGTAACACTTGTCTGCTTTTTCTATATTGATAGAACTATAGTAAAGGATATATAAGTCTATATTTATATGTCTTTTAGTGTAATTCTCCCTATTTAACATTATAGGGGTGATAATGTGTCTGGTATGGATGAGTTTATAAATCTTTTCGGACATATAACTGTTAGTAATATCATTTATTTAATTCTTGCCTGTGGATTTGTATATAAAGTTTATACTACAATTAGAGACTTTTTTGCAAATAAAGCAGAGGATGATATACGTCATAAGCAAGAGATTTTAGATATGATAGATGCAGTAAAAGAATTAACAAAAGGCAGGACTGAAATGCTTGAAACTCAAAAAGCAATGCAAACACAGCTTGTACAATTGTATTCTGCACAACAGGCTAATTCTGAAAGACTTACGCAATTAGAAACAAATATCAATAATAGAGAGCGTAATAAATTAAGAGATAGAATTTTACAAAGTTATAGATATTATACAAGTAGTCAACATAATCCATTACAGCAATGGACAAAAATGGAATCTACTGCATTTTGGTCTTTATTTGATGATTATGAAGCAATCGGTGGTAATGGGTATGTGCATAGTGTTGTACAACCTGCGATGCAATCATTGGAAGTCATAGAAATGGATGACGTAGACAATATTTCTCATCTAACGGCTAGCAGAAAATAATTTCTATTTGAATTTAAAGGGGTATTTTTAATGAACATTTTAAAACAAAATGGAGAAACATTAAAAGAATATAAAATTAGACTATTCCGCAATAAAGATAGTTATAAACTATCAAATAAGGATATAGCGGAGTTAATTAATAATGCGAGTAACCTCAATAGAGATGAAAGTTCATATCGGAAGTGGTTTGCTGCTTACGAAGAAGGATACAATGATGGTACACAATATTCGACAGATAACTCCGCTATCCTTAATAAATTAACTGAGCAACGTATTGAAGCAGAAAAGGCTAAAAAGAAAGCTCAAACTGAACGTATTGAAACTAATAAATGGATTAGAGAACAAGCTCGTTCAGAAATGTTTTATGATAAAGTACAGGATTGTATGGCTGAATACTTATCATATAATCCTGTTTTTGAGAGACCAGCAGAACCTATTATTAATAACAATCAATCTGCTGTGCTATTTTTAGCAGACCAACACTATGGAGTATCATTTACTATTAATGGTCTTGATGGTTCTGTTATTAATCAATATAGCCCAGAGATTTTTGAAGAAAGAATGAATACTATTCTTTGGGAAACTGTGGACTATATTAATAAAAATGAGATTAAACATCTCGATATTATGTGTCTTGGTGATTCTTTAGACGGATTGATTCGTCAATCTCAACTAATTAAACTACGTTGGGGAGTTATTGATTGTGCAGTCAAATATGCAAATTATATGTTTAAATGGTTTACAGAAATATCTAAATATATTGATATTACTATTTACAATGTTGCTGGCAATCATACTCGACTTGATTTACTTGGTACTAAGAAAGGCGAACATGAACGTGAAAATTTAGACAAAGTAATTATGTCTATTATTAAAAATGGTGTAGAACTGACTAATAATAATAGAATTACGATTGTTGAAAATTACACTGATATGATTTATACAGAACTAAATTGTGGTACTAAAATTCTTGGTATTCATGGAGAAGTTAAAAATCTTGATGAAGCACGTAAAGATTATCAAGAAGCATATAATATTGATATTGATTATATTGTAGCTGGACATTTACATCATAATGAGATTATGCAAAGTGGTTATCGTAAAGGTGCTATCAGAGTTGGTAGTATTATTGGTGTAGATTCTTTTTCTATGAAAGTACGTAAATGTGCTGATGCTACAGCTAATATTGGTGTATTTGAAAAAGACAAAGGTCTTGTAGATTTACATACAATTATTTTGAATTAAAAGGGGTGATGGTATGCCAAGAGGTAGACCAAAGAAGGTTACTCCTGTTAATGACACTCCTAAAAAAGAAGAAGTTGCAAAAATCCATTGTTTGCGTTGTGGTAATTCTACAATGACAAACTTTTATATGAGTAGAGATAAACATAAACAATTTTTTGGTAAAGTGCCTTATTGTAAGGAATGTATTAAACGTATATATACTTACTATTTAGGTATGTATGATGACCAAAACCTTGCTGTTTATTATACTTGTCGCAAAATTGATGTGCCTTATATACACTCTAATTACCTTGGTGCTGTAGAAAACATTAAAAATCCAAACTCTAAGATACAGGGTGAAGGTGCAATTATGCAAGCATATATGAAGGGTTTTAGTTTTGCAGAACAAAATGGATGGGGAACTTCTTTTGATGATAGTCAAGGAGAAAACCAAATTGAAAAATTAAATACGTTTGATGCAGTTACAGAAATCAAACGCAATAGAATAAATAATCCAACACAACACAACACAGACGATTCAGATGAATATGAAACTATTGAATATGATACTGAATTTTTACAGTCCAAGTGGGGCATGACTTTTGAAAATTGGGAACTTGCTTATCTTGAAAGCGAGTATCTTGATTGGAACGAGAAACTAAATGGTATTAATGATAAGACATTAGATATTCTTGTTAAACAAATTTGTTATCAATTACTTGATATTTATAAAGATAGGCAGTCTGGTGCAGCAGTAGATAAAAAGCTAAAGACATTAACTGACCTTATGAACAACTCAGGTTTGATTGATAAACAAGACAAAGCTAATGAAAAACATCAAACTTTAGGTATGGAAATTGAAAGAATCGAGTATATGAAGCCTGCTACATCAGGTAAGCCAATTTTTGACGATGTAGATGGTGTACAGAATTATATTAAAGGTTCTGCTGGTTGTTATTTTAAAGCAATGGGTATTGAAAATGAATATACAAGATTCTACGATGAATGGATGAAAGATTATCAAGTTGATATTGTTAATGAGATGCTTGCAAACAAACAAGCGGAAGAAAAAGAACTAGAAAAGATAGCTTCTGGTGGTAACAATGGAACAGAATAAAATTGTTATCAAACGTAAGAAGAAGAAAAGTCTTAACGAGCAATATCAAGAGAATCTTTTAGAATGGATTGATTTTTTCAGATTGAATCCACATCGTTTAATTACTGACTATTATGGTCTTACATTATACGATTTTCAGAAAATTGTTTTATACGAAATGGATACGCATTCAGCGGTGATTTTTGTTGGTTCACGAGGAATTGCGAAATCAACACTAACATTGTTATTTGCTATTGAGCGTGCTACATTATATCCTCATCAACAAGTAGTTATTGTTTCTCCTACAAGAGAACAGTCTGGACGTTTTATTGGTAAAGTTCGTGAATTTATGAGAGATTCTCCTAACTTACGAGCTGAAATAAAAGAATTACATTTGTCTGCTCAAAATTCATCTATTGAATTTCAAAATGGTTCAAAGATATTTGCAGTTCCGTATGGAGAAAACGCACTTGGTAAATATAGATTGCCCTATTATATAGTAATATATAATTTGTATTGGTGTAAAAATCTGGAAGGCTAATAATGATGCTAATCAGAGCGGAAGTATATAAGTAATATTATATACACGCGCAACGCATAGATGGTGAACCTATTAATAGAATATAATCCATCCACGAGACACCGACAACCTTTATATAGGTTGAAAAGATATGCTGAACTTATAGGAATATAACTATAAGAATTAAAGGATAAAAAGCCTTTAAGATAACAAAATTGATTAGATGCCACATTCTAATTGTTGATGAGTTTGTTCGTACTGAAAAGGATGTAGTAAACCGTGTATTTGTACCTTTCTTAACATCGTTAAGAACTCCACGTTATACACAATTGACCCCTGCTGAAAGAGCGGCATTACCAGAAGAACAAAATAAGCAACTTTATCTATCCTCTATTAGAGGTGCAGACGAATGGTCTTATAAAGAATTAGAAAGTTATTTGAAATATATGTCACAAGATGATATGAGATATTATGTACATATTGCTCCATATGAATTTGGTGTAAAGAATAAGTTTATTAATAAAAGTGTTATTGAACAATCTTTTAAATCTAACACTGAAAACCTTGATATGGTTATGGCAGCAACACAATACTGCCTATACACAGTAATGTGTATAGAAAATTACTTGAATTGCTTGAAACCCCTAAAGCTATCTATACCACAATGTAAATATGAAATATGATTATGCATAACGGTTACGAAAGTAGAAAAAAATAGATGGATGATATAAGGCGTAAGCCTAAGTATTGTTAAAAATGGGTGATTAGCAGCTAAGACCCGAATAGGGTAAAGTTCAACGACTATTCCGTAAGGAAGTAGGGCTAAAAGCGATTGTTAGTCCGAAGTGGGTAACAACCTGTAAGGTTGATGATATAGTCTATTCTCATAAGAAACTATGAGGTTTTATACGCATATTGTAGCGAAATATGTAAATGATTAATTTTATTTTATAATATATCATTGTTTTATATAATAAAATATAGGACAGATGATTGCAAGCATTTTCTAATAGCCACATATATTAGATTACTATATTTTATATAATAACTTTATGTGGAGAGTGATATAAAATGAAAGGTGTAGCTTTTGATAAAGAGTTAAAACGTCAACGACGAAAAGAAACTTTGCGACAGAAATCTTTGTATCGCATTGGTGAAGTTCATGGTAATTTAAAAATTATTGATATTGTGATTGGTGAACGTAGAACATTATGCAGATGCGAATGCCTACGTTGTGGAAACATTATAGATAGACCATATTATGATTTAACAAGTGGTAAAGTAACATCTTGTGGGTGTTATCATTCCGAGATGGTGTCAAAATATGCTTCTACACACGCACCAACAAATAGATATGGGTATAATTGGTATTTTAATTTTAATGATACTATTACATATTGTGATAGCAGTTATGAGGTTATTTATGCTAATTATTTAATTAGAAACAATATAAATTTTGAATATCATACGAAAATTCTAAAGTTGTCTGATGGTTGCAGATATATACCTGATTTTTATTTGATAGATGAAGATACCTTTGTCGAAATTAAAGCTAAGCATTGGGCAAAGGAAAATTTATATAAAAGTATTGAGTGCAAAGATATGAATTATAAAATAATTATATTAGATTATAATGAATTAAGAGAATTGGATAATATTCCATATGTTGGTTCTAGTGGTATTTTACGTGCAGCACGTAAATCAGGAATTAAAGAGGAAGATTATTTGGCTCAATCTTTATATTTAAAACAATTAAAACGCTAATAGATTAAAAATTATATTATAAAATAAAATTATTAAGAATATTTGTGTCGCCCAGAGAGAGGTTCTGAAAATAACTTCTTTAAATATGTCTCACTATTAAAATGTCAAGATAATATTAAAGCATTATATGCTATGTCTGACGAAGAATACATATATTATAAAAATGATTTTACTAAATGGAAATTTTATCAAGAAAAACTTCCAAACGAGATTAGATTACTATGTATTGATATTGCATTAATTGAATCGGCAGCAAACGACAATACTGCTATGTGGGTATTGAGATTAATACCAGATGGTGGAAAATATAAAAAGATTGCTGCATATTGTGAATCAATGCATGGTGCTAATGCCATTATACAAGCAAAACGATTTAAGCAATTGTTTTATGAAATGCAATGTGATTATGCTATTATAGATACCAACGGTGTCGGGGCGAAATGCTTGCCCTCTTATATAGAAATATATGAGTAATAAATCGAAGTGAAAATCTGGAAAGCTGAAATGCTAATCAGAGGTGAAGGTATATTGTAAAATTTATACCAGCCGCAACGCATAGGTAGTGAACCTATTATTAATAGAATATAATCTACCCACGAGACTTCGATACCTAAGTTATTATTAATAAGGTAAAAAGATATGCTGACCTTACAAGAAATATAATTGTAAGAATTAAAGGATAAAAAGCCTTTAAGATAACAATATGAGGTGTATATGATGTTTTAACAGATTCAACATACGATGACGCAAGAGGTGTTACATACCCATCTTGGACTGTGGTAAATCCAGAAGATGTTAAAATGTCTAATCGTGCAGGACAAATTTCAAATAATTCTGTACCTGTTGTTTATTCCGTAAAAACGCCAGCGGATTTATTATATAATATGATAATCAATGCAAAAAATATTTTTGATAAACAAGATATTAGTTTCTTAATGGATACTGATGATGCCGTGGAATATTTAAATGCTCATTATGAATTTTATAATATTGAAAATTCAGAAGATAGAGCACGTATTCTTAATCCATATGCTCAAACAAAAGTATTTATTAATGAAGCTATTAACTTACAACAATATATTTCTGGTGGTTATATTAAACTAAAAGAAAAGTCAGGTAGGCGTAAAGACCGTGTAATGGCTTTGATTTATGGTTTATGGTATGCTACCGTATTAGAAAATCAACTAAACCAACAAAACGATTCTATTATAGATTGGGTTTGTTGGGCATAATTATATAACGAGAAAGGAGGTATATACTTGTCAGAAGAAAGACTTACAGAACAAGAAGTAAATAATGTACTTAACGCATTTGACTTCTTATCATTCTCAAATGGTTATAGAGATACATATTATGGTTATAATCCAAATGCTACAGGATATTTTACACCTGATTTAATCAATCAGCAAATGCAGAATATTAATATGAATCCCATAGAAACCACAGTGGATAATATTATTAATGCGTTAAAGAATCCAAAAACAAATGAAGAAATCATTAGAGAATATTCAATGGCTTTAGAGCTACAGAATATGTATTATAAGAGACTTCTTCATTATTTGTCTGATATGCCATGTTTTAATATTACTTTTGATTGTGTTAATATTGAGAAAGACAGTGAATATACTTCCAAAAATTTTAAAAATGATTTAAAAGTTATTGATGATTTTCTTAATAGATTCGATGCAAAAGAAGAATTTAAAACTGTTTTAAGGCAAATTCTTCGACAGGGTGTATATTATTGTGTATTTCGAGATGACGGTATAAAATATACATTGCAAGAATTGCCAGCTAATTTTTGTAAAATTACTGGTAGACATGCTTATGGTGTTTTATTCGATTTCAATATGCAGTATTTCATTAGTCAAGCTGGCGTAGACATTAATATGTTCCCTAACGTATTTAAAAGAATGTTAAGAAGTGTATATCGTCAAAATGAAAAAGACTATGACCCAGCACAGAAAGTTGACAAGCGTCATAGCTCTTTTATTTATTGGAGACAGTGTAACCCCGCTGATGGATTTTGGGCTTTTAAAACAAGTCCAGAACTCGCTACATTACTCCCATATTTTGCACCTTTATTTCCAGAGGTTGCATTAGTTCCTGTTGTAAGAAAATTGCAAGAGGATAAATATTTTATTGCAGCATCTAAGATGTTGGTTGGTATTCTTGGATTTAATAAAGATACGAAATCTGGTCAGACCGCTAACCAAATAAATATTACACCAGAAGTACTTGGTAAATTTCTTGGTGTTGCACGACAAGGTTTAAGTAGGCAAATTGGTTTAACAGCATTACCTGTTGATAAGGTAGAAAAAGTAGAATTTGATACTGACCAGCAAAATCTTGAGACCGCACAGACTGAAACTATCGCAAAACAATCTGTTTCTGAATCTTCTGTACTATTCCATCAAGATAAATTAAGTGTCCATGAATCTAAATTAGCAGCCGCAGTTGATGCAAATATTGTCAAAACTATGTATCCTATGTTTGCTAATTTTATTGAATATTTTATTAATCGCAGAACTAAACATTATAAATTTAAGTTTGAGTTCCACGATGTAGATATTCCTGATGATAAAGAAGCACGTAAAGCAATGGTTAAAGATAATGCTTCTATTGGCATTGTTGATTTTCAAGATGTTGCACGTATGTGTGATATGAATGTCTTTCAACTTAAACGTAGATTGCATTTAAGTAAATCAATGGGATTTGATAAAGAGATTTCTGATTTGTTAATCCCAAACTTAAATTTTGGTCAACAAGAACTCGGTGGTAATACTGGTTCTTCTTCTATTAATAATGGAAAAGTAGGTAGACCAAGTAAACCAAATAGTGATAATGAAAATACTATTGCTTCATATGAGCGTAGTTCTAATGAAATAAAAGAATTATGATGGGTGGTGAATGTGTATGTCAAAAGGACTTATCGATAAAAAGTTAAATAACCAAATCAATGAATTGATTGGTAAATGTTTTGCTGTAAATCGTATGCTGGACAGAGGTATGTCACTATTAAATGTACGTTGGAAAATGGTAAAGACCGAACAAATTCTACATCCAAAGGTTGCGCACGCATTTCCATCTGCTGAATTTGCTGATGGTCTAAGTGATTATCAAGCACAGCGTTCTAATGAGACTGTTTATCCAGCAACTCCGATTGGAAATAGAGAATATGATAAGCCAATTGATTTTTTCAATGATATGCTTAAAGAATTTCTTTCTCTACAAGATATGTTGTATGATACATATGAAGCAGCAAATGATATTGGTGATTACACTACTAAAGAAGTGATTAGTGGAGTTATTAAAAATCTTGTAAAATATACAGATATTGCTCAATTATTAATAGACCTTGCTGAAAACTTTGGTTCGGATACTATGGGTATCGCTCTGATGGATGCAAGTATTGATAAATATATAAATTAATAATTGAGGTGAGATATTATGGCTTTAACAGCAAAAGAAATTTATGATTTAAATAATATGAATGTTGCTGCACAAAACGTACAGCTTGGCACTCTTATTAATAAGCTAATTGCTGGTGGCGGTGGGGCTGCTGATATTGACTGGCAGAACCTCGATGAAGATACTCGTAGGCGTATCATGAAAGCCATGCAGAATGAAGAAGGTGATGTTAATGGCTCTGACAAATAAACAGGCTTATGACATTACTAACATGAATGTTGCAGCACAAAAAGCGAATCTTGGTCAGCTTATTAATGATATTATTGCGAAAGCTGGTACAAAACTTACTGATAAACAAGTGTATGATTTAACTCATATGAATGTTGCTGCACAAGACGCAAACCTTGGAAAACTATTAAATGATATTATTGAGCAGTCAGGTGTAGCACTTGATGATGATACAGTTGCAAAGCTTAATAATATGAATGTAGCTTTCCAAAATGTACAGGCTGGTACTTTACTGAATAGTATTATTGATGGTTCTGTAACTGCATAATAAAGGGGTAGTTTACAATGTTTATTAATAATATTGAAACATTGGCACATACCAAACTATTCTATTGTGATAAGCAATTAAGTGATGAATTGGAACATAATGGTTTTTCACTTTTATCTATTTATGATAGTTCTTATGTTTTTGTAGAAACAAAAGAATTGCTTGATTATCTACAAAATAGAAAGAAAGGTGGTGACAATGAGTGAATCAAAATAATAAATACAAAATTGTTGATATGCAATTTTCTGATGAGTATTCAGAATCCGAACTCGATTTAAAGCGTAAAGAGTTATTTAGGAAGGTACGAATTAAAGCATTTGCATCTGGTGAAAACGCTCATACACTGCCTGTTGATGTAGCTGTTCTAAAACGTGGTGCAAAAACAATTTATAATGCACCAGTAATTTGGGACTATAATCCATATTTAGATGATAGTAGCACGCACACACCTAATCAAACCATTGTTGGATTTGTGCCAGAAATTGATAATCCAATTGAGTTTGTTGAAGAAGATGGAAAGGTATATCTTGTAGTCAATGCTTTATTGTGGACAAAGTATACTGGACGTTTAATTCATATTTTTGAACGAGATGGATTTGAAAAAGATGTATCTATCGAGATGGATTGTAAATGTTATGAGACAGATGATGGTGATATTATTAATGATTATTATATTACTGGAATTACTATTCTTGGTGAATATGTAAATCCAGCAGTAAAAGGCTGTAAGGCTGAAATGATTGAATTTGCAGAAGCTCAAGATGCATATAATAATATGCTAACTTTTGCAGAAGATAGTATTACTATTAATAATACAAAAGAAGCAGCGGTTGATGGTGATTGGTCAAATCCACGTAGAAAATTGCTCAAGCCAATTACAGAAGCTTCTAATAAAAAGGCGTTGCTTAATGAAGCATATCTAATTCCTGACTTAGAGAACCCAACAACTTCTAACTGTAAATATCCACACCATGTTGTGCGAAATGGTCAGTTAGTGATTCATATTGCTGGACTTAAAGCTGCGTTTTCTCGTGCAGCACAGCAAGGAATTGTTAAAGGTAAAGTAAAGTCACATCTACTAAAGCACTATCATGCATTAGGACTAAATACTGAAAACTTTGCCGAATTTGGTTTTAGTCAAGAGGAATTTAGTCTATATTTTAGTGACGAAAGAGAAGGTGATAACGACATGAAAGAAAAGAAGAATTTTGCTAATATCGAAAATCCAGAGGATGAGAAGGAAGTAAAGAACGCTGCTTCTGCCGATGGTGAAGAAAAGAAGCCAGACGAAACTGGTGAAAAGATGGCAGAAGATACTACTTGTAAGAAGGATGAAGAAGGTTCTGCGCAGGAAGAATCTGCTGACGAAAAGAAATCAGAAATGGCTGATGATAATCAGGACAAAAAGCCAGATGAAGATAAGTGTGATACGTTTGCTGACTGTCAGAAAAAGTGTGCTGAACTTGAATGCAAGTGTGCAGAGCTTGAAAAGAAGTGCGCTGAACTAGAAGAAAATAATAAGGCATATATGGCTCGTTGTGAAGCTATGTCAGATTACGAAGCACTAAAGCAATTTAAGTGTGACGCAGAAGCAAAGGCAGAGCAGGAAAAGAAGATGGCTGAAATCAATCAGGTATTTTCTGAACTTGCTGATAAAGGCTTTGTTATGTCTGATGAACAAAAGACAGAACTGAGCAAAAAGTATGACGAATATAAAACACTTGACGGATTTAGCAATTATGCAAAGGCATTTGCATTTGATGCTATGGATACCGACAAGGAAGTACGTATGGCTTATCCAAACACTTCTACAAAGGTTGAAGATATTTGGGATAAGATTCGCGCAGACGGACTAATTTAAAATAAATTGGAGGGAAAATATAATGGCATATAATGTTGTAATGCAGAAGCAGATTGCTGCTTATAATGTAGACAGTTACAACCGTTCCGTTAAGGCTGACGTTGATGTAGAGAACGGTTCTGTATTTAAGCTAGTTTCTAAGACTGGCGTTGAGGGCGAAAAGGTAGTATGGAAAGCTGAACAGGCTTCTGCTACCGATACTGGTCTATGGATGGCTATGACCCCTGAGATTGTTACTGTTGTTGACGCAATGGGCGTTGAGTATCGTGGTCTAAATGTTGACCCACGTGCATTTACCAACACCAAGGGTCGTGTATTTGATGCAGTTCTACTACAGAAGGGCGACCTTATTGAAATGACTGGTGAAGGTATTGCAGACGTTGCTACTAAGGAATATCTTGTACCTGATACAGCTTCTATGAAGCTAAAGGCTGCTGATGCAGCAGGTACTGGTTTTGCTCTACATAAGGTAGATACTGGTATTCTACATATTGGTGGTGCGGCTCTAATGCAGTCTCATCCAACTACTTATGTATACGAAGTAGTAAATAACTAATTATAGTACAAAAGGAAAGTTAAGGTGAATTTAAGAATGAATAAGAGCATTTGTTTCTCTGATAACCTTGCTACTGTACAGACCGCATTCCGCGATTACATGGCTCAGTACATGGATGAAAACGGCGTACTCACTGGTCTACCATATAGCAAGAACAAGTCCTTTGCAGAGAAGGAAAAGGACATGAACGCACTAATGATGAATGAGGTTAAGAAGCTTTCTGGCATCTCTTTCTCTGAAAACTCTGCTATCTCTACTGAGATGATGGCTCAGAATCCACAGTACAAGTGGGCAGTATTTGCAGTTGTAAATAGCCTAATTGATATGATTCTACCAGACGTTCTAAATAAGACCATCGGTATGTATTCTGAGACTCGTTATATTGGTTGGGGCGATTCTGCTCTATTTACTGTAGAGCCAAACGACCTATTCTATGTATCTAAGGCTGGTCGCAATCAACGTACCGTTGAGTTCCAGCGTCAATGGAATACTCAGGTATCTGTAGTACCTGAGAACCGTGAAATCACTGTAGATGTAAACTTCTATCGTGTACTTTGCGGCTATGATTCTCTGGCTAAGTTTGTAATGAAGGCTATTATGTCTATCGAGCTACAGATGACCAATGATGTATACAAGGCATTTGATACTGCTATGGAGAGCCTACCATCTGCTCCTGCTGGTTCTTCTCTAAAGGTTGCTGGCTGGTCTCAGGCTTCTGCTGTTAAGCTTGCACAGACTGTTACTGCTTACAATCACGGCGCAAAGGCTGTATTTGTAGGTACTCAGGCAGCTCTACAGAACGTTCTACCAGACAATGCTAACTATCGTTATACTCTTGACGATACCTATGCAACTCTTGGTTACGTTAAGAACGCATTCGGTTATGACTGCATCGTTCTACCTCAGATTGCTGTATGGGATAAGCCATATACTCTTGGTCTACGTGATGACCGCATTTATGTTATGTCTCCTGCTTCTCAGTCTATCGTTAAGGTAGTTTACGAGGGTAACACCATGACCAACACCATGAATGCACAGCAGTCTGCAAATCTAACTGAGCAGACCACCATCATGAAGTCCTACGGTATCGGTATTGCTACTAACGCTACTGTTGGTGTAATTACTCTATAATATAAATTATATTATTATTATATATTAATAGGGGTTGA
>UMLJ01030381.1_pt1 | contig 24211 bp, 13 predicted proteins | sample 1966521 | NCBI WGS metagenome assembly UMLJ01 (sample SAMEA4836199, study PRJEB28245) | human gut metagenome | biome: gut microbiome; material: fecal sample | place: Denmark | collected 2008
GCAGTGCGCTTGCGCTACTCGCTCTTCCCATACATCTATACGATGGCTCGCAAGACCTACGACACAGGTATGTCCATCTGTCGTCCACTCTATTATGAGTATCCGGAGGTAGAGGAAGCATATACCTATGACAACGAGTATTTCTTCGGTGATGACATCTTGGTGGCTCCCATCACAGAGAAAGCTGAAGCAAACGGCATGACTACCAAGAGTATATGGTTGCCAGAGGGCAAATGGTGGAGTGTGGCTACGAATGAGATGATAGAAGGTCCTCGCTTGGTTACGATGTCATTCTCCGACCAGCAGATACCTTATTTCTATCGTCAAGGAGCTTTGGTTCCTAACAACCCTGCCACCGTAATGAATGTTACCGAGCACCCTTCTCAGTTGATACTCAACATCGTGTCGGGCGAGAATGGCAAAGCTTCCATCTATGAGGATGCTGGCGACAATGCCGACTACGCTTCAAATTACGCAGAGACCTCCATCAGCCAGACCTTCGATGGAAGAATGGGTGAATATATCATCTCTCCACGTAAGGGTACAGTTCTAGGAATACCAGCCGACCGTTCCTATAAGTTGTTGATTTTCAATACTACAACTCCCGTTTCAGCCAAGGTGGACGGAATGAAAGCAACCTTCTCTTATAATAAGGAGAGCAAGTGTACTGCTATTGAGGTGCCTTCTGCAAGTTGCACAAAGGAGCGCCGTATCCAGGTAGAATATTCGACAAGCACAGGAATAACTGATGTAAAGACTGGACAAAACAAGATGACTTATGACAGCGCAAGCAAAAAGTTCACCGCCTCTTTTGACTCACAGAAGAAGCAGGTGTCTTGGCTGGTGAGTAATATGGCAGGAAAGCTTATGCTTGCCAACAGTTATAGTCAAGTAAGTAGCTTCTCGGAAGATATCTCGATGCTCATGCCACAAGTCTATATCAGTAAGGTAGTGGCAGACGATAAAACATTTATCAGCAAATTTATGAAGGAATAAAAACGTCTCGATTTATGAAAAGAATATTATTATCCATCTGTTTCTTGGCAATCGGATTATGGGCTAGTGCAGGAGATATGTCTAATTCTATCGAACTGACCCAACTATATATTATAGGTGATGCCACCCCATACTCTTGGGATTTGGGCAAGACTCCAGACATGCAAAAGATAGACGAAGGTGTATTTCGATGGAGCGGTAAGCTACAGGCTGGTAAGGAGTTTAAGTTTCTCAATACGAGAGAGTTTCATAAGCATCTCGTAGCCACTTCTGCTGGTCAGAAAGTTTCTGTGGGTCATACGTATGACTTAAACTTGGAGATAGACAGAGGACTGGACGGCAGCAGAGACTTCAAGTTTGTCCCTTCTGCTACTGGCGATTATACCATCTATGTAGATTTACGTAGTATGAAGATGGCGGTCTATCAGAAAGAAGTCACTGTAGATTTGCCTTCTCGCCTATATGTCTCTGGTAGTGCCCTGGGCAACAAGGTGATAGAACTTCCACTATATGGCGATGTGGAATTCAAGGCATTACTTAACTTACAAAAAGGTACACTTCGTTTGCAAGATACGCCTACCATCACTTCCAAGACCCAGTTCTATCTTCCTCGTTTTGAAGGAGTAGATATCTCTTTCGGGCACGATTATAGTGAGTCTTTGCAAGTTTCCAACAATGCCAATGCTGAGGGATGGAGCGTTACTGTTCCTGGCAAATACTGCTTTTATGCCATCAAGGATAGCCACCATGCTTTTGCCAAGGCATTTAAAGCTCGCAAAACACTTTATATTGTTGGAGGTTGCTGTCCACATTCTTGGGATTATTGGACAGATGTCGCTTCCATACAGTTTGTTCCCAACCCATCTAACCCAGAGGAGTTGGTTTGGGAAGGCTTCTTGAAACCCACTTGGGATGAGCATCGTGAGGAACCCAATAAGTTTAAGATTCTCACAGCTCAAGATTGGAACTCAGAAACCTTTCATCCATACGTAGCAGATGCACCCTTGTTGGGAACCAGCTATTTCAGAAGTAGTGGAGGTGGCGATGTAAAATGGACTATATCCGAGGCTGCCTATTATCGTATTACTGTGAATACAGCCACGGAAACCATTAAAGGTGAGAAAATCGACAAAGTCTCAGCCAAGTTCAATGGGACAGAAACAACGGGCGTGAAGGAAGTGGAAACCCAGCAAGACATCCGCATCACCCATCAGAATGGAAATATTTACTTGGTTTCCTCGCAAATCCCCGTCAATGCCACCGTCTATACTATGGGTGGAAGCATAGTTGCCAGTCAGCCTTCCATTCAAGAGGGACTCTTGGCTAGCAATTTGACCAAAGGCATTTACTTCGTCAGGACAGTAGGCAACACCTTTCAGTGTTCCAAGAAAATAATGGTAGAATAATAGAAACAATCATCATTGCAAAATGATACTATCTGAATAATAATTATAAACTAACTGAAATGAAAACATTCCTAAAAAAGACAATTGCACTGGCATGTTTTGCCATGCTGATGCCTCTTTCGCTTCTTGCGCAAGATGTTCTGAAAGTGCACGGAATCGTTACTGACCCTTCGGGTGAGCCCCTGATAGGTGTCAATGTAAAGGCTGGTTCTTCTAGTGTGGGAGCAGTCACTGATTTGGATGGAAAGTATTCCATCGAAGTTTCTCCTAAATCTACGCTTACCTTTTCATACGTAGGCTTTGAGACTGTTGTTGAGTCGGTGAAGAACCGCAGACAGATGGACGTCACCATGAAGGAGAGTTCTGATGTGCTCAATGAGGTGGTTGTTATCGGTTATGGTACCATGGATAAGAAAGAACTTACTTCTGCCATCTCTCATGTGGGCGAGAAAGACTTCCTCACCATCAGTTCTCCTGATGTATCTATGATGATTCAGGGTAAGGTGTCAGGTGTGAGCATCACCAATACGGCAGTAGGTGACCCTAACAATCAGGCAAGCATCCAGATTCGTGGTGTCTCCTCTCGTGCCGCAGGCAATGGTCCTCTGATTGTGATTGACGGTGTGCCAGGTGGCAACCTCACCAACATCAATCCTAATGACATCGCTTCTTTCGACGTATTGAAGGATGGTGCAGCCTCTGCTATCTATGGTACTCGTGGTTCCAATGGTGTCATCTTGGTAACGACCAAGAAGGGAAGCAAGGACGGCAGAACGCACGCTTCTTACTCTACCTCTTATACTTGGAACACGATGGTGAAAGACCTGAAGATGATGAACGCTCAGGATTTCCGTGATGTTCGTCTGGGATGGGGTGACTCTGGCGTTGACCTCGGCGGTAATGTAGATTGGCTTGATGCCGTCAGCCGTACAGGTACTACCATGCAGCATACCCTGACCCTCAGTGGTGGCAATGACAAGAGCAACTATCGTGTGAGTGCCGATTATCGTGATGCCAAGGGTATCGACCTTCGTTCTCGTCGTCAGGAGTATGGCGCTCGTGCCAACATCATGCATACCACCAAGGGTGGACTCTTCACCATTACTGCCAATGTCGCTCCTCGTGTCATCTACAGCGACAAGGCTGATTACAGCGTATTCAAGGATGCTCTTGAGGCTAACCCAACTACTCCTTTGATGGATCCAGATAATCCGATTCGTTATTATAACTTCAAGGGTCAGGTTGTGGGTTCCAATCCTGTGGAGCGTCAACTCTTGGAGACCGATAAGGATGATATTCGTTTGATCGACTGGGATGGTACCGTTAAGTTGAACCTCTTGCCTTTGTTGGCAAAGAATGCATCTGGCAATCATCATCTCTCTACACAGGTGATGTTCGCTGACCATCAATATACTCATGATGCCTCTTGGTTCCGTCCTTCTACCAGCACCATTGCCATCGAAAGTGGTCGCGAAGGTGAGGCTAGTCGTTCTTCCAGCAAGGAGAGCCAGTATGTAGTAGAGTGGCTCAACAACTATAGCGGTAGTTTCGGCAAACACAATGTGAAGGCTATGGCAGGTTACTCTTACCAGTATTCTCAGTATTCTGGTTTGAACGCATCCAACAAGGATTTCCCTAATGATGCTCTGGGTCCAGACAACTTGGGTGCTGGTGAGTTTAATAAGGAAGAAGGTGAGGTAAACATGGGCAGTTACAAGAACGATGCCAAGCTCATCGCTTTCTTCGGTCGTGTAAGCTACGACTTCGCTGGCAAGTATATGTTCACCGCTTCTCTTCGCCACGAGGGCTCCTCTAAGTTTGGTGCTAACCACAAGTGGGGTAACTTCCCAGCTGTATCAGCTGGTTGGCGTATCTCTGAAGAGAAGTTTATGAAGGGCGTCCAGTGGATCAGCGACTTGAAACTTCGTGCCGACTATGGTGTGACGGGTAACCAAAACTTCGATAGCTACAAGTCATTGAATACCATGAAAGGATTTGGCTACTATATATATAATGGTAAGTTCTTCCAGGTTTGGGGTCCAGCCAAGAATGTGAATCCTGACTTGATGTGGGAGAAGGGTAAGAACTGGAACGTAGGTATCGACTTCTCTTTGCTCAACAATCGCATCTATGGTTCTTTGAACTACTTCAACCGCAAACAGCAAGACTTGTTGGGTGACTACAAGGTATCTGTTCCTCCATACCTCTTCGACAATACATTCGTCAATGTAGGTACGATGAAAAACTACGGTTTTGAGTTTGACCTCAATTTCCGCCCTGTCACTACCAAGGATTTCTCTTACGACTTCAACCTCATCGGTTCTACCATGCAGAATAAGTTCGTAAGCTTCAGCAACTCCCAGTTTGTAGGTCAGGACTATTATGATGAGGTAGGTACTTCTGATCCATATCCTTACTACAACTTGCAGCGCATTGAGAAGGGCGAGTCTATCGGTAACTTCTATATGTGGAGATATGCTGGTCATACCGAGGATGGCGAGTGGTTGGTCTATGACAAGAGCGGTGACATCATCCGTGCTTCCCAAGCAACGGCAGACGACCGTGTGAAGGTGGGCAATGGTTTGCCTAAGTTTACCTTGTCTTCCAGCCAGAACTTCCGCTATCGCAACTTCGACTTGTCGTTGTTCTTCCGTGGTGCGTTTGGATATGACATCTTCAATATCCACGATTTCTATTATGCCAACCGCAACTTCACTGGCAATCGCTTGCAGAAGGCATACGGCAAGAACTTCAAGATTTCAGGCAATGCCAACCCTGTGGTTTGTGATTACTTCTTGGAGAGAGGTGACTACTTGAAGCTCGACATGATTACATTGGGCTATACGCTCAATTTGCAGAAGTGTCGTTTCATCGACCGCATTAGAGTATATGGTACTGTAAAGAACGTGTTCACCCTTACCAAGTTTAGCGGTGTAGATCCTTCTACCTATCAGGTGAACGGACTCACCCCAAGTGGACAAGGTTCTCGTGACTACTATCCATCTACCCGCCAGTTTATCATTGGCTTGAACGTAGATATCTGATAATCATCTAAAAATATAGAAACAATGAAAATATTCAATTATATTGTATCTGCTGCTTTTGGTACACTTGCCATGACAAGTTGTACTGATTTGAGCGAGAAGCTCTACGATCAGGTGGCATCAGAGAACTATTATAATACCAAGAACGATGTGGTCAGAGCCACATTCCGTCCTTTTGAGCATGCTTACTGGAGCATAGAGAGTCGTCATGTGCTCAACGAGCTTACTGCCGACCAACTGATTACTCCTACCCGTGATGGTTGGTGGGATGATGGTGGAAAATGGCGTAGATACCACTATCATGAGTATAATGTAGAGGACGGAGGTGATTGCCAGACCGAATGGAATGGCTGCTTCCAGGGTATCATGCAGAGTTGTAAGGTCATAGAGGACTTAGGTACGCTTTCTTTTGAAAAGTTCGGTTTCTCACAGTCTGAGTTCAACAACCTTACAGCCCAGTGCCGCGTGTTGCGAGCATGGTTCTACCTTCGTTTGCTCGATGGTTTCCGCAATGTGCCATTGGTGACCACAACCACTGGCGCTTCCATGAAGCAAGTGGAGCCTAAGGTAATCTACGATTTCATAGAGAGCGAGTTGAAGGAGTGCTTGCCACTTCTTGTTGAGAAGACAGAGCTTGGAACAAACTCTACCCTTCAAGGTCAGTGGACCAAGGCAGGTGCAGCCGCCTTGTTGGTTCGTCTTTATCTTAATGCCCAAGTATATATCGGCGAGGATCATTATACAGAGTGTGCCCAAGTGGCTCAAGACATCTTGGATGGCAAGTATGGCAAGTATCAAGTAGCAGACCGTTGGGATGCCGCCTTTGACTGGGACAATGATGCTTGTGATGAGGTAATCTTCGGTTTCCCAGGTGCCCCAGGCTATAGCCATTGGCAGTATGATGGCGATACCTATATGTGGACAGTACCTGCACGTGCCAACTATTATCTCAATGATACCAAGAACAAGGCAGGTGGTCATAACACGAAGTATGCAGCTTCTCCAAGCTATGCGCCTAACGGTACGATGTATAAGTATGACTTGGGTATGCCTATCCAGAAATTCAAGAAATATCCAGACGATGAGCGTCTGAAGCTCTATCGCAACTTGGGTAACAGCAAGCGTGAGGGTATGTTCTTGTATGGCTACTTGGAGTATAAGGATGAGAATGGAGCTACCAAGCGTGTAAAGGCACCAGAGGTAGATTATGAGTTGTATATCCGTGATGCTGTGGGCAAGTTCCAGAGCACTCCTCCTACCAAGTGGCTATCTGCAACCTCTTCTACCTTGCGTGATGGTGACCATAACTCAGGTTGGCACTTTGTGAAATATCCTCTTTATAGCGACGATGATGAACATCAGTTGGAGAGCGATTATACAGAGATTCGCTTGCCAGAGATTATCTACTCGCTTGCTGAGTGCAAGATTCGTCAAGGCAAGACCGAGGAGGCAGGCAAGTTGCTCAACAGCGTGCGCAAGCGTAATTATCCTGCTGCTGATTATGAGGAGTATCTCTATGCGCCTGAGGGTAATGCCAAGCTTGACCTGGACGAGATGCTCGATGAGTGGGGACGTGAGTTCTTCGCAGAGAGCCGTCGCCGTATCGACCTCATCCGCTATGGCAAGTTCTCTTCTGGTACCTGGTGGGACAAGACTCCAGATGCCGACAAACATACAGAGATTTGGCCTATCATGCGTGATGTCTTGAATGCAAACCACGAGTTGGTTCAGAATCCTGGTTATAATAAGTAAACCATTTTTTAATAAGATACAATTATGAAACGAAATATTCAATTGAAGCAATTCAGCCTCAGCTTGTTTATTTTTTCTCTCCTGATGACCTTGTTTACTGGTTGTGATGGCGAGAAAGACTTGAAGATCATTGATGGTAATCTGCCAATTAAGACTTCTACGTTGTTCATGGTGGGTGATGCAACCCCAAATGGATGGAGTATGGACAATCCAACTCCTTTTACCCAAAATGCAGACGATCCTATGCTCTTTACTTGGGAGGGCACTCTCAACATGGGAGAGATGAAACTCTGTCTTCAGTCAGGTAGTTGGGACAATCCATTTATCCGTCCTGCCAACAACCTGGAGGCTATCTCTAAGTCTAATATCAGCGGACAGACTTTCGCTATGTGGGCAGGCGACCCTGATAACAAATGGAAAGTTACAGATGCAGGTAAATATCGCTTGACATTCGATATGCGCAACTGGACGATGTCCACCGAATACCTTGGCGAGAAAGAAAAGCCAGCTGCAGAGCCGATTTCTTTGGAGCACTTATATGCCATCGGAAGTGCTACTCCTGGTGGTTGGGCCTGGGATCAGGCTGCTGAGTTGAGAAAGGAGTCAGACTACATCTTCATTTATGAGGGAGAACTGAATGCTGGCGAGATCAAGTTTAGCGGAGAGAAAAGTTGGGATGGTTCTTTCATCCACTGCCCTTCAGATGGTGTCAAGATTAACAAAGATGGTGTAGAGGACGAGAAGTTCGAATATTACGCTGGTGGTAACGACAACAAGTGGAAAGTAGAGGTACAGGGCAAGTATCGCTTAACCTTGGATCTTAAGCACTGGACCATCAAGTCAGAGTTCTTGGGTGAGCTTCAGAAAGAAACACATATCTATATGATAGGTGATGCTACCGCAGGTGGTTGGGCTTTGGACAACGCGCAAGAGTTTACCCAGGATGCATCTAACAAGGATGTATTTACATGGGAAGGTCAACTCACGGAGGGTACATTTAAGATGAGTGAGGAGAAAGATTTCAACGCTCCTTTCTATCGTCCTTCTTCTGCCAATGTCACAGTAGATGCTAGTGGAGTTTCGGCTTCAGATATGGTCTTCACGGCAAGTCCTGACGACCAGTGGAAAGTAACAGAGGCAGGTACTTATCAAATCACCATTGACATCAACAACAAAACGATAAAGGTGGTAAAGAAATAATCAATTAAAGCGATTAGAACAATGAAAAAATCAATATTATTTTCCTTGGCGATAGTTGCCGTTTCTCTGTTTGGCTCTTGTGCCAATGATGTGGAAATGAACTATCCTTCTACTCACAAGCTATCCAACCTTCCTGTAGTGGAAGGTGTCCACGATGGTGTGAAGGCTCCTCTCTATTGGAGTGTATATGAGTATTGCATGTTGCAAAACGCTAAAGGTGTAAGCAACAACGATATGGATCTTACCTCCGACCAATGGGATGAACTTATCGACTATGTGGCCACCCAACTCAAGCCATCAGGCTATGACATGATTTGTACGGATGGTTTTATCCCTATGCTTGCCAAAGATGAGAGTGGCTATATGACCCATTACGGCTCTCAGGCTCTCAAGGATATTGCTGCCAAGTGTAAGGCTAAGGGCTTGAAATTAGGTGTTTACGACAATCCTCTCTGGATTCATGGCCCAAGAGAAACCAAGATAGAGGGTACGGAATACACATTCAACGACCTCTTCTATAATGGGGAGAACAAGGATAAGTTGTCCCATCCTACAGCCAAAGATATGGATTTCTCTTGGGCTGTAGCCGAGAATCCAGGTTGCCGTGAGTATATTGATGGCTTCTTCAAGCATTACAAGGAATTAGGAGTAGATTTCATCCGTATGGACTTCCTCTCTTGGTATGAGGATGGTCAAGACCGTAATATAGGTGTTACAGGTCGTGGTTATGGTCGTGAGAACTATGCGCTCGCCATGAGATACATAGCTGAGTCTGCCAAGAAATATGGCATCTTCACCTCACTCGTTATGCCTCACTTGTATGCCGATGCACAGGTAGAGAGCCTTTATGGTAACATGGTTCGTATTGTGGCTGATACTGGTACTGGTGGTTGGTGGCACTGTTCAGCCCAAGACAAGGGAAAATCTTACCGTACATGGCCTAACTGTATGAATATGTTCGATGGATTTACCTATTGGTCGCATATCAGTGGTCGCAACAAGGTGATTCTTGATGGTGACTTCATTCGCCTCAATACTTTCAATACTGATGCCGAGAAGCAGACAGTGGTATCCTTGCAGTTGATGGCAGGTGGTCCTGTGGCAGCTTCTGATCTGCCTACTACCATTGGCAATGACATGAAGTATTATACCAATGCCGAACTTCTTGAACTCAACAAGGATGGCTTCGTAGGCAAGCCTCTCAGCGATAAACTCAACGACAGAAATAATGAAATCTGGTATGGTCAGATGACCAATGGCGATTATGTGCTTGGCATTTTCAATCGTAATGACAACTCTGATCAAATTACAGTGGATTTCAGTACGCTTGGCATACAAGGCGAGAAGCAAATTCGCGACCTTTGGGAGCATGTAGACGAGGGTAGTGCCTCTTCAATCACTGCTACCATTCCTGCCCATGGATGCAAGATTGTAAGACTCAAATAAGTAAATCTAATAATAACTAATTATTATCAGACCAAATGAATAGTAAAAAGAATAAACTTAGTGCAACGTCCCTCTCTTGTTTAGGGGGACTGTTGCCTAACATTTTGTTGGGGTGCATGATGCTCTTCTCTGTAAGTGCATCTGCTCAGAAAGTATCTTCTCCTGATGGTAACCTAAGTGTGGAATTCTCGCTCACGGGCGATGGTGTTCCTACTTATCAAGTGTCATTCAAGGGCAAGCAAGTCATCAAACCCAGTACATTGGGTATAGAGCTGGCTGAAGAAAACTCATTGATGGACAAGTTTCGTATCAATAAGACCTCTACATCTACCTTTGATGAGACATGGCAACCTGTATGGGGTGAGGAGAAGGAAATTCGCAACCATTACAATGAGCTGTTTGTAGAGATGGAAAAACCATCTAATGGTAGGTTCATGAATTTGCGCTTCCGTGTCTACAATGATGGTGTGGGGTTCCGTTATGAGTTCCCATTGCAAAAATATCTACCTTATTTCGTGGTAAAGGCAGAGCATACTCAGTTTGCGATGACTGGTGACCATAAGGCATGGTGGATTCCTGGTGATTATGATACTCAGGAATATGACTATACAGAATCAAAGCTTTCTGAAATCAGAGGTTTGTTGCAAGGAGCCGTGAGCAGCAATGCTTCGCAGACCATCTTCTCGCCTACAGGTGTGCAGACCTCACTGCAGATGAAGACAGCTGATGGTATTTATCTCAATATCCATGAGGCTGCTTTGGTGGATTATTCTTGTATGCATCTCAATTTGGATGACAAGAATCTTGTGTTTACCTCTCAGCTTACTCCAGATGCACAGGGCAACATGGCTCACATGCAGACCCCATGCCATACTCCATGGCGTACCATCATGGTAGTGGATGATGCACGCAAGGTGCTTGCCTCTCGCCTTATTCTCAATCTGAATGAGCCTTGCAAATATTCAGATACTTCATGGATCAAGCCTGTTAAGTACATTGGTGTTTGGTGGGAGATGATTGGTGGTGGCAAACAGTGGTCTTATACATTCGATTTGCCTTCTGTCAAACTTGGTGAGACTGATTATACCAAGGTAAAGCCTCATGGTCAGCATCCTGCCAATACACAGAATGTAAAGAAATATATCGATTTCGCTGCCAAGAATGGCTTCTCTCAGGTGCTTGTCGAGGGCTGGAACATTGGTTGGGAAGACTGGTTTGGTCATAGCAAAGACTATGTGTTCGATTTCCAGACTCCTTATCCTGATTTCGACATTAAGTATCTCAATGACTATGCTCACTCCAAGGGTGTGCGCTTGATGATGCACCATGAGACCTCAGCTTCTGTGCGTAACTATGAGCGTCATTTGGATGCTGCCTATAATTTGATGAATAAGTATGGCTACAATTCGGTGAAGAGCGGATATGTGGGTAACATCATTCCTCGTGGTGAGCATCACTATGGTCAGTGGCTCAACAATCACTATCTTTATTGCGTAACCGAGGCTGCCAAACACCATATCATGGTCAATGCTCATGAGGCGACTCGCCCTACAGGTCTTTGTCGTACTTATCCTAACTTGATAGGCAATGAATCTGCTCGTGGGACAGAATATGAGTCTTTCGCAGGCAACAAGGCTTTCCATACCACTGTATTGCCTTTCACTCGTTTGCAAGGTGGTCCTATGGATTATACACCTGGTATCTTGGAGGGCGATATGAACAAGATTGATCCAAGCAAGCATCATCATATCAACTCTACCTTGGCTCGTCAGTTGGCATTGTATGTTACGATGTACAGTCCATTGCAGATGGCAGCTGATATCCCAGAGAACTATGAGAAGTATGCAGATGCCTTCCAGTTTATCAAGGATGTAGCTATCGACTGGGATGAGAGTCGTTATCTTGAGGCTGAGCCTGGTCAGTATATTACCATTGCCCGCAAGGCTAAGGGCGAAGACAAGTGGTTTGTTGGTTGTACAGTGGGTGAGACTCCTCATCAGTCTACCCTGAAACTTGATTTCCTTACACCGGGCAAGAAGTATGTTGCTACAATCTATGCCGATGGCAAGAATGCAAGCTACAAAGCCAATCAGCAGTCATACGTCATCACTAAGCGTGTGGTAACCAATAAATCTACCCTTAAACTGAATGCTGGTGCAGGTGGTGGTTATGCAATCAGTCTCATGCAAAAGTAAAAAGATAGATATATTTTTCTCCCCATACCTATACCTTATTATATATAGGGGTATGGGGAGTTTATGTTCATCATCCTTATAAAATCGTTTTTATGAGAAAACCTTTACTCCTCTTCTTGCCTAAACGTATGATGGTGTTGGCATTGCCCCTCATGCTTTCCCTTTGTAGTTATGCTGCCACAGTTACTTCGCAGTTGTCTGTCAATATGAAAACCGACAAGGCTTGCTATGTACCAGGACAAACTGTTACGTTTGTGGCAGAAGGGAATATTCCTTCTTCGGCCAAGGTGCGTTATCGTCATGGTTCCCATGTGCTTCTTGTCCAAGACTTCTCAGAGGTGGCTAAGAGTAAGCAGTGGACTTGGTTGCCACCATCTACCGATTATCAAGGTTATTTGGTGGAATTGTATACAGAGGGCAGTGGTGTGGAAAATATTCTTGGTACGATAGCCGTAGATGTTTCCAGCAATTGGAAACGTTTTCCACGTTACGGCTTTGTCGCTGACTTTGATAATTACAGCAGTACAGTCGATAAGAACGCCAACATCAAGAGCGAGGTGGCATATCTCAATCGATTGCATATCAATGGTGTGCAATTCCAAGACTGGCAGTGGATGCACCATCGACCTGTAAAATTGAATGGTGATGGTTCGCTCACCCAATGGTATACCGATATTAGCAATCGATGGGTAGGCGTGGAATATGTCAAGAACTATATTGCCATACAACATGCTTACGGCATGAAATCCATCTTCTATAACCTTTGCTTTGGTGCATGGAAGGATGCTGCAAACGATGGTGTGAAGTCTCAGTGGGCTTTGATGAAGAAGGATGGTAATGGCAATTATTATCAAGACTATCATGGACTCCCTTCTTCTTGGGCAAGCAATATCTATCTGCAAGTACCGGGCAATGGCGATTGGCAGCAATATATGGTGGAACGAAACAAGGAAGTGTATGGCAATTTTGATTTCGATGGTTTTCAGATAGACCAGTTGGGGTATCGTGGTACTGTGTATGACGCCAATCATCAAAAGGTAGATTTACCTTCGGGTTATGGCTCATTCATTGATGCCATGAAGCAGGCTCATCCCGAGAAGTCCTTGATTATGAATGCTGTGTCGGGTTATGGAACAGAGCAAATCGTGAATAGAGATGTGGATTTCTGCTATAATGAGGTATGGGGCAATGGCAACGGTTATGGCGGAGCACCAGAAGACCAGTTTGCCAATCTCTATGACATCATCGCCACTAACGATCGCTTGAGCGACCATCAGCATCCCACGGTCTTTGCAGCCTATATCAATTACGACAAGGCTGACAATGGCGGCTCGGGCGACCACATGGTCAATACGCCTGGTGCCTTGCTTACCGATGCGGTGATGTTTGCCTTGGGAGGCTCTCACCTAGAGATGGGCGACCACATGCTCACTCGTGAGTATTTCCCAGCGGCTCCTTTGGCGATGAGCGATGAACTGAAGACTGCGCTCGTAAGGTATTACGATTTCCTGACAGCTTATCAGAATTGGTTGCGTGGCGTGTCTTCCAAAGCTGCTTATTCGGCTCATGTGAGTGTGAATGGCAATACGGTGAAGGTATGGCCTCCACAGGCAAATTCCATCGTGACGTTCGCCAAGACCGTGGGCAACAGTGATGTCGTTCATTTCCTCAACTTCTCCAATACCACCGACCTTTCTTGGCGAGACCTCAATGGTACTCGCCAGAAACCAACCCGGAAGGACAACTTGGCTGTAACCATCCAAACCAATCGAAAGGTATCTAAGCTATGGGTAGCCAGTCCAGACAGTCATGCTGGTGCGGTGCAAGAACTTTCGTTCGAGCAAATAGGCAATCAACTTACCTTTACGCTTCCTTCTCTGGAATATTGGACGATGGTGGTCATGGAGGGCGAGAGCCAGATTTATCTGACGGGTGAGGCTGTCAAGAAAGATGGGTATGGAGCCTACGACCTATCGCAAGCCATACCTTTGAATAAGGCGAGTGGGGCAACGTCTATAAAACCACGGTATATCTGAAAGGAAACGAGTTGTTCAAGTTTACTGATGGTCGTGATTGGGGATATTGCAAGAGCTATTGCTCGGAGTATGAGAATTATCAATTCAACTCCCATATTCAGTTGGCTCACCTCTCCACTTTTGGCAACGATTACAAGTTTTGTGTGCCAGAGTCGGGCTATTACGACATTACCATCAACCTGGATAGCATGCGAATTGTGGTAAAAAAAGCCGATCCCATGGCGATAGAAGGCGTAACGGCGGATGTCGCTGCCAACAAAGACCATGCTCCTTGGTATTCTTTGGCAGGTGATCGCGCTCCCAATCCTCATAAGGGTATTTATGTGAAAAAAGGCAGGAAGGTTGTTTTCAAGTAACAGGATCCGATCAGAACGGAAATAGAATATTAATTAATAATTAACAATTAACAACTTAGATTATGAAGATAACTATTACTAGATTTTTGATGTGCTGCATTTTGTTTGCAGTTAGTTTTGTGACCTCTTTCGCAGCAGATAAGCTGATTCTCATAGGAGATGCGGCACCTGATGGTTGGGCATTGAACAATAGTGTGGCGATGCTGAATCAAGGCAATGATGTATGGAAAGTTACCGTACAGTTGAAAGCCGATGAAGGCTTCAAGTTTTTGACAGATACAGACTTTGGCTCATTCCAGTATCGTGCTGGTGACAGCGATGTAATGCTTTCAGACGGTGTGGCAGCCACGCTTTATGATTCAGGCGAGAATGCCAATGACAACAAGTTCAAGGTATCAGCGGCAGCCAACTATGACGTGGTTTGTGACCTTACCAACAAGACAGTGACTGTAACTAAGTCTGCTTATCAGGAGCACGCATTACGCTATGCTGCACTGTGGATGGTCGGTGGTGCTACTCCTGGGGGCTGGTCTATCGGTGATGGTGTGCAGTTGAACCAGCATGAAGATAATCCTTTGGTATATTCTGCTACCACATGGTTGACAACAGGTGAGTTTAAGTTGGCTACTAATAAATATGCTGATTTCGGACAGTCTATGTTCCAAAGAGATGCTGCTGATGCTACCAAGATGGTATTGGGTGGCGATGACAACAAGTGGAACATCACCGAGCCAGCCACCTATGATGTAGAGGTGAATGTCGCTGACATGACAATCTCTCTCAAGAAACACTATGATGGCTTTAAGGCAGATTGCATGTTGATACTGGGTGATGCTGTGAAGAGCGGCTGGGATATGAGCAACAGTGTGGCAATGTTGGAAGGTGAGCCAGGCGTATGGACAGCTACCGTTTACTTGGCTGCCGACCAAGGCTTCAAGTTCTATGCCGAGAACGACATCTTCAATGGCTTCCAGTATCGTGCCGCAGGTGAAGAGAATGTAACATTGGCAGAAGGTGCGGCTACATCTTTGGTTTCTTCAGAGGTGAATCGCAATGATAGCAAGTTCCAGGTGGCTGAGGCTGGCAACTATGTCATCACTTGCGACCTCAATGCAGGAACAATCACAGTGAAGAAGGCTGACTATCAGAACAACGAAATCGTATATGCAGCTTTGTGGTTGGTTGGTGATGCCACTGAGAATGGCTGGGATTTAGGACAGCCTGTCGTATTGGCTCAGGATGCTTCCAACCCAATGGTTTATACTGCCACTGCTGACTTGAAGGAAGGTGAGTTGCAGGTAGTAGTCAACAAGTTTACTAGCTATAATTCAGATGTCTATGTAAGCGATGCAACAGATGCCACCAAGGCTGTTCGCGTAAATAAAGATAGTGAGAAGAATAACTGGAAGATTACCGAGGCTGGCAAGTATGATGTGAAGTTGAATGTGCTTGACAACACCATGTCGATTATCAAGAATGTTCCTTCTGCAATCTCTTCTGTCAACGCCAATGGGGAGCAATCTCCAGTAGAATATTACACATTGGAAGGTATGCGTGTGAACCAACCAGTAAAGGGTATCTACATCATGCGCCAAGGTAACAAGGTGGTAAAAGTAAGTAATAAGTAGTTAGCATAATTTGCTTGGTTTTAGGTTAAGGTATGCCATGTCGGATGGCATACCTTTTCTGTATCTATAACTCGTACTAGGGGGCAAATATTCCCCCAAAAACGCTGCAGGTAAGGCTTTCAAGCCCTCATTTTTCCCTTTTTTGTCAAATATGTAACAAAAAGGACACTTGTTTCGATTTTTTTTCATAAGTTTGTACCCGAAAAGCGAGTGATGTATATATTCTGGTAATATAAAGAGGTATTCAACAACACAGATGCAAGCAACAGAATTTGAGAGATTTTTCAAGGAAAACTATTCGAAGATATATTATTTGGCACTCAGCCTTGTCCACGATGACGAGGTTGCAAGAGATATTGTGGCAGATAGCTTCGAGTATCTCTTCTCTCATCATGCCGACTTGCAGACTGCTGAGGCTTGCAATTATCTCTTTGTCATCGTCCGCAATCGTTGCTCCGATTTCTATCGTAAGCAAGCCGTTCATCAGCGATATTCACAATATGTATCCTATATCTCCGAGAAGGTGGAGATGGCAGACTGGCTTGAGCATGACGACAAGGTGGAAATGATACGACGACTGATGGAGCATCTCACGCCCCGCACGCGGGATGTGTTGGAGAGACATTATCTGCATGGCAAGAAATATAGTGAGGTGGCAATGGAACTGGGAATCAGCGAGAGTGCCGTGAAGAAACATATCATGCAAGCCTTGAAATTGTTTCGAGAGAAAATGAACAAAGAGGATATGTAACCTCGTCTTATTCAAAAAACGTTAAAGTCTCGCCTAGTTGGTGCCCATTATCGGCAGTTTGGCGATTTATAATAGGAACATATATAATAAGGTGTAAGAAATAATGTCTGATATAGAGATGAACGATATGGGAATGGAAGAGCAGGCACTTTTGGGACAGATGGTCACGGAGGCTTTGTTGAGAGACAGCCAGGCTGCTCCCGACGCTAGCTCAGAATGGCAGAAGTTGGCAGCACGCATGAATGCCAACTCCAAGAAGCCTTTGCGTCCATTGTGGATTGCCATCAGTGCTGTGGCAGCCATCGCCCTTGTTGTCGTCTTGTTGCATGTCAGAGGCATCCACGAAGACAAGTCTTCCATCTATCAGGCAAAGGCAGAGCCTACCGACATCGTTATTCTCGATGAGGAGGAGAATGAGCGAGTGGTCAAGGGCAACGAGTTGACGCTTGCCCAAGCCCAGGTGGTGGAGAACCATACCGTGGTAGTGCCAGAGGGAAAGGATATGAAACTCACGCTTGCCGATGGCACACAAGTGTGGTTGAATGCCAATAGTCGCTTCACCTATCCTACGGCTTTCACTGGTAAGGAGCGCAAGGTGTCATTGCAAGGCGAAGCTTACTTCAAGGTGGTTCACGATGCCCAGCATCCTTTCATCGTCAAGGCTAGCGATATGCAGACCCGAGTGTTGGGAACGGAGTTCAATGTCGATGCTTCTGATGCCTCTCATCCTCACGTTACCCTGGTGGAGGGAAGTGTAAGTGTGTCTTCTGTGTCCCATCATATGAATAAGGTGATCGTGCCAGGTGAGGATGCTGCCCTCAATGCGCAAGGCGAGATCAAGGTTTCTCATGTGGATACCAACGATGTGGCTTGTTGGCGAGAGGGTATCGAACTCTTCGATGACGTTTCCCTGCGTGACATCTTAGTACAGATGGGCAGTTGGTACAATGTGAGTGTGGTGTGTCATGACGATGCCGTCCTCAATACCCACCTCCGCTATATGTATGATAGAAAGCAAGGTTTGGGGGAAGCCGTCAAGATGCTGAATCAAATATCAAATAATAAGATAAAATTGCATAATAATACCATTTTGGTAGAATAGAGACGAAAATAATTAAAATATTTGTCTTTTCGGGGTACCCGAAGTTACTCTTTGCCCGATTTTATAGTAAAAGTAATATAAAACGAGCAAAGAGCTATGAACAAGAAAGTTTTGAGTTATGCGCTGGCAGCCGCTTTGATGCTGCCTGTTTCTGTAGCATCGGCAAAGTCGATGGCGATGCCACTTGTGCAACAAACCCAGGCATCTGAGGACAATACCAAGGGTACCCAGTTCTTCAAGGGAACCTTTGCACAAGCTTTGGCAAAGGCAAAGCAAGAGAACAAGAAGTTGATGGTAGATTGCTACACCCTTTGGTGTGGTCCATGCCGTTACATGGCTACCAACGTCTTCCCCAACGACACGCTTGGCAAGTTTATGAATGAGCACTTCGTCTGCATGAAGCTCGATATGGAGCATGGCGAGGGTCCGGAGCGCAACAAGACTTTCAAGGTGAAAGCCTATCCTACCTTTATTTTCTTTGATGCCGATGGCAAGGAGATGAACCGCTTCGAGGGTATGGCATACCAGGATGAGTTTCAAAAGAGATGTGAGCGCATCCTGAAGGGGGAGGCTCCTATCTCTGAGGAAACCAAGAAAGAAGAAGCCAAGCAAAGAAAGGCAAGGACTGCTGAGAAAGATACCATCATCGATGAGGGCAAGGGCGTGAACTTCATCAAAGGCTCAGAGGTACGCTTTGCGGATGTCTTGGCTCAGGCGAAGCGTGAGAACAAGCGAGTGCTGGTGGATTTCTGGGCGACTTGGTGTCATGCGTGCATTCAGATGAACAAGACCACGCTCCGTGATACTCGTATCGGTAATCTGATGAACTATGCTTTCATCAACTATGCAGTGGATATGGATAACGATCCTGATGGCAAGGAGTTGGTGGAGAAGTATAACATCCAGGCATTCCCTACTTATCTCATCTTGAATCCTGATGGAACGAAGTTCAATCAAGTGGTGGGCAGCAACACTGTGGAAGGCTTTGCGAAAGCTTTGACCGATGCCTTGATGGGCAAGGAAGACCAATATACGATGATGCAAAGATTGCAAGCGGAGGCTAAAGCTAAGGCGAAGGCTGAGCGTCAGACAAAGTTGACCGCATCGCCAAAGACGACTCCTAAAACCAAGGTGAAGTTCCTCGCAGGCACAGACATCGAGAAAGGCATCAAGGCAGCCCAGGCTAAGAAAAAGAACTTGATGGTGTTCTTCACTGATAGCGGTTACAAGGCTGACTATGTGGAGAAATATGATTTCAATGACGATAAGATAGCTGAGTATCTCAATAGAAACTTTATCTGTATGTTCATTGATGCAAACAGTAAGCAGGGCGATGCACAGATGAAGAAATACAATGTGGATGAGTCTTTCCCTGGTTATTTGCTCTTCAATAGTAAGGGAGAGTGCAAGGGGTATGCTGGCGGTATTATGAAGACTGCGAGCGCAATGAAGCAAACTTTCGAGATGTATCTCAACTACACTCCTAAGAATTAAAAAGAGGTGTCCCTTTCCTACAAGGTGGGGAATCCTTTTCTGAAACTATAGAATAATCACCAAGTTTATAAACATAAAGTAAGTTGGTATGAGAGATTTTAGGTCACGAATGACATCATTGGCATTGATTTCTGCGTTCGTCTCCCCTTTATCTGTTGCATATGCTCATGCTGCGGTAGCTGATGGTCAGCCACTGCAAGCCAATGAGTGGGCGAATGAGCAGATGGGTAAGATGAAGGCGCAGTCTTCATTGGCAGATGCGTTCAAGAGAATCGAGAAACTCACGGGTTACAGAATCATGTATTCCTATGAGGATGTGAAGAAGTACAAGGCGCAGGCGACTCCTACCTCGAAGAATGTGCGCAAGGCTTTGTCGCAGGCGATAGGCAATCTTCCTCTGTCTTTTACCATAGAGGGGAAGTTTGTGTCTATCTTTCGCAAAGAAAGTTCTGTACCCGATGTGGCATTCTCCTCGGATGTGAAAGAGGGAAACACCGTAGTACTTCAAGGTCAGGTAGTAGATGAGCAGGGTGAGCCTTTGCCAGGTGTGACCGTGCAAGTTGCCAACAATCATAAGATTGCTACGGTAACGAGTGGGGATGGTTCCTTTGTGCTCCAACTCAACAGAAATCATCCTGTGTATGTGGACTTCTCTTACGTAGGAATGAAATCTGAGCACTATTCATTCAATTGCCGACAAGACTTTCGTACCTTGATTATCAAACTCAAGGATGATGCGTCTTCCTTGAAGGAAGTCGTTGTGACCGGTATGTTCAACAAGCGTCGTGAGACCTATACCGGTGCTGCCAAGACCGTTACTTCCAAGGACTTGAAACTGTCAGGTAACTCCAATCTTCTCTCGACCCTTGCCAACGTGGATCCTAGCTTCAACATCGTTACCAATGACTTGATTGGTAGCGACCCAAATAAATTGCCAGACATCACCATGCGTGGTTCGACGGCTCTCGGCACCGATGTGAAGAGTATGCAGAACAATGCGAGCAGCAAGGTGTCAAGCAATCTTCCTCTCTTTGTGATGGATGGTTTCGAGATTAGCTTGGAGCGATTCAATGACTTGGACGAGAACCAAGTGGAAAGCATCACCTTGTTGAAGGATGCCTCTGCCACGGCTCTCTATGGTACTCGTGGTGCCAATGGCGTGGTCGTCATTACAACCAAGAAGCCCGAGAGTGGTCGTTTGCGTGTCACCTACAAGGGAACCTTGACAGTAGAAGCTCCTGACTTGACGGGCTACGACTTGATGAATGCCGATGAGAAATTGCGTTATGAGCAATTGGCAGGACTTTATTCTTCAGAGAATGTCAAGACACAGGAGAGTTTGACCAATCTCTACAACTCTCGCAAGATGTTGGCTGCTCGTGGTGTGGATACCTATTGGCTCAAATATCCTGTGCATACAGGTGTGGGACAGAAGCACAGCCTTCGAGTAGAGGGTGGCGATGATGTGTTCCGCTATTCAGGCAACTTGCTCTACAACAATATCAATGGTGCCATGAAGGGTTCCGAGCGCAATACCTTTACGGGTGGCGTGTTCTTGTCTTACAAGTACAAGAACTTGACATTCCAGAACGACCTTCAGATTTCCAGCAACAAGTCGAAGAACTCGCCATACGGCTCGTTCAGCGACTATACGTCCATCAACCCTTACTATACCCCATTTGATGAGAATAGCAACTATGCCAGGAAGCTGGAGAGTGATACGGAGTATCCATCCTTGGGCTTGAATTCGGGCGTGACGGTCTATAACCCTCTTTACAATGCGATGCTCCCTCAGAAGAATGAGAGCAAATATACCAGCATTACCAACAACTTTGCCATCGAGTGGCATCTCAATGATGCCTTCTTCATGCGTGGTTCCTTGGGTATCGTCAGCGAGAAAACTCGCAGCGATGTATATGTGCCTGCCGAGAACACGGCTTTTGACCAATATTCTGCCAGTAACTATGGACGTAAGGGTACTTATACTTACGGTACTGGCGAACAGAGCCAGTATGAGTTGAATATCACCGCCAACTATGCCAAGACCTTCGCTGATGTGCATTCTCTGTATGTTGGCTTGGGCTATACCTTGGCTCAGACCAAGTATGAGGACTATTCTTTCCAGGCAGAGGGCATCACCAATAGCAATATGGCGTTCTTAGGCGCAGCAACTGCATACGCCCAGGGTACTACACCATACGGTTATGAGAGCACCGTTCGCCGTATCGGTTTCACTGGCAACTTCAACTACACTTATGCCGACCGCTACTTCTTGGATGGCACATTCAAGACGGAAGGTTCTTCTCAGTTTGGTAAGGACAATCGTTTTGCTCCATTCTTCAGTCTTGGTGCAGGATGGAACATCCACAATGAGAAATTCCTCAAGGGTAACAATATCGTCAATGTGGCTCGACTTCGTTTGAGCTATGGTACCAGTGGCTCGCAGTCTTTCTCGCCTTATCAGGCATTGACAAGTTATACGACGATTGATGGCTATAACTTCAAGGGACTTTATGGTTTGAAATTGATGGGCATCGGAAACCCTGAGTTGAAATGGCAGAAGACCAAGCAGTGGAACTTGGGTCTTGACTTGGAATTGTTGAAGAATCGCTTCTCTTTGACATTCGACTATTATAACAAGTTGACAGATGACCTCCTTTCTGATGTCAACCTGCCAACTTCTGCAGGTTTCAGCAGTTTCAAGAGTAATGTAGGACAGGTAGAGAACCGAGGTTTTGAGGTAGGTGTCAACGCTTATCTGATTCGTGACACCAAGAAACAATTGATTTGGTCGATTGGTGGTACTGCCATCCGCAATGTCAACAAAATCAAGAAAATCAGCAACTATCTAGAGTACTTGAACTCATTGATGGAGAATTCCAACGATGTGAACCCTAGCTTTATGTACAAGGAGGGCGAGAGCATCAATACCATCTTCGCTGTACGTAGTCAGGGCATTGATCCTAGCAATGGTAAGGAAATCTATGTGAAGAAGGATGGAAGCTTGACTTACGAGTGGGATAGCAAGGACAAGGTGGCTTGTGGAATCAGCGAGCCAAAGTTCTTGGGCACGTTCAATACTCGCTTGCGCTATCAGGGTTGGCAGTTGAGTGCCGTCTTCAGCTATCGCTTGGGTGGACAGCTTTACAACTCGACTTTGGCTAGCAAGGTGGAGAACAACTATCCATACAACAACTCCGATCGCCGTGCGCTCTACGACCGTTGGAGTCCTGAGAATTCTAATGCTCGTTACAAGGCTATCAATGATTTTTCCACCACTTATGCCACAAGCCGTTTTGTGGAAGATGAGAACACGTTGCGCTTAAATACACTCTCTCTGAGTTATGATGTGCCTACGGCTTGGCTCAGAAAGATACACTTGCCGTTTGAGTATGTGTCTATCGCAGGATATGCAGAGGATTTGCTCTACGTCTCTAGCGTAAAGCGTGAACGTGGTACCGACTATCCATACGCTCGTACCTACACCTTCTCGCTCACGTTGCGATTCTAATGGCGATACGAGTGAACAAGACATAAGTATAACATACATATCAATAGAATACAATGAGAAAAATAATATATTCAGCAATGCTTCTGCTTGGAGCGACATCTATGATGACCAGTTGCAGCGACTGGTTGGATGTGAGTCCTAAGGCAGAGGTACGTGAGGATGACCTTTTCTCTTCGGAGTCAGGCTACAAGAATGCCATTTCGGGTGTCTATATCCTGTTGGGTCAGAAAGCTCTCTATGGTGTGCAGGCATCCATGTATGTGCCTGAGTTCTTGGCACACAACTGGGCTACTCCTAGCGAGTCGAAGGCACCAGATGCTTTTTATCTAGCAAAGAACGACTACAAGAACTCCAATGTAGAGACGACTCTCGATAATCTTTGGAGCAACTATTACAATGCCATCGCACAGATCAACAACATTTTGACGAACATAGAGTCGTCCAAGGTGCGTTTCTCTGGCAAGAACAAGGAGATGATGACAGGCGAACTTTATGGTTTGCGTGCCTTCCTCCACCTCGACATCTTGCGCTTCTTCGGTCCCGTACCTGATGGAGCAAGCGGTTCTGTCAGTTGCATTCCATACGTCAAGGACTTTACGACAGATGTGGCAAAGCTCAAATCTGAGTCATACGATGCAGTGAAGGCTGACATCCTTGCCGACTTGGACAAGGCTGAGGTCATCTTGAAGGATTGCGATCCTTTGGTGAAGGATAGATTGAGTGGTGACAGTCCATCGGATAGCAATAGTCCTTATTATACGGAGGATAGTGAGAAGACATCTACTTTGACCGATGATGAAATCAATCGTCAGTTGCACTTCAACTACTGGGCTGTGCTGGGCACCAAGGCTCGTTATTACTATTGGATAGGCGACAAGCAGAAGGCTGTGGAATATGCGCAGAAGGTGATAGATGCCAAGGATGCGCAGGGCAAGCCTGTCTTTACGCTTTGCGATGAGGCTTATCTTTCTTCGGTGTCCAATGCCAATCGTATCATGAAGTCGGAGCATCTCTTCGGTGTGTATAACTCAAAAATCAATGATGAAATCGTACAGGATTATTATACCAAGGCCGATCCTCTCTTCACTCAAAAAGAGGAATATACAAAAGTAGCATACGAGGTGAGCGTATATCCAGATGACTCTCGATATAAGAATGGGCGTTATTGGAGCGTGCAGTCTTCTTCTGGCTCTGCCAATACAGACTTCCAGTTTATGAAGTATTTCCAGAAAGGTTCTAGATATGGAGCTTATACCTCAGTTCGGGATAAAGGAAAAGGGTTAGAAATTTGGTA
>UMLJ01005369.1_pt1 | contig 24180 bp, 22 predicted proteins | sample 1966521 | NCBI WGS metagenome assembly UMLJ01 (sample SAMEA4836199, study PRJEB28245) | human gut metagenome | biome: gut microbiome; material: fecal sample | place: Denmark | collected 2008
CAGAGCTTGCCAGCTAAGAAGCATGGCTGTATGCCAATGTAATTTTCAATTAAGAATTAATAATTAAGAATTAATAATTGGAGATTCAACGAATGGATAAGAATATTTATGCTGCGATTGCCATGGCACTCTATGAGTATCAGGGCAATAACGTACACGACAAGGAGCCTGGCATCATTACGATCAAGCCACGTCAGACGATGTGGAACGCCAAGTTCTTGAGTTTAACAGCTAAACCATAAAAGAAAGAAATGAAAGAGTTTAAATATACAATCGACGGAAAAGAATACAAGGTTCAGATTGAGGGTGTTGAGGACAACATCGCAAGCGTGAACGTGAATGGCGAAGCTTACAAGGTGGAAATGGAGAAGGAAGCTGAGCCTGAGAAGAAGAAGGTAGTGCTCGGTAAGCCAGCTGCCGCTTCTGATGATGCAGAGGCTACTCCTGCTGCCAATGTCAACACAGCCAACGCAGTGAAGGCTCCTCTCCCTGGTACTATCACCAGCATCGAGGTTACTGTTGGTCAGGAGGTGAAGGCAGGTGACACCGTTGTTGTCCTTGAGGCCATGAAGATGCAGAACAACATCGAGGCAGAGAAGGATGGCAAGGTAACAGCTATCTGCGTAAAGCCTGGTCAGGCAGTGCTCGAAGAGGACGCTTTGATCGTCATCGAGTAAATCTACTGACAAGAGCTTCAGTATTTTATAAAAGGAAAATCGCAATTTTACCATTTATAAATTAGAAAAAGGGTCGCAGGCATTCAGTTGCCTAGCGACCCTTCATCGTTTTTATAAGATACTACCATTCCTAGGTTTTATAAGAGATTACCATCCGGAGAATATCATCATCCATCAGTTGGAATACCAAAAGGGGATGCCTCCCGAAAGAGAACACCCCCATGGATTGGAATTATCTTGTTTTTAACAATACAAGACACAATTAAACAAAGCATTGCTTCTAATAGATCACTTTCCTGCCCTTGTGAACATAAATATGTCCCTTTACCAAGTTTTGCACTCGCTGTCCCATTAGATTATAGTAAATATCATCCTCCACAACATGTATTGTTGGACGAGTGATACCAGTCGTAGGACGCTGGCGAGGCGTAATAACAAAAGGCTTATCATCATAACCTTCAATCAGATGCAAGTCGGCAATAGAATTGATTTCCGTGGAAGTCTCTCCCAACCAACCGCAATACTGGAAGATGCCAGTCTTTACACGGATGAAATCAATATGGTCAAGAACTACTTGATTGCCCTCATCATCTACCGCCCAGTTGATATCGAAGGAAGAATAGAGTGAATCGGTGGCGGGACAAGCATCCGCATAGCCATAGGCGTCCTTTGCGTAGCGGTATTGCACCCAATAGGTACCCTTTCCACTGGTATCGATGGCATTGTTGGGCAACTTACCACCCTTAAAAGTCAGTTCATCCTTACCTTCCCAAAGAGGCCAATACGACTGACGATGATAAACATTCTTGCAATGATAGCCGGTAGAATCACGGCGTTCACCATTCTTGTCTGTCCACGAACATTCCCATTTGATATAATTATCGTAGGATGAAGGGAATTGAGTATGATCACCCCTCTCTGCCGTAGGCTTATGGTAAGTAATTTCAAAGTCATGGATTTCGGAGGTATAGTATTCCGAGCCTGCAAGCTCATACCATTTTGCCTCCTCCAAGTTCTTGCCGACTCCCACATATACGATGCCTGGTTCGATGGAACCACCAATCGTAGCTGCACCATAAATTGGGTCAGCGTTAGAATAGAATCCATTGCCCAATACAAGGAAGTCTGAACCCGGCTTGTTTTCGATGGCATGATCGAACTTCACTGTGATATATCCGCCGAAGGTACCAAGATGAACAAGCGCATCACTGTTCAACTGTTTCTCACATCTCTGATTGACCTCCTCTTGGGTAGTGTTCTCATCAGCAGAAGGCAATGTATTAACAAATTGCCCTGGAGCAGGATGATATTCCAAGACTTGCACTTGCTGAGTCTGTGCCTGTCCACAAAGGCCAAACACAGACAAAGCAGAAGTCACTATAATTTGCTTCACATTCAAAATGACAAAAATTATTTATAAATTTCAATATCATCGATAACGAGATAAGCAGGAGCGGCAAAACCAGCGCCGTTATCTTGGTCTTTAGAGAACTCATAATTAATCTTTAAGGTATTAATTTTACCAAGAGAAGACAAATCAACATAAGCCCAATCGGTCAAAGACTTCTTACCATCTTGAATACGATACTTCACGATACCCTGAGAGATACCGGCAGCATCGAAGCCCTCGAATGTAACATCGATAAAGGTGTCATCAGTAGCTGCTTGGTTAAAGCGATCGCCTTGGGTCAAAGAATGGAGAAAATAAGAGTTGTTGGTAATCCACATACCCTTGATTTGGCGAGCTACACCATCCTGGAAATCCAATATAGCACGAGAATCTGTAGCATACGGGCTGCCATCATTATAACCGTATGTCACAAGGAAGTTGTCACCAGAGTGAGCAGGAGTTTCCGTAGGCAAAGAAAGTTGCGTATTGGAGCCACCATCTGCTATATCACAGTGATAATTAGAGATAGCGGCACCGCCTGACCAATATGCCCAGCTACCCCAAGCATTATTCAACTTAGAGTGCAAAGATGTAGCTTCGTCTGTCCACTCATAGACACCTTCGTCTGTATAAAAGCCACCGCCATCAGCTCCATAAAGTAATGGACCACCATATTCTGGTGTATCTATCAATGCACTCCACTTACTGCCCTCGAAATCAATCGTATAATAAGGTGCTTCCTTCACGAGACCCATCACGCTATACTGAGCAGTACGCTCATTGAAAACAACGAGCACAGAATCCTGCTGATAACCACTCTCGATGGTATAGGACTTAGTGCTTCCTTTGGTTGCAGTACCAGACACTGCGATAGGAGCATTAGCATCCCCCTCTGGACCGAAATAGAGGTCTGAACCAGTATTGGTGGTAGCCTGGAACTTGAAAGTATTATTAGCCTTCGGCATAAGTTTACCTGCCCACATATAGTCAGCGATAAGGCTCATACCTTTGAATTGGAAAGAAGTCGCCATACCAAAAAGACTTACACTCTTCAAGTTGGATTTATATACAGGAGCCTCAGCAGGCAAAGTTATTTTATCATCAGTAACTGTAATTGTGGTACCCTCCAAAGGGAAAACATACTTCTTGCCATTTGACTCAACTGTGAATGAAGTTTGCGCAGAGGCAACCAATGGCATTGCCATCAACAATGAAACAAATATCTTTTTCATACTTTTCTAATTCTTTTACTTGATTACTTTTCTTGTTTTACCATTACTCTTGATGATATAGATTTTGCCCGGTACAATATGTGAGGCTTTTGTACCATCTATATTGTAGATTTCCTCGACATTCTTGCCTTCAACAACTACGTTATCTTTGATTCCAGTAGAAGTGAAATCATGGCTTTCAGCTGTGATTTTCTCAACATCAGCACAGTCAGCCAAAACAAGTTGCTTGTTGTCAGCCATAGAGAGTACACATAGCTTTCCATCCTCGGTCTGAATCTTTGGTCGATCAGTGAAAGCCACATACTTGCTTTCACCTGACTTGAGAGTCACGCATACCGCATTTAGCGTAGGCTTCTCTTCACTAGAGGCGAAAGCAGAAAGAGCAATGAAAGGCATTGCCATCATAAGTAAATACTTTCTCATAAATGAATTATTATTTATGTTAATACTATGCCCTTACAGAGGGCGATTTTTCTTTATTTTAGAGCCACCTCAAATCCCCAACATTCCATGAAAAGAACTCATTTACGGCAAAGCCAAGAAGTGGGCAGGATTCAAACCATCCAAGTAATACTTGTTGAGTTGTTGTCCTTGTCCGTCAAACTCAAAGACATAGGCATTGGTGGCATAACTTCTCGCATCCGACACGTAGAGATGACCCGAATAAGGAGAGATGTAGATGCCATACGGCGACTGCATCTTCTCGATGACTGGTTGCGCCTCGGCATACTCCGAAAGCCCCTCTTCCACCTGCATCGAAGGCAAGCTGATAGTGTGCATAGAGTACTGATACTCACCAGTATTATATGAATATGCCGAACCAATGGTATAGAACTTTCCATCATACGTGCAGTTATAGGTGGCTGGGAAATCGAAGACCTTGAACTCCTCGCTCTCCATGTTCATCACCAACGACTTAGGAGCCACGTCGTAGTAATCTCCACAAGAGTTGATGCAGATGAACTGCCCACATTGCGACATCTTGCCATAGAGGTTGATGCACCCTGTGTCGATACGCTTGAGCTCCTTCATCGTCTGGGCATCAATCACCGAGACCGTCGTCTCATAATCATGTCCCTCCTGAAAGGAATATCCACCCGTATTGGCAACAAAGAGACGCCCCTTGTAATAGGCTATGCCTTCTGGCTCATACCCCACATGGCAAGTATCCACGATTTCCTTCGTTCTCACATCCACCTTCGCCACATAACCATGGTTGGCATACGAGGTACAATAGAGGTAGTCGCCATCTGTAGCCAACTTGCGATTGTTCGGGATGTCCTCGGTGGCAGCTATTGCCCTTCCATCAGGATAGATATACTGGATGATGTTCGACCAGTTCACAGAGATGGCTATCAAGGTATCGTTTACCTGAATGATGTCATTGCCTGTGTCACCCAGACGATGCTTTGGATTTTGCTTCTGATACCACTTGTTGACGAGCATTCCCTGATTGAGATAAGAGATGCAGGAGTTGTCCATGCCCCATAATCCCTCACAGAGTATCAAGAGCTTGTCCTCCGTCTTCGTAGGTGTAGAGATGACGACTTCATCGTTCACCTCCATACGGCAGCCCGAAAGTAAGATAACCAGCATCACTAGACAAATACCCCATCTGCCTCTGTGTTCTTGCCAGCCTTTATTTTTTATCAATTGACTCTTCATTCCAATCTTGAATTATTTGCAAGAGAATTATCTTTCCCTTCGGCCGATGCCGTTGGTTCTCCACTCTTCGTTGTTCACTCTTCACTTTTAAAGTTCAAACTTCACCGTACACTTCCAGTTTCTTCCTGGCATCGGATAGCGTTTCACCACCTCATGCCGAGAATCGGTCAGGTTGTTGCATTCAAGGGTCGTTTGCAACACATACTTCCCTATCTTGAATCGCTTGTTCAACTTCAAGTCTATCGTGTACCAATCGCCCAACAGGTCGTCGGCATTATTGGACACCAACGCAAAGCGCTCACCTGTATAAAGGAATGAGGTGCAGAGCGAATAGGAATCATATCCCAAGTCAAGAATGACCGAACCCGAATGCATCGGTGAGTACGGAATGTAATTCTTGTACTCTGGGTCGGAAGGCATCGTATAGTCCTTGTCTATCTGATAGGTATAGTTGGCATTAGCCGCCAATGAGAACTTGCCCCAGTCCTGATTATACCCACCAGAGAAAGATGCACCATACGACTTCACCTTGCCAAAGTTGACCATCGACCAGCGGAACTGACACTTCATTGGTATCGCCACGATCTTGTCATCAATATGGTTATAATACCCATCAACCGCAAAATGGAATCGCTTACCCTTATAGTCGATACCCGCATCCCATTGCGAGGTATATTCCGGATTCAACTTCGTATTGCCCACCAAGGTATAGTACAAGTCGTTGAGCGTAGGAGCTCGGAAGATGCGCTTGTGGAAGGCACGGAATATCCACTCATCTTTCTTATACGACAAGAGGAACATCGGCGTGAGTTTCTGCAAGGGTCCAGCCTGCCCCACCGTATGGTCTTGTATATGCGTATAGAGCAATGCCACATTTGCCTCCAAACCTCGATAAGAGCCGATGATGGAAAGCAACGACTTTGAGTCGATGCGATACACATAATGGAAACGATAGACATCACAATTGAGGTCAGACCATCGCAGGTCGGTACTTGCCGTCACCGAAAGATAGGGCGAGTTGAAGGAGCCTGCCACCGAACCATACACGTCTTGCTGGGCATAGTGATTATTACAATACATAGTCGCCGCATTGGTGGATGGGTCTTGCAGATAGTGCAAGTAATCATAAGCATACTTCAAGTTCGCCTTCAAGCCCCATCTGCTCCACAACTTCTTATACGAAGCCTGGGCAAAGAAGTTTTGGTCCCATTGCCTATCCGTGGAATCCCACTGGTCGGAAAGACGACGGATGACAGGTCCCGGCAATCCTCGTTCTGAATTGTAATAGTAGGCATGAAGCGTCAAGCCCTTGTAGAACCCAGCAGCTTCCAAGCGATAGAAGGAGATATCTGAGTTGTGCCGCACACCAATCGTATCTTCTGAAGCCGACTGAAATCGGAATTTGTAGTCACCGTCCGTATGCTGGTACTCACCATCGAAGAAGAAGTAATCCTTCAACGAGAAATAAGCTTTCACCTTATTCAAACCGAAAGAACCATTGCCATACTCCACTTGTGCGGTGGTACGGTCTGGTCGTTTGGTCTGCATATAGACGGTGGCAGCAGAAGCATACTCTGAAGCCGACTGCAATCGCTCATTCTTGTTGGCATTGTATAGGGATACAGATTCCATATTGGACAAAGAATACTTGCCCAAATCGACTTGTCCATTTTGTACATTGGTGATGCGGATACCGTCAAGATACACTCCGACATGCTGCGAGCCGAGAGAACGCACGTTGACTGTTTTCAAGCCTCCCAATCCACCATAATCCTTTATCTGTACGCCCGAAAAGTACTTCAAGGCATCAGCCACGGATGTCGTGGAAAGGTTCTGCAAAGTGCTCCCCGATATTGTCTGACTTGGTGTAAGATAATGCGGTTTCTCACCGACACACACGACATCATCCAATGAGAGCGTGTCACGATGCAATCCTTTCTCTTGATGCGAACGGTTACTATCTATGCTCTGCGCATAACCAGAGGTCACACCCACACACAACAATGCTAAGAAGATATTCCTCTTCATTATACATCTATGTTATTAATAAAATGATTCGTCCTTCAAAGCCCATCCCACGGGGCTTGATGGCTGCATCCCTCATCTTCCGATGACAGAGATGACAACGGCAGGTCTTCTGACTTACATCTCGTCTCTCACTAAATGTAATAATGTGTGACCCATGGCAAGCGGTCTTCCCGAAAAAATGTCAGTGACCTTTGAGTGCTTGCCCGCCCTCCCCCAAGAGGAGGATAGATGTTTACAGCAGCGGGACTGCTCAGGCTTCTCACCTGATTCCCTTTTAATCACTACGCACGCATCCTGGCATTTCAACCAAAATGACCATCGCCCCTGTGTCGGCACGACGTGGCAGTGAACCAATTGCGGGTGCAAAGGTAATCATTTCAAGCGAATTGACAAAAAAATCACAGCAAAAAGTCTCTTTTGATAGGAAAAGGGAAGATTTCGGCTCTATTTTTTGGCAAGAAAGAAGAAATATCGTATTTTTGCAGAAAGAATTGCAATACAAGAAGACTATGGCAAGAAAATTATACCCTTTGGGAATCCAAACATTCTCAGAGATTCGTAAAAATGACAATCTCTACATTGACAAGACGGAATACATCTATCGCATGGCAAATACTGATGGAAAGTATTTCTTCTTAAGTCGTCCACGTCGCTTTGGCAAGTCACTCCTCATATCTACCATGCAGAGTTATTTCGAAGGAAGGAAGGACTTGTTCAAAGGTCTTGCTATGGAAAAACTGGAGAAAGAATGGGTGGAACATCCTGTGCTTCACTTCACCATGGCTAGCGGCAAACACATGGAAAAAGAGCAACTAGAAAGATATCTTCTCTATATCTTAAAGGAAAACGAAGACAGATTTGGCATCGAAAACGATTCCATTGATCCCAATATCAGACTAAGTTCTTTGATCAAAACAGTCAATAAAAAGACAGGCAAGCAAGTAGTGGTACTCATCGATGAATATGATGCTCCACTATTGGATGTCGTCCACAAAGATGAGGAATTGGAAGTGCTGAGAAACGTCATGCGCAACTTCTACAGTCCCCTGAAAGACAGTGAGCCATATCTCCGTTTCGTCTTCCTCACAGGCATCACCAAGTTTTCCCAGCTCAGCATCTTCAGCGAACTGAACAACATCACCAACATCTCCATGCAAAATGACTATGCCGCCATCTGCGGTATCACGAAGGAAGAAATGCTTAGCCAAATGCAGCCAGACATTGAGGAACTCGCCCAAGCACAGGAGATGACAAAAGAGGAAGCCATAGAAGAATTGGTACGCCACTATGATGGCTATCATTTTACCTCGGAATCACCAGACATTTTCAATCCGTTCAGCCTGCTGCATTGCCTGTCAGAGAAGGAGTTCAACTCCTATTGGTTTGCTTCGGGTACGCCAACATACCTCATCAACATGCTGAGAAAATTCGAGGTGTTGCCTACGGAGATTGCCCCTGTGGAAGCCTCATCGAGCGAGTTTGATGCCCCTACGGAGGACATGCCGACCATCATTCCCCTGCTCTACCAGAGCGGATATGTCACCATCAAGGGATACAACAAGGCATATAAATACTACACCCTCGACATTCCTAACAATGAGGTAAGAGTGGGACTGACCAAGGCTTTGATTCCAGCTTATGTCACTCGCAACACGCTGATTACCACCAACACGGCTCGCCGCATAGCGCAAGCACTCGACAAACAGGATATGGAGGAAGCCATGCAGCTGCTCAAAACCTTCCTCGGCACCGTTCCATATTGTGACAACACGCACTACGAGGGGCATTATCAGCAAGTGCTCTTCATCATCTTCTCCCTCCTCACCGATTACATGGTAGATGTGGAGATTCACACTCCTAATGGCAGAGTGGATATGGTGATACTGACCCGCACAGACCTCTTCGTCTTGGAATTCAAGCTAGACAAGGATGCCAAGACTGCAATGTCACAAATCAACCTCAAGGACTATCGCCAACGTTTTGCCCTCTGCGGCAAGCCTATCACCAAAGTAGGCATCAACTTTGACTCGGACCAGGGAAATATCGAGGATTGGGTGATAGAGAAATAAACAGCTTTATCAAAATAGAGAAACGTCATAGCTTTCTACACGTTAATTTAAACTGAAAGAATAAAATGGCAACAGAAGGATATAAGAGCAAGCTGTACAATCAGCCGACCAAGCGATTCGTACAGACCATTGAGTTGAAGGATGACTCCGAGCTCATAAAGAAATACAAGGAAGCGCACGACAAGGAGCACTTCTGGGACGAAATCAAACAAGGCATCCAAGCCGTGGGAATCCTAGAGATGGAAATCTACATCTTGGGCAATCGCCTCGTGATGATAGTGGATGCTCCTCTCGACTTCGACTGGGATACCGCCATGGCAAAACTCGCCACCCTGCCTAGACAAGAGGAATGGGAGAAGCACGTGGCAGAGTTCCAAGACTGTGCCGCCGATGCCACATCCGACCAGAAATGGCAGATGATGGAGCGGATGTTCTATCTATATGAATAGAATTTGTCGCCTATGACGACTCATGTTCGTTGTCTATTACGACAAGTCTCAGTCGTCTATGATGACCAGCGCTTTCCGTCTATAGACATCCTTTGATAATAATAACGTAGAATTTTCGTATGATGTCAGAGAACTTAGCAAGTATCAGAACTCCAGAAATGGACAAGCTAGCTTTTACCGTATTGGCGATAGAAGCATCAGCCAAAAAAGATGAATATTTCTCCGAGTGAAATGAGGATATCCAATACAACGCTTGACAATGGCACAAAACAAAGACAATCATCAACAATAGTTTTATGGATACAGAACAATTATCAATGACCAAGAAAACCATCGTGGGAGTACAATTCCTCTTCGTGGCTTTCGGCGCAACGGTCTTGGTGCCGCTCCTCATCGGCATCGACCCTGCAACGGCTCTCTTCACCGCAGGTGTGGGAACCTTCCTATTCCATTTCATCACTGGCGGCAAGGTACCTATCTTCCTCGGTAGCTCCTTCGCCTTCATCGCCCCTATCATCGCAGCCAGCAAACAGTGGGGATTGCCGGGAACCATCGCCGGACTCACGAGCGTCTCACTGGTGTATTTCGTGATGAGTGCCCTCGTGAAATGGCAAGGCAAGAAACTGCTCGACCGCATCTTCCCTCCAGTGGTCATCGGACCAGCCATCATCCTCATCGGTCTCTCCCTCTCCGGCAGTGCCGTGGATATGGCGAAGGCCAACTGGATTCTCGCCTTCTCCTCCCTCATCACCGCCATCCTCGTGCTCACCTTCTGCAAGGGACTGATGAAGCTCGTGCCCATCATCACGGGTGTGGTCGTGGGATATATCATCGCCATCTGCATGGGCGAGGTGGACTTTTCGGGTATCGCTGCGGCATCTTGGTTCTCCTGCCCTATCTCTTTCGATACCATCACCCATTTCTCTTGGAGTCCTTTCCTCTATATGATACCCGTGGCGATAGCACCGGTATTAGAACATATCGGCGATGTCTATGTAGTAAGCGCCGTGGCTAAGAAAGACTTCGTGAAGGAGCCGGGCATCCATCGCACCATGTTGGGTGACGGAGTGGCATGCCTTGTATCAGCCTTCCTCGGCGGTCCTCCTGAGACGACTTATTCCGAGGTGACAGGAGCCATGTCGATTACCAAGGTGACGAGTCCTGCGGTGATTCGCATCTCAGCAGCCACTGCCATCTGCTTCTCCATCGTAGGAAAGTTGAGTGCCTTGTTGCAGAGCATTCCGCAAGCGGTATTGGGTGGCATCATGCTCTTGCTCTTCGGTACTATCGCCAGTGTGGGCGTGCAGAACTTGATGCAAAACAAGGTCGATATGAACAATACTCGCAACGTGATCATCATCTCCGTAATGCTCACCATGGGATTGGGCGGTGCCGTGCTCTCTTCAGGCAACTTCGCCATCTCAGGCATCGGTCTCTCTGCCGTCATCGGCGTCATCCTCAACCTCGTCTTACCTAAGAAGTTGGAAGAGGAGAAGACGGAGGAATAAAGAATATCAGTTATGCTCTTGCGTGACAAGAGATAACCTATCAAAAAGCCATTCCTGGCGATTCTTATAAGCCCCCAAGGAATGGCTTCAAAAAAACGTCCCGATGTTTTTGGAAAAACCTCGGGACGTTTTTATAATTTCCTCGGGACTTTTTTCTGAAAGCCTCCCCGAAGGATGAATGATTCTGTGACCTAGTCCATCATCCTTCCTTGATTGTCCAGTCGGTGACTGTACGCTGATTGCTATCGAAATTGATGCATACTAATCTTAACATCTTGATTAGGATAAGCCAAATGATAACGTTGACTAAGCGGATGAACTTTTTTGATTGTTAGACAACCACACTGATAGAGTAATGGCAAAAAGGAGGATAAGCATCGAGAGTCGAGGCAAAGAGAGACTTTCCGAATCGTCTTGGACGACTCAGAAAGACATAAGACATTCCTTTTTTTCGGAAATCAACGATGTATTTCGTCTTATCAACATAGAGATAATGCCCCTCTCGAATCTTCTCGAAAGTCTGAATTCCTACCGGATATTTATTTACGATTTCTTCCATATTTTCCTTGCTTTGCATTTTCACGCCGCTAAATTACAATAGAAAAATGGAATGCCCAAATATTCTAGCCTTATTTTGGAATATCAATCGCTAATAAGCATACATTTACCACCATACAGTTTCACCAAAACTTTGGTAATGTGATTACCACACAGTGGTAGCAGCATTACCACACAGCGGTAATAACCTGACCAAAGCGTGGTGAAGACATTACCAAATGATAGTAATCATCTTACCATTAAAAGTTCATTATTCCTCAGGACAAACAAACTTATCGCCTGTCTGCTTAATCAACTCACGAGCATACTTCTCAGGATAGCCCGGACGAACAGGACGAGCACCCAAGCCTTCTGGGGTACGCTCAAACTTGCCATCCTTGGTAGTAGGCTTGATAATCATATCGTTGTACTTCACTACCATGAACTGGAAGAGTTGCTTCCAACGAGCCAACATCTGCTGAGCCTTCTCGATACCATAGTCGTTGAGATACTTCACTGCCTGCTGTGGATTCTGAGCATAAAGTTCCTGAGCCTTTGCCTCCACAGACTTCTGCGCTGCGAAATAGCTATTGTCGAGGCTATCACGCACCTCCTTCAAACTTGGGAACATCAAACTGTAACGAGGATAAACCATATTGCTTGTCATATTGCATACCCAATAAGCATTCTTGTCGCTGAAAGTCACGGCATCGGCACCTGGAGTATTGTAGCACTCAGGTTGAACGGTAGAGCTGCAATAGATTGGGGTGAACGCCACCATATTAGCATCATCATTACCAAACCAAAGTACGCCGCCTATCTCTCTTGGCAACCAAGAGCGCATCTGGCTGACATATACGAAACCACTCTGCTGGGTGCTGGTAGGACGCTCATTGAAGCACTGCTTGCCATCCACCTTAAACATCAGTGGAGTTGGGCGATAAGGCATCTGCCAGATACCACCACCGAGGTCATCGCCATCAGCAACAGACAATGGAGTGCCCTCGTAATGGTCTCTCATACAAGCCTCTACATCCTGTACGCCCACCTTCTTGTCTGGCACTACCCAGAGAGGCATATCCTCTGCATTAGGGTCCTTACCCAAAGCCCAAGGCAGATAGCGGCTCATGTCCTTGAAATGGTTCAATAACGCCCAAGCACGTGCATCGCAGAAGCGACGACCGGAGAAGTCAGGCTTGGCGTATGCCATCTTCCAAGAGAAGTCGGCATCCTTGCCAGTAAACCAACCCTTAGAGCGAGCGAACTTCACGACATCCTTGGCATACATCACGTTCTTCTTGTCCTTCATGTTGAACTTGCCGATGCGGCTCTGGTTGGCGTGAGCACAGATAGCATCATCAGGAATGCGCTGAGCTACCCAAACGACACCCTTGCTACCTGGCCCCTTGCCCATCATCTCCATGATCCAAGCCTCGTTAGGGTCGCAGATGGTAAAGGTCTCACCCTCAGAGTTATAACCATAGGTCTCAGCCAAGGTAGTCATCACCTTGATAGCCTCACGAGCGGTCTTGGAACGTTGGAGGGCGATATAGATGAGCGAACCATAGTCGATGATACCGGTGGAATCCACCATCTCCTCACGACCACCATAGGTAGTCTCACCTATCGTCACCTGATACTCATTGATGTTGCCGATGACATTGTATGTCTCAGCAGCCTCAGGTATCTCACCATGATACTTATTGGTGTCCCAATCGAAAACCTTGCGCATATCGCCCTTGGCGTGCTTTGCCGCAGGATAATGACAAAGATACTGGAACATGCCATAGTCGTCTGCACTATAGGAGCAGATAACGGAGCCATCAGCAGAAGCTTTCTTACCCACGATGAAATTGGTGCAGGCATCAGCCTCGATGGCACTAAAAGAAGCGGCAGCTATGAAAGCCGCCGCCAATATATTCTTCTTCATTTTATATTATATTTTATTACTCACAAGCCTTGAAACTCATATCCAAACCTTTCACGCTGTGGGTCAAAGCACCTACTGAGATGAAGTCAACACCCTGCTCGGCATAGTCGCGGATGGTGTCGTAGGTGATACCACCAGAAGACTCAGTCTCATACTTGCCAGCGATGATGTCAACAGCCTTCTTGGTGTCAGGCACAGAGAAGTTGTCGAGCATGATACGGTTGACACCGCCGTGCTTCAAGACCTGGTCCAACTCATCGAAGCTACGAACCTCAATCTCAATCTTCAAGTCCAAGCCCTTCTCCTTCAAGTAAGCATGGCAACGATCGATAGCGTTGTCGATACCACCAGCGAAGTCGATGTGATTGTCCTTCAAGAGAATCATGTCGAAGAGACCGATGCGATGGTTCATACCGCCACCAATCTTCACTGCCTGTTTCTCCAACATACGGAGACCTGGAGTCGTCTTGCGAGTATCCAAGATATGAGTCTTGGTGCCCTCCAAACGCTTCACATACTTAGCTGTCATGGTAGCGATACCACTCATACGCTGCATGATGTTGAGCATCAAGCGCTCAGTCTGAAGCAAAGAGCGAGTCTTGCCCTCCACGATCATGGCGATGTCACCCTTCTTCACAGGAGTACCATCCTGAATAAGTACCTCTACCTTCATCGTAGGGTCGAAGCGAGCGAACACCTTCTTTGCCATTTCAACACCAGCCAAAACACCATCTTCCTTGATGAGCAAGTGACTCTTACCCATGGCATCTTCAGGAATACAACACAAGGTTGTATGGTCGCCATCACCGATATCCTCAGCAAAAGCCAAGTCTATCAACTTATCTTCTAATTGATCTACACTTAACATATTATTCTATTTTTAATTGATTGATTACTTTGTTTGTCTTACACTCAGTAGTATATGTTACCGGCAATCCTCTATTGCATCACAACTTCTTGCCTTGATGAAAAGCACGAAGGATACCCTCCTCATCACACTTCACCTCAATGACACCACCGAGCCATTCCGTCATAGGCAACTCATCCTGAAACTCGAAGTAGTTGACTACTCTTCCATCAGAAATCTCCACCACGGCTTGTGAGAGGACTTTGCCATCAGAAAGACGCACCTCATGCGCTCCACATCTTCTTAAATCTTCCATGTCTAGCTCTTCATTGAGAGATTCCCTTAATTCCTAGGTCTGTTTCCATCAGTTTCGACCTGAATCTTCTCCAATCGATTAGGAGGTAGAGGACGCCCCGTAGGAGAAGACAAGACTGGACGAGGACCACCTGGAGGTGTAGGTGCCATCGAGGCATCAGGATTGACTCCTGCATTATTTGGACTATGAGTAGATGCTGAATCTCCCGAAGCAGAAGGATTCTCAGGTGTTACCGGTTTGCGCGCATGCATTCTCACCAACTTGATATTCTCGATAAACATCAGCTTCAAGGTGGTAGATGACGAACTGCCCGATACGAAATCACCGCGATTCAAGAGGAAATAGCCTTTCACACTCTTGATACCGATACTATCACGATCTTCCAACTCCGTCATGTAATGTTGGGAACTAGTGATACGGATGGTATTGGATATGACACTGTCATTCTTGAGGGTGATAGCCAACATGGCGATGCCATCACGCATACCATCTTGATAGAGGAATTGGCTCTCGAAGTCGAGAATCAACTTATCACCCTTATGGAATGCCGTATCGACTGGTATCTCAAAGCTATGATAATTGTATGGCTGATAGGTGGAAAGCACCAAGGCGCTTGCATCCTTCCATACATTGGTGGTATCGCCCGAAGCCACGTCACCATACTGATTCATGTTGTTGACATCCACTCCCAAGGATTTCGCCTCAGCCGTCAGTCGGTCGCCCAACTTCACATAGATGTCGTGCATCAGCTTGGTATGGCGCATGTAATACACCATAGAAGAATCGAAGTCGGCTTGGGTGATGTCATGCTTTTTGAAGATAGCCTCACGATAAGCTATCATATCCCCCTTCTGTTGAGCATCATAGTTCTCGTGAGCCATTGCCTCGGCGATATGAAACTCATAGAGAATATCCTCCATCTCATCCTTAGACAGATATTGGCTAGGGATGGAAGGCTTGCACGCTTGCAAGAAGACAAGCGCAATCGCCAAGAAAGACATACTCAAGAATACCTTATGTAATGATTTCATATCCAAATGTTTAGTCATTTTTCTTACTTCCTCCCAACTTCTCCAGTTCTGGTCGGCAGAAGAGGAGCAACGAAATCACGCCTACAGAGACGCACGAGTCGGCGAAATTGAATACTGGGTCGAAAAACGTCCCCTGACTTCCCCCAAAGAATGGCACCCAATCAGGCCAAGTGTAGGTAAAGAACGGGAAACGGAACATATCCACCACCTTGCCCATGAAGAACTCGGAATAACCAGAGCCAAATGGCACTTGATATGCCACATAGTATGGTGAGGAGGCAGAGAACATCAACCCATAGAACATTGAGTCGATCATATTGCCTATCGCACCCGTCAGCACCAACGCCACCAAGAAGATGTATATCTTGCGATGGGTGCCAGCCTTGATGATACGATGCAAGTACCAAACGAGGACTACAATGGCTATCGTACGCAACAAACTGAGCCAGAACTTGCCAATAAACGACATTCCCCAAGCCATACCGTTGTTCTCTACAAAGTCGATAAAGAACCAGTCGGTGACACGGACTGACTCGCCAAGGCAGAAATGGGTTTTAACGTAAACTTTGATAATCTGGTCTATCACCAAGAGAACCAACACCATAGCCGTGACGAGCCAACCTATTTTGTTTTTATTTTCTTTCATCTATTTATGTTTTCTTGCTTCCTTGGAAGCGACACTCAATGTAGCATGAGGTACAGCACGCAGACGCTCCTTTGGAATCAACTCACCCGTCTCACGGTCGATGCCGTAGGTCTTGTTCTGAATACGAACGAGCGCAGCCTCCAAGCCCACGATGAACTTTTGCTGGCGCTGTGCCATCTGGATGATTTCTTCCTTGCTCTGTGCTTCACTACCTTCTTCCAAAGCCTTGTAGGTAGGTGATGTATCCACCACATCATTACTATCAGAATGATTCAACTGGGCCATCATCTCCTTATAGTTTTGGCGAGCCACTTTCAATTTCTCATCAATAATAGCGCGGAACTCTTCCAGTTCCTCATCGCTATAACGTAGTTTTTCGTTAGCCATAGACGTTAATTGTTATAAAGTTATTATTAGGAAAAAAACAGGTCATCGCCATGCGATGTGTCATCGCTAGGCGGTGACCTGTTATGATTGTTTATCTAGACACTCCCGAGATACTTAGTTCTTCTCTACGAGAATGTTCAACTTGAAGTCATCAAACTCGGTCTCTGCACCATTGTTGTCTGCCTCTGTGATGGCATCAGCCAACACCTGTCCCTTGATGTAGTCGCCAAATGCCTCGATAGCGGCATGGGTCTCATCATGAGGAGCCACGGTCACCTTGATGCGGTCGGTAATCTCCAAACCAGTTTCCTTGCGAAGGTTCTGGATACGGTTGATCAACTCACGAGCCATACCCTCCTTCTTCAACTCAGGAGTCAACTCTACTTCAAGGGCTACGGTCAAGTTACCATCATTAGAAACGAGCCATCCTGGAATATCCTCAGAGATAATCTCCACGTCTGCAACCTCTACGACTGCTTCCTGACCATCTACGTTCAAAGTGATGTTGCCTGCCTTCTCGAAGGCTGCAATCTGGTCTTGGTCGAGAGCTGACATCTGGGCAGCAACACCCTTCATCAACTTGCCAAACTTCTTACCCATCACTCTAAAGTTACACTTCACCTTCTTGACCAGAATACCCTGACCCTCAATGAAGTTCACCTCCTTGACGTTCACCTCGTTCTTCAACAAGTCTGCCACAGCCTCGATGTGTGCCTTCTGTGCAGCATCCACAGCAGGAATCATAATCTGCTGGAGTGGTTGACGCACCTTGATGTTCACCTTGCGGCGCAAAGCCAATACCATAGAAGTAATCTTCTGTGCGATGGTCATACGCTCCTCCAAGTCGTGGTCGATGGCAGCCTCATCAGCTACAGGGAACTTATCCAAGTGTACGCTCTCCAACTCGCCACCCAAGTCGTGATACAACTCATCAGCATAGAATGGAGCGAATGGAGCCAAGAGCTTAGCTATTGTCATCAAGCAAGTATAGAGAGTCTGGTAAGCACTCAACTTATCCTCGCTCATCTCCTTACCCCAGAAACGTTTACGGTTCAAACGAACGTACCAGTTGGAGAGGTCGTCATTGACGAATGCGTCGATGAGACGGCCGGCACGAGTTGGGTCATAGCCAGACAACTCCTTATCGACACCCTTCACCAAGGTATTGAGTGAAGAGAGGATCCAACGGTCAATCTCTGGGCGCTTCTCGAATGCCACCTGTGCTGTCTGTGGGTCGAAACCATCCACATTGGCATAGAGGGCGAAGAAGCTATAGGTATTATATAATGTACCGAAGAACTTGCGACGAGTCTCATCGACACCATTAGGGTCGAACTTGAGGTTGTCCCAAGGCTCGCTGTTGGTCATCATATAGAAACGTACTGGGTCGGCACCATACTTATCGATCATCTCGAATGGGTTGGTCACATTGCCCACGTGCTTACTCATCTTGTTGCCCTTAGCATCGAGCACGAGACCAGAAGAGATGACGTTCTTGAAGGCTACGCTGTCGAATACCATGGTAGCGATAGCATGCAGGGTGAAGAACCATCCACGGGTCTGATCCACGCCCTCATTGATGAAGTCGGCTGGATAGAACTTAGGAGGAATAGCATATCCCTCGTAGGTGCTGTGGATGAGTGCATCGCGATCTGCCTCTGTGCCACGAGCCATCTCACCCTCGAATGGGTAGTGGAGCTGGGCATAAGGCATTGAACCTGAATCGAACCAAACGTCGATCAAGTCGCTCTCACGATACATTGGCTTGCCTTCCTCGTTGACCAATATGATATTGTCAACGTATGGACGGTGGAGGTCGATCTTATCATAGTTCTCCTGGCTGTAGTCGCCTACCACGAAGCCCTTGTCCTTCATAGGGTTACTCTTCATGATGCCAGCAGCCACAGACTTCTCGATTTCAGCATAGAGTTCTTCCAAGCTACCGATGCACTTCTCGCCACGGTTCTCATCACGCCAAATTGGCAATGGAGTACCCCAGAAACGAGAACGAGAGAGGTTCCAGTCGTTCAAGTTCTCCAACCAGTTGCCGAAACGACCAGTACCAGTTGATTCAGGCTGCCAGTTGATGGTCTTGTTCAACTCTACCATGCGCTCCTTGCGTGCAGTATCCTTGATAAACCAGCTATCCAATGGATAATAAAGGATAGGTTTGTCGGTACGCCAGCAGTGAGGATAGTTGTGAACGTGCTTCTCGCTCTTAAATGCCTTACCTTCCTGCTTCAACTCGTAGCAGAGAACGATGTTCAAGTCCTCAGCCTTCTCAGAAGCCTTCTTGTCCCAAACACCATCCACATTAAACTTAGGGTCGTAAGCATTCTTCACGTAGTCGCCTGCGTGGTGAGCATAAGCCTCCTTGTTGACACAAGCAGCGATGAAGTTATTGTCGAGGTCTTCCAAGACATAGAACTTACCCTGGAGGTCAACCATAGGACGGGTCTCACCCTTCTTATTAATAAGGTATAGGGCTGGGATGTTGGCATCCTTAGCCACCTTGGCATCGTCTGCACCGAATGTAGGAGCGATATGCACAATACCTGTACCATCGTCTGTAGTAACGTAGTCACCGAGGATTACGCGAAAAGCCTCGCTCTCCATCTCCACGAACTGATCGCGACCATCCTCTGAGGTGAAGACTTTCTCTGGATGAGCAGCAGCGTAATCAGTAACAAACTGAGGTGCGAACAAGTCAACCTTCTCACAAGGTTTTACCCAAGGAAGAAGCTGCTCGTAGTGCATGCCTTCCAAATCGGTACCCTTCATGTGGTCGATGATACGCCAAGGGCACTGCTTCTTCTCCTTGTCGAAAGGAAGAAGATCGCCCTCCTTGCACTCTTGGTCAGCCTTCAAGTATGAGTTGATCAAGCTTTCAGCCATGATGAGTGTCATAGGCTCGCCATTGTAGAGGTTGTATGTCTCGATGGCAACGTAGTCAATCTTAGGACCTACACAGAGCGCCACATTAGATGGCAATGTCCAAGGAGTTGTAGTCCATGCGATAAAGTACGGTTTGCCCCACTTGGTCCACTCTGCCTTAGGATCCTTGATAAGGAACTGAGCTGTGGTGGTGAGGTCCTTCACGTCACGGTAGCAACCAGGCTGGTTCAACTCGTGAGAGCTCAAACCTGTACCTGCACCTGGAGAATATGGCTGAATGGTATAGCCCTTATAGAGCAAGCCCTTGTTGTAGAGCTGTTTGAGGAGCCACCAAAGCGTCTCGATGTACTTATTGTCGTAAGTGATATAAGGATGATCGAGGTCAACGAAGTAACCCATCTTCTCGGTCAACTCACGCCACTCAGCAGTGAACTTCATCACATTCTCACGGCACTTGTGGTTGTAATCCTCGGTAGAGATATACTTCTCAGAAGCCTTGTTGTCAATATCCTTCTTGGTAATGCCGAGTTCCTTCTCAACACCCAACTCAACAGGAAGTCCGTGGGTATCCCATCCAGCCTTGCGGTGAACCTGGAAACCCTTCATCGTCTTATATCTGTTGAAAGTATCCTTGATACTACGAGCCAGCACGTGGTGAATACCAGGGTGGCCATTAGCTGATGGAGGTCCCTCGAAGAAGATAAACTGAGGACAACCTTCACGCTCATCGATAGACTTGTGGAAGATGTCATTCTTCTCCCACTCTGCTAAAACGTCGTTGTTGGTCTTTGTCAAATTCAGACCATTGTGTTCGGCAAATTTCTTAGCCATATTCCAATTATATTTTATTTTGTTTATTCTTTCAATTGAACATAAAAATGTTATAACGTGCGCAAAATTACAAAAAAAATAGCGTATCCCCAAAATCTTTAATATATTTTCTAATTTAGGCAGTAAGAAATGCCCACAATAGCTAAGAATGCACTGAAAAACAACGAAAAACCCGACTTCCACATCTTTATGGGGATGTAGAAGTCGGGATTATTCGTATTTTTTACTATCATCAATTAGATGCCAAGAAGCTAAAGATTAACTTATTCAAACTTTACAGGTTCTCTGCCTCTTGCAACCAAATAGTGGATGTGGCATCGCTAGGCATACGCCAGTCACCTCGTGGACTGAGACTCACGCTTCCTACCTTAGGACCATCTGGCAAGCAACTGCGCTTGAACTGCTGATTGAAGAAACGGCGCACGAAAGTCTTTAGCCATTTCTTGATGGTTTCTTCATCGTAACTATCTGGATCGTTGTCACTTATCTTTACACGTTCACCCGAAGATTCAAGAAATGCTTTCTTGGCAAGAAGATAAATCTTGGATGGTCGGAAGCCAAAGCGCAAGAAGTAATAGAGGAAGAAATCATGCAACTCGTATGGTCCTACCAAGTCTTCAGTCTTCTGCTTGATATTACCATTCTCATCCGCAGGAATCAACTCCGGACTGATGGGTGTATCAATGATGTCCTGAAGCGTGATGCGGCTCTGCTCATCCACTCCACTCTCTGCGACATAGTTGACCAAGTGGCGAATCAAAGTCTTAGGGATACTAGCATTGACTCCATACATGCTCATGTGATCGCCATTATAAGTAGCCCAACCAAGCGCCAACTCAGAGAGGTCGCCCGTTCCTATCACCATACCACCCATCTTATTGGCCAAGTCCATCAAGATTTGGGTACGCTCACGTGCCTGCGAGTTCTCGTAGGTCACGTCATGCACATTCATATCATGCCCGATATCCTCGAAATGCTGGGTCACCGCCTTGGCAATGCTAATCTCTTTGATAGAGATGCCCAAGCTCTGCATCAAGGTCATGGCGTTGTTGTAAGTACGATCAGTGGTACCAAAACCAGGCATGGTGACGCCGATGATACCCTTGCGGTTCATACCCAACTTATCAAAAGTCTTGACGCAAACCAGTAAGGCAAGCGTGGAGTCGAGACCTCCACTGATGCCAACCACCACCGTCTTGGCATGGGTATGCACGATACGCTTCGCCAAACCCATCACCTGGATATTGAAGATTTCCTCGCAAGAAGCTTTCATGTTCGTACTTGTCGGGATGAAAGGATGAGGATTCACCTCACGCTCCAACACGAAGTCACGTACATTCTCGGCAGGAGAAGCATCGATGACACGGATGCCAAACTGCTTGTCGAGCACAGAATACTTGATGTTACGCTGCGCATTGACATAGGTAGAATTGGTGCGTCGTTCAGAGCGAAGCTTCTCCACATCTATCTGAGCCACAACCATTTGAGGCTCGATGCTAAAACGTTCACTTTCACCAAGCAGCTGTCCATTCTCATAGATAAGAGCATTGCCGCCATAGACAACATCCTGTGTACTCTCACCAAAGCCACAAGAACTATACACATAGCCCGTGATGGTACGAGCACTCTGCTGAGCCAACAAACTCTTCAGGTAATTGTTCTTACCAATCAACTCATCGGTAGCTGAAAGATTGAAGATGACATCGGCTCCCGCCAAAGCCAACTTATTGCTAGGAGGAGCAGGAGCCCAAACATCCTCACATATCTCCACACCAAACTGGAAACCATCGAAAGTACGGAAGAGTTGAACATCCGGTGTCAGTCTCACCTTATGTCCGGCAAAACGAACCTCCTGTTCACGCAAGTCTTGTGCAGAGGCAAACCAACGCTTCTCATAGAACTCGCTATAGTTAGGCAGATAGGTCTTTGGCACGATACCAAGAATCTGTCCTCGCTGGATGACCACACCACAGTTGAGCAAGAGGTCGCCCGTTACGACAGGCGCTCCCACGATAGCGATGATGTCGAGCTTGCGAGTGAAGTCGAGCAGCATCATGATGCTCTGTTCCGTAGCCTCCAACAAGATTTGCTGGCGGAAGAGATCCTGACAGGTGTAGCCTGTGATTGACAACTCCGGGAAAGTGATGACATCCACTCCCTTACCTTCAGCGAGGGCTATCTGCTCCTCGATTTGCTGCGTATTGAAAATGACATCTCCTACCCTTACGGCAGGAATGGCACTTGCCACTTTCATAAATCCGTACTTGATGTTCATGGCGTGTTATTTTATAGTTACTTGTGTGGCACCATAGCCATACTCTTGGAATGAAGCGTCTTGATAAGAACAAGACTTGTAGCGATAATTCAACTCATGTACGATGGCTTGGCGTAGCACACCCTCACCCTTTCCATGGATGAAGATAATCTTCTGACCTTTCTTATGCTTGTACTCTGCCATTGTCTTCTTGAACACATCTACCTGGTAGTGCAGGATATCAGCAGTATTCATGCCGGCAGTCGTCTCCAGCACCTCGTCAGCATGCAGGTCGATCACTACCGTTCCATCGTCCTTCTTCTGTTTCTTCTTGCTCTCGTTGGCGATAATCTTCTCGTCCTTATACATCTGCTCCTTCAATCTCTTGGAGTCAACGACCAATGGTCTTGCCACCTCATCATTCTCCACGATAGTGAAGAGCAAGGCAGGTGTCTCGAAGAAAGCATTCTCCTCAAAGAGATGCAACTTGTAGAACTTCACTGGGTCAAGACGGAACTGAACATCAGTGGCTGGCTTGAGCAAGAAAGGCTTATCCTTCTTGTATGCAGTCATCTGAATAGCGATGTGGCCCATCTCGTTGAGCACCTCACGCCCGAACTCCTCGATGAAGAGCTTCGTGTTTGGTTCCACCTCTCCACAAGCCTTCATGGTCCAGGCGTTACCCTCAGCCACAAGGTATGTATAGTGGATATAATAGTTGCTGTCGTTAACGAAGAAAGTCTCGAAACGGGTATTCGTGATTTCCTTGATATCCACCGGTACGAAAGCGAGATAAGCACTGAGCTTGTTACCGCCGTCACGCTCCTTGGCAGGAGCCTGGAAAGTAATCTCACGATCAGCGGCATCATACTCTTCCACGTTCATATCGACGTTGGCATCATGCTCATTCAGGATCGACTTGATGCTTCTGCTATCATGTTTCAACTCGGTATTGGCACGTTCCTCTGCCGCCTGCTTAGCATCTATCTTGGCAGAAATCATCTTGCCCATGGCATAGTCGTCCTGCTCCACCACTACCACGTCGTGGATGGAAGTAGGAATCTCGAAGCCATCCTCGTCCATCACCATCACAATATCTTTACCCTGAAAGCCGGAGATCTTTCCGCCTCCCACTTCACTCAGGAATCTTACTTTATCACCTATTTTCATCTTTGTTTTCTATTTGTTTGGTGCAAAGATACAAAAGATATTGTAAATGGCGAAAAGATTTATCTTTTTTATCACAATTCGAGAGGAATTCGATGAATTTGATGAAAAACAATTCTGATGAAGACAACAAACGAAACAAAAAGAAACCGGTCAAGCTCTACCAAAGAGCCTGACCGGAAAACTCATTACTTTGATTAATTAAATATTGATATATTAGTATCTCTCAGAGAGAGAGAACGTATATTCCTAAGTATTTAAAGAGAGTTTATGATTACTTGATGACGTACTTCTTGCCATCGCAAACATAGACACCTGGAG
>UMLJ01053720.1_pt1 | contig 24099 bp, 18 predicted proteins | sample 1966521 | NCBI WGS metagenome assembly UMLJ01 (sample SAMEA4836199, study PRJEB28245) | human gut metagenome | biome: gut microbiome; material: fecal sample | place: Denmark | collected 2008
TCGTGGATAAACTCATCGACATGGGAGCGCAGATTATCCTTTGCGACCCTCACCGTGCGGTCGTTGTCGGTCATGACCATAAACTCACCTTGCGTGCTGGCAGAATGACGAGTCCTGATATTCGTGCAGGTATCGCCTTGTTGATTGCGGCGATGAGTGCCAATGGTACTAGCCGTATCGCCAATATCGCTCAGATAGACCGTGGTTATCAGGACATCGAACAGCGTCTCAATGACTTGGGAGCCAAGATAACTCGTGTGGAGGACTAAGGAAGTGAAGAATGAAGAGTGAAGAATTATGATAAGACGTGACGACGTATATAAAATAGGTAAGTTGGGCAAGCCGCATGGTGTGAAGGGAGAGATTTCCTTTGCCATTACTGATGATGTCTTCGACCGAGTGGATGCCGAGTACTTGGTGCTCGACATTGATGGCATTCTCGTACCTTTCTATATGGAGGAGTATCGTTTCAAAAACGATGATACGGTGTTGGTGAAGTTTGAGGACATTGATACCCAAGAGCAGGCTCGCAACTATACGGGCTGTGAGGTCTTCTTCCCTCGTCATCTGTCGGATAGCGATGGGGAGCACATGACTTGGGCTGAGATTATCGGATTCCATCTCGTCGATGTGCCAACAGGAAAGTCGGTCGGTACCATCGACCATGTGGATGACTCTACCATCAACCTTCTCTTTGAGGTGACTACCCCGGATGGTAAGGAAGTTTTGATTCCAGCCAGTGATGACTTGATAGAGGAGGTCAATGCAGAGAAAAAAGAGATTAGGATGGCAATTCCTGAAGGATTGCTACAGTTGGCTGATTAACCCTTATATATATAATAAGGTGTAAGGCATCTATCGGAAGGTGCTTTACCCATGAAAAGAGAAAATGATGAAGAAACAACAGATATGTATTCTCGGTTCTACCGGAAGCATCGGCACCCAGGCTTTGGATGTCATCGAGCAGCATAGCGACCTCTATGAGGTATATTGCTTGACAGCCAACAACCGAGTGAAGGAACTTGCTGCACAGGCTCGTAAGTTTCATCCAGCTGCCGTTGTTATCGCCAATGAGGCACATTATGAAGAGTTGAAGGACTTGCTTCGCGATGAACCAGATGTCAAGGTATATGCTGGTGCCCAGGCTCTTTGCGACATCGTAGAGGCTGCCCCTATCGATATGGTGCTTGCCTCCATGGTGGGCTTCTCGGGTTTGGAACCAACCATCCACGCCATCAAGGCTCGCAAGAAGATATGCCTTGCCAACAAGGAAACCTTGGTAGTGGCAGGTGAGTTGATTTGTGGATTGGCACAGCAGTATCATGCGCCAATCCTCCCTGTAGATAGTGAGCATAGTGCCATCTTCCAGAGTTTGGTAGGCGAGGATGACAATGAGATAGACAAGATTCTCTTGACTTGTTCGGGAGGTCCTTTCCGCAACTATACCCATGAGCAGTTGGAGAAGGTGACGGCGGCTGATGCCCTCAAACATCCAACTTGGGATATGGGAGCCAAGATAACCATCGACTCGGCATCCTTGATGAACAAGGGTTTCGAGGTGACGGAGGCGAAGTGGCTCTTCGGCGTATCTGCCGATAAGATTCAGGTGCTGATTCATCCTCAGAGTGTGGTACATAGTGCCGTGCAGTTTATGGATGGAGCAGTGAAGGCGCAGTTGGGCGTGCCAGATATGCGCCTTCCTATCCAGTATGCCTTCTCCTTCCCAAATCGTCTTCCTTTGAGAGGCGACCGACTCGATTTGTTTAAGACACAGGACTTGCAGTTCTTCGAACCAGACTATACCAAGTTCAAATGCTTGCAGTTGGCTTTCGATGCCATCCACATGGGCGGTAATATGTCGTGCATTCTTAATGCTGCCAATGAGGTGGTCAATGCCGGATTCCGTCGAGGTGAGTGTGGCTTCCTTCAGATGGCAGACATCATTGAACAAGTGATGCAGAAGGCTACCTTCGACAAGAGTCCAGATCTGGATGTCTATCTGAGAACGGATGCTGAGGCTCGTCGCATCGCTACAGAGTTAATGAATAAATAATAAATGATAAATAATAAATGGAAGTATTTTTGATCAAAGCGTTGCAGTTGATACTGTCGCTTTCCTTACTTGTCTTGCTCCATGAGGGCGGACACTTCTTCTTCTCCAAGCTCTTCGGTGTAAGAGTGGAGAAGTTCTATCTCTTTTTCGACCCTTGGTTCCATCTCTTTGAGTTCAAGCCAAAGCATTCTGATACGACTTATGGTATCGGATGGTTGCCATTGGGTGGATATTGCAAAATCTCTGGTATGATAGACGAGAGTTTCGATACCGAACAGATGAAGCAACCGGAACAACCTTATGAGTTCCGTAGCAAACCTGCTTGGCAGCGTCTCTTGATTATGATAGGTGGTGTATTGGTCAACTTTGTCTTGGCTCTTTTCATCTACTCCATGATCTTGTTTCATTGGGGTGATGAGTATGTAGCTACCAAGGATATGACCTATGGTATGAAGTTCAATACTGAGGCAAAGAAGTTGGGCTTCCAAGACCATGACATCTTGTTGGGTACCGAGAAAGGTGAGTTCAAAACCTACGATGGTGATTTGTTCCGTGACCTTTCCACAGCTACTCGTGTTGACCTCCTTCGTGGTGGCAAGAAGATGAGCTTGAATCTGCCAGGTGAGTTGAACATGCTTGACATGATCAAGGAAAGTCCTCGTTTCGTGGAGCTTTATGTGCCATTGCAGATAGACAGTGTGATGAAGGATTCTCCAGCTGCCAAGATTGGCTTGGAGAAGGGAGATGAGATACTTGCTGTCAATGGTAAGAAGGTGGGCTCTTATAATGAGTTGACCGAGGAGTTGGGGCGTATAGACGATATGCTGTCTGTAGCTCAGACACCAAAGGATAGCTTGAAGGCGTTGACGGGTAGTCTAACCTTGCTTCGTGGCGATGGTGCAATGCGTGATACCGTACAGCTGGCAGTTCAGTTTGAGTCAACTCCTGAGGGTGTGAAGCTTGGTTTCTACAATCACCCTGTGATGATGGACTACAAGCCAACTCATATCAGTTATGGTTTCTTCGAGAGTTTCCCTGCTGGTATCAAGTATGGCTGGAATGTCTTGGCAGGTTATGTAGGCGATATGAAGTATGTGTTCTCTAAGGAGGGAGCCAAGAGCTTAGGCGGTTTCGGCGCATTGGGCAGTCTGTTCCCATCCATGTGGGACTGGCATGCATTCTGGATGATGACCGCCTTCCTGAGCATCATCCTGGCGTTTATGAACATCCTTCCGATTCCTGCATTGGATGGCGGTCATGTCTTCTTCCTGTTGTATGAGATCATTACCGGTCGCAAGCCAGGTGATAAGTTCATGGAGCGTGCCGAGTTTGTCGGTTTCGGTATCTTGATTCTGCTGCTGGTAGTGGCGAATCTGAATGATGTCTTGCGACTGTTTGGAATCCTGTAACAAAGTGGATTGTTAAGTATTCTGTAAGGTGATTTCTGGATTAGGAAAATAAGAATTAAGAGCACATTAGCTCTATTTATAAAGTGAATAAGGTGGATTTGTAGAGTGCAAATCCACCTTTTTCGCTTTAGTGCTAAAAAAAAGACACTTTATGTGTTTGCTTTTTCAAAAAGATCATTCATCCTTACCTCACTATTCACCAATCCGCTATGCATATTCTGCTTCACTCCATAAGTAGTGATGAAGGTATGCAGCAATGCCTTCTTCGTCTTGGTCGCCACAGAGAAGGAAGACATCCTGTCACGCAGCCGCTGCTCATAGCCGGCATCTATCACAAACTCATCCTTGGCATATTTCATCTCACAGATATTGATAGCTCCATCAGCACGATCTATCAGCATGTCAATCTGACCTCCTCTCCATTCTGCACCGGTAGCATCCACAAAAGGACGGCAAGACCAGGAATAAACATTCGCCAAAACACAAGAAATTACAGTCGTCTATTAAGACCAGAGCTTACCTTAATAGGCGACCAATTTCAGCCTTCATAGTAGGTTTTTAGGCTAAATGCGTCTTTTAGATTGAGATGAAGGGTGGTGAAGGGTGGTGAAGGGTGAAGGGCTTTTCTCGTTTCGCTTTTCAAATTTCCTGTATCTGTAGCAATTCCCGCTATGTCGATATAACATTTGGGGATTCTTCTTTTTAAAAACCAAAATCGTTTGGAGATTCCAATATTGCAAAGGTAATATTTTCTATTGAAAATATTATCTGAAGATACTATGTATGCTGTTTCCCTTCGTGTCGATATTGCCGAATTTCTGTGCTTTGGCAGAAAGGAAGCAGGAAAGTATGAGTAAGATATAAAGGATTGTACTTTTTATCTTCATTTCTTTTACTTGATTTTCTATCATTCTATATTCTATATCATCATTTCTATCATCTTGATTTGGTATTTCTTTATCATCATTCAATATTCAGACCTTAATGAGTGCAAAGTTAAGAAAAAAAATAAAATCTCCAAATTCTCATTTCTGCTTTTCATGGCTAAAGTGCCTGTTTGAGGTGTAAATGTTATTATATGAGGGTAATGATTTGTAGAAATAAGGGGGTTGATTTGTGTATCTGTTTGGCTTTTAATGCTTTGTATTCTAAAGAATCGGATGTTCTTTGTATTTTTGCAGCGACAAAAAATGATAAAATAAGCCTGATTTTAATAGTTTCAGTAGCAATTATTTGAATTTGACAGCTACTTGAGAATGAGTAGTTATTGATGTAATAAGTAAAAGCTTTAAGAAAGTGTTAAAAAGCGGATTATAATGATTTAACTTATAATTTCGAAAAAGATGAAAAAGTATTTGTTGTTAATGCTTCTAGTACTTATCGGTATGGGAGCAAGTGCTTCAACTGACATTCAATTGGAGTTGGAGCCGACCGACAGCGAGAACCCAGAGTGGAGTTCTCTGGTGGTTACTAATGCAGGAAAGATTAAGCAGGGAGATTTCCTTATTTTCTCGTTTGATGAGGCTTCTTCTTCTGATCAGTATGCCATCAGCAATAAGAAAGGCGATAAGATTTACACCGTGGGATGTAAAAATAAGGAAGATTGGTATAATTGTACCGATGGTCAGAAAGACTTTGTGCTTACCGTTACTAAGAAATTCTATGATGACATTCAGAGTGGTGGTCTTCTATTGCAGTATAAAGGTCTGAAGCACCTCAAGGGGTACATCAAGCGAATTGATTACAAGCCAACGGGGGATAATGTGACCGAAATAATGAGCACACCTTGGCGTATTACGGATTGGTATTCTAATAATAACTGCTATGTTTTGAAAACCAATCAGGATTACGTGGGCAAGACCCTTCGTGTGGTTTGTATGGAAACAGGCGATGATGCTTATGCCTTTTTGAAGAAAAATGATTGGTCTTCTCTGATGTCAGGTTCTGATAAGTTCAGTATCGCTGGGTGGAAATATTTCGAGATCAAAATCAACGATGAATTGAATAGAGTCTTGAAAGGTGGTCTCCGTATCGGTGGTAACAATTACTATATTGCTGGCATCTATGTATATGATGATGGTACTACGGCTCCAGACTGGAAAGAAGAGGCTTCTGACGTAGTGGATACTTATACCTTTTCACAACCTATTGATGGATCAAATGGTTGGGCAAATGATATAATCCCAGGCTCTTTCTTTGAATTTACGGGACAGGGGCAGCAGCGTGCCGTTGAATCTACTACGAAAATCGCCAATACCAAGAATAATATTATCAGACTGTATCTGGAAGATAGAGCCTCTAATACACAGATTTCTGCTAAGGATGCGGTTGACAGTAGGGCTGCTTACATCAGAGAGCGCAAGTATGATAATAACAGTTACTATTATCAGAATTTCGCAGATTGTGGAGACGTTAATCATTACGATTTCGAGTTGAGCGATGCGATTACAGTATTTGAAGACTATAACAAGCCAATACTAGGTGCAGCGGGCGTAAAGACTGGTATGCTCTCTACCTTGTTACTCAATGGTATGGATGTGGGCATCAACCATGGCAAGATTACGAAAGTTGAAATCCGCAAGTCTATGGTTTCTAAATATGTAACAGGCTATGCGGTCTATACGGGTCATAAGTTGAGCAGTAAATATTGGCGTTCTGTCGCTCTGCCTTACAACTTGAGCCGCGAGCAGTTGAAGAAGGCTTTTGGTGATGATGTAGTTATCTGCGAGTTGGGTAAGTCTGCTGTGACTAAGGAGAAAACCACGGAAGAAGGTAATCTGACTCATTATCATTATGGTATTTCTTTCAACTTTACCAAGATTCCTGATGGAGAAGGCATCAACGCCAACTATCCTTATATGATTAAGTTGAAGAGTGGCGTGAAGCCTGCTGATTTCTATCCTATCGAAAATGTAAATGCTGATGTTCGTGACTATCAGGCATACGAGTTCCGTACGGGTCAGTTTGATTTGAGTGCGCTGGATGCTACAATGCCAGCTGCTGGTGATGCTAACTATGATAAATTAGAAGAAATTTATGAATATGAGGAGAAGATTAGGACTCAGCTTACAGATGCTCGCATGATATTCAAATCTACCGCCCCTGTATTTGATATTACCAATACCGACGTGGGTAGTGTGGAGAACATCAATGGTATACCCCACAAAACAGTATTGAATATTCCTAGTGAGAATGGTGGTGCTACCAATTACTATTTGTACGATAATGTTTTGTACCCAGTAAAAAAATCTTCAGTTAATCTAAGTTCTGGTTTGGCATACGTAGTCTTCCCTGCTGCGACACAAATTCTGTTTGACAAACAGCCTGACGACGCGGCACAGGCAGGTGCCAAGATTACTTATTTCTTCTGTGATGAGAATGAAACAACAGGTATTGAGGAGATTGATATGACTCCAGCCTCTGTATGCAAGGCGCAGCAGAATGTGTATAGTCTCGACGGTCAGTTGGTTCACAAAGGGCTTTCTGTAGAAGGTCTTGCTAAGGGCATTTATATTGTCAATGGCAAAAAGGTAATTATCAAGTAAGTTCTTAAAACAATTATTAAGATGAAAAAGAAAGAATATATATCGCCAAAAGTTGTAGTGAAAATAGTCGATTATACGACTATGATATTAGCTGGATCTGATCAATATAAACAATCAACAGATATAAAAGTTAATGTAGGTGGTGATAATATCGGAGTTTCAACCGACCAAAAACCGGATGTAACTGATATCGATTATTCCAAGCAGCATTCCGCTTGGGAGTCTTGGGACTCCTGGAATTAATACCCTCCTGACAACATAAGTATGTAGAAGATATGATTATAAAGTTTATAAAGAAGATAAGATAATAAAAATGAAATAAAAATCATCGGCTTTATCTTTTTAAAAAGATAGAAGTCGGTGGTTTTATGTTTTTACTCTTAATATTTAAGCTCTTAATTTTTAAATTCTAATTTATGAGAAAATTCCTTTTGATAGCGCTTTGCTTGCTAAGTATGAATGTGCTTGCCGTCACAGAAAAGGTGACGGTTTGGAAGGCGTCCGCTTCTGGCTCCTCGGGTGATAAACTGGTCAAGGGACTGAAAAATGTGGATGGCAGCGATGGCTCCAATGCGTTCCAAGGCTCTGATGGTAATTTCTATTTTAATACGGGTGTAGATCCTTCGTGGAGCTGGGACCGCTACATGACTATCGCACCTGCTGCTTTTGAAAACATCAACATGCAGGAAGGTGACTTGCTGAATGTTATGCTCAACTACACGGATGGAAAAAGTCAGATAGCCCTCAAGCAGGCGGATGCCTCCAAGTTTGATGGCTGTACTGCGATTGCTCCGATCAGTAGCGTGAGCAGCGACAGTTATTCGCTGGAACTTACCTCTTCCATCATCAGTCAGATTAAGGACAAGGGTCTTGCTATCGGAGGAATCAATCTCAACTGGAATGAGGTTTCCATCTCTCCCGAAGGTTATACGCCTCCCGTTACCTTGCTCGATAAGCCTGGTTTCCATACCGATGGCGTCAGACTGCTTGATGCCAACGGCAAGGAGTTTCTGATGCGTGGCTATAACTATTCGTATGCTTGGCAGAAAAACTGGTGGGGAGCAGCATTCTCTACGGCAAAAAAATATAACTGTAATGCCCTGCGTATCCAGTTGAGCGATGGACAGAAAAACTTGGGAGGATATTGTGATGCTAATCAAGTTAGTAGTCTGATCAAGTCTTGCAAGGACAATCATTTCATCGGTGTTTTCAACGTACAGGATACGGGTGGCGGTAATGATGCGAATGTGCTCCTCCATGCTGCCGACTACTGGGTAGGAATCAAAAATGCAGTCATCGGACAGGAGAAATATTGTATCGTGAATATCGGAAACGAGTGGATGGGAAGTCCTGGACGCGACTGTAATGGCGAATGGGGCGATTATCAGGAAAATCTCTGGTCTGATACTTATATAGAGGCTGTTCGCCGTATTCGATGTGCAGGCATCAAGAATACGCTGATGATAGACTGCAATGGTTATGGCCAGTATGCAGACATTATCTGGAAGGAAGGTCAGCGCATCCTCGACGAGGACAAGAAATACTTCGAGGATGGCAAACCTAACATCATCTTCTCCATTCACTTCTATGAGAAAGCCTGCTATTGGGACTATGAAAAAGGAGTGGGTTCTCGTGTGGCACATTCCATCGACAAGGCGCTTTCCATTGGTGCACCAGTCTGCATTGGCGAGTATGCTTATTCTCGCAAGAGTGAAGAATGGAAGATGGACTGGGAAACCATTCAGGACTATTCCAAGACTATGAACATCGGTTATCTCGGCTGGTCGTTTACTGGAAATGGTGATGCTGAATCACAGGGACTGGATATGTTTAATAGTGATGGTTCGCAGATGTATAAGAACGGTGAATGTATCATCCTGCATCCTAACGATGGTATTCAGGCTACTTCTGTCATCTGTTCTGTATATGATGATGGCGCAGAATCTCAGATTACTGAAAGATATGTTTCGGGCGGAGAGGCTTCTGCCGACGTGCAGTCTTATCTCAAGGATGCAAACGGCCAGGCGCTGGACTATGTAAAGCTCAATATCCCAGAAACCTCATTGGAATCAGGTCTTACCTTGAAGGGTGCTGACCTGAAGAGAGCTGGAGCCTTGGAGGGCAGATTCTTCCGCATCTTCCTGAAGCCGGGAACAACTATTACCAATGGTAAGGAAGATAAACTCTATGGTGCTGCTTTTGCGGCTACTGCCAATATCACCTACGGAAATCTGAAGACTGGCGACCGTTCCTTGTCTGAATGGAAATACATCGACCTGCCTTGTGACAGAAATTCTGCTGATCTCATCATCAAGGGCAAGCATTGTACGATAGAAGGCATCTATCTCATGAAACCGGAATATCTCTACAAGGAGGGGCAGGCTGAAACGGAACTGAAGGCAACCTACAGCCTTGACAGCGACCATGAATATAATAAAAATGAATGGGGTAACGAACTACATGTGCCTTACTCTTTCTTTCAGAATGTGCAGAAAGGCTGGTCGATGGTGCTCTCTTACAAGGATGCAAAAAATGGTCAGATTAGTGTGAAGGACGGAGCACATTACGATGCAAGTTCTGCGGTAGATGGTAACTACTATGTTTGGTTGACAGGCTATGATAGCTATAATGGTAGGGTGGTAGATTACAGCTCTATATCGGGTAGCGGTTCTATGTCCATTGCCTTAGGTGATGAGGCTTCCAAGTTTAGTGATTATAAGACTTACAAAGGAACTGTGACAGGTATGTTGGCTTCGTTGAAGGCGAATGGTTTGCGCATCAATGGTCATGACTGGACGCTGATAGGAATTGCACTCTATGGTCCGAAGACAACGGCTGCTTCTAATGGCCTGACAGGCTGCATAGATTTCAAGCGTTATCTCTCTGCCAGTCAATGGAGAGCCATGTCGCTGCCTTACAATTTGGATGAGGAGCAGACAGCAAAGTTGTTCGGAAATGATGCAAAGATTACGACCCTGACATCGGTAGTCAGCGATGATCAGAAGAAAACATTGTCGATTTCCTTTGGTCCTGTCAATAGCATTAAGGCCAACAAACCTTATCTCGTGAAGGTAGCTGCTGATCGTCAGGAATTTGTGCTTAAAGGAGTCAGTCTGGATGTGGATAAGTTTACATCTACTTCGGTCAGCATCAATGGAGTCCGTTTTGTTTCTACAGCCCCAGCTGAGGATGGAACAGATAGAACCGAGCTGCCGATGAATGCTTATTATCTCAGCAATAATGTATTCTATCCGCACAAGAATAATAAGGTTACCATCAAGGCAGGACTTTGCTATATGGTTCTCGGAGCAGAAGCTGCAGCCAAGGGCTACAGTCTGAACTTCCAGAATGAAGACGGATCTGTGACGGGGATTCAGGAAATTCCTGCAGCCAGGGAAAACAAGGCAATGGAAATCTATACCTTGCAAGGGGTAAGAGTGCTGCGCCCAGGTAAAGGTATTTATATCGTCAACGGAAAGAAAATGGTTTTCTGAAGTTGATGATTTCCTTGAGTTAATACAAGTAGTTAGGTTTATAATTGATAGTTTTTTGATAGTTGATGTGAGGATAACATCAAGGAAAGGGTCTTCGACAAAGCGTTGTGGAAGACCTTCTTTGTTTAATAATGCTAAAAAAATACGTGATGATATGGTGTTTCCTTTTTTTTATATTATATTTGTATAATATATATATAATTATTAACTATTAGAATGCAGCAAATTAGAAACTTTATATTGTTCTTAGGATTGTGGTTGACATCGCTGGTTGCTCAGGCGCAGCAGATATTGCCTTTTTCCCAACATTTCGAAACCGGTAGCAGGACGATATTCTGTACATTCCGGGATGCTGACGGCATCTGGTGGAATGGAACTTCTCAGGGGCTCTTTACTTCTGCCCAGTTGATGGGAAGCACCAATCGTGTGTATAAGCGCCATCCGGAATTGGAGAATAATATCGTTCAGATACAGCAAGACAATATGGGGGGGCGCCTCTGGTTGAAGACTCAGGCTAATAAATACATGATTTATACCCCGCGTACTAATGAACTGATCTGCGACGTGGAGAAATATCTTCGGGAAGCGAACCTCAGAAATGTGAAATACGATTTCCGTACGCATATTGATGCTGAAGGAAAGGTCTGGATTTACAAGGACAGAATGCTCTATGTGCACGACTTCCGAAATCATGTTACCAAGTTTCTGACATTGCCTGCTTCTACGGGTCGCATCATTGGTATTGCCAACTGCGGGAAGCGTAGTGTGGTGCTGACAGAGAAAGCGGCTTATCTCACCTCTTCGGTGATGGGGAAGATACGCCCAGTTTTGTTCACCCGTACTCCGGAATCTTTTCAGTATGGTCAGACTTTATGCGAGATGAACAGTAAGGGCGACCTCTGGGTGTATGCCAATTCCCATCTCTATACTTATTTTGCGCATTCCAAGACTTGGAAACTGCGTCAGGAAATTGTGCCTGATGTGACTTCCATATTGCGCCTGCCGGATGACCAGTTTTACATAGCCACTTCCAATACAGGAATCTTTGTCTATGATAGCAAGGGTAATTTGAAAAGCCATGTATTCCAGTCGCTTCCGCTGGTCAACGGTCTGGTCAACAATCATATTCAGAGCCTGTTCTACGACCCACAGTCTCATGTGATAGCAGTGGCTTATCACAAGCATGATATGAGTCTTTTCCTTGCAGATTCCCATGAACTCCGTGAACATTATGTGCAGTGGAGCGGCAATCATTTTAATGTAGAAGATATCATCTGTTTTGCACCTGCCGACGAGCAGTCGGTATGGGTGGGAACAGAAGATAATGGTGCATATCGCATCATGACAGATGGTTCTGATAAAATCGTAGAAAACCGTTTCCCGAAGACTGCTGTTACTGTGCTGATGAAGGATAAGCAGGGTAAACTCTGGGCAGGAATCTATCATGGTGGATTGTGCTGTAGTGATGGGAAAAAGTTCTTTCCAGGAGAGTCGCCTTATCACATCATTGAGGTTTCACCCCGCAGACTTATCGTGCTGCTCAATGGTAAAGGTATTTTTGCCTTAGATCCGCAGACAGGACAGACTACCCCTATTCCTACGGAGAATCCTTGGATAATGGATCTGGCACAGATGGGCAACTATATCTATGCAGCCACACCGTTGTTCCTGTATCAGATCAACATGTATACACTCAAGAGTACCACGATTCCTGCTTCTGCCTTCAAGCATTCCAACTTCAGTAATGGCAACAAAACCCTATTGGCAGATAGACGAGGGTGGATTTGGCTGGTCAACTACAAAGGGCATTCGCCAGTAGATATTTATGATACGAAGACCGGGCGCACCTTCCAGTGCCGCCAATTGCAGGACTATGATATCAGTTCGCTGCGGGAGGATGGGCACGGACATATCTGGTTTGCCACAGACCAGGGAATGGTCATCGTAAGAATGAATAAAAATAAGGATGAAAAGATCTCGGCAGAGGAGCCTTATAGCTTCGACCTTTACTGTTTTGACAAGAAAGCGACTTCATTGTTCAACTTGCGTGCCATGATGAATGTTGACAGGAGCAGGCTGATGGTAGGAACAACCCTGGGTTTCCGTTTGTTGGATGTGAATCAGTTGGAGAAATCTATGGTTCCCAACCAGGTTACCCACCAGATGATAATCTCTTCGCTTCGTGTGAATGACAACTATGTTTCTCCTGGTATGGAGATGGATGGTAGGGTGCTCGTTTCTTCAGACTTGCCTTATCTGAAAGACCTGCACCTGAGGTATTATGAAAACAACCTCATGATAGAGTGCCATCCTAAGGGACTGGAAGTGAATGAGCTCAGTTCCTATGAATATAAGTTGGAAGGACTGAACAAGGAGTGGCTGCCGATGGAAAATCATATCATCACGCTGTCCAACCTTCCATCTGGTAAATACAAACTGCTGCTGAAGAAGCAGGACATCAATCATCATGAAAATCAGGAAATCGTTCTCCTGAATATAGAGATAGATTCGCCTATATGGTCCACAGGCTGGGCATATTGTCTGTATCTCATCATCGTGGCACTTCTCTGCTACTTCGGTTATCGCTATTATCACCGTCGCCAGGAATTCAGAGAGAAGATGAGAGAGATTCGGACTGCTGCTAAGCATGAGAAAGAAGTGAATGATATGATGTTGCGGTTCTTTACCGACATCAGCCATGACCTCCGTACTCCGCTTACGTTGATTATCACGCCAGTGGAAACGCTGATGAATACCGTCAAGGATGCGGATATGCAGCTAACGCTCAGCATTATCTATCGCAATGCCCGTAATCTCTTCGGGCTGGTCAACCAGATTCTTGATTTCCGTAAACTGGAACGTTCTTCTGGCCAGTTGAACCTTTCCTATGGAGACGTGGTGGCTTTTGTGCGGGAGAAAATGGTGGGGTTTCAGCTGATGGCAAAGGGCCAGAATCTTAGCATGTCTTTTGAGTCTGATATGGATAAATTCCTATTGGCTTTTGATAAGGATAAGTTGAGTAAGGTCATCAACAATCTTCTGTCGAATGCCATCAATTATACTCCTTCGGGAGGTGAAATCGGCATCAGAATGATGCGTAAGGAGAATCAGCTCTGTATGGAGGTGTGGGATACGGGCAATGGTATTCCTAAGGAGGAAAGACCGCATATCTTTGAGCGCTTCTATGCTTCTGCACGGGCAGGCGGTAAGTTCGCAAGTACCGGTCTCGGCTTGAATATTGTAAAAGAGTTCGCTGATTTGTGGGGAGGTAAAGTGGAATTGGAAGACAACCTGCCTAAGGGCACTCGATTTAAGGTTTATCTTCCAATCTCGCAGCAGGAAATTGAGAAACAACATGGAAAACTGGAACAGCAGGGAAAACAAAATCTGCAGGATTCAAAGGAAGCTGATCTCAAGTCTTGCGCTCTGCCTTTGGAGAAGCGCGACGCAACCATCTTATTGGTGGAAGATAATGTTGACTTGCTCACTTATATGTCTCATGTCTTGTCTCGTGAATACAATGTGTGCCAGGCTACTGACGGCAATCAGGCGTTGCAGGTGCTGAAAGGTTCTGAGGTGGATCTGATTATCAGCGATGTGATGATGGAAGGTATGGATGGCTATGAACTCTGTAGAACCCTGAAGTCAGATATCAATACTTCGCATATTCCTATCATCCTCTTGACTGCCAAGACGATGAGCATGGATGAAATCAAGGGATTGGAACTCGGAGCGAGCGATTATATCACCAAGCCGTTCAATTTTGATGTTCTCCGACTCCGCATTCGGGCTTTGCTCGATGGCATTCTACAAGCACGTAACAGAATCGTAAGCGATGAGGAAATCAAACCTTCTGAAGTGACGGTAACTACGCTCGACGAACAGCTGCTGGCTGATACAATCCATATCATAGAGGAGAACATGGGCGATGCGAAGTTCAATGTAGATGACCTGAGTGTGAAACTCTGTATGCATCGCACCAATCTCTATAAGAAGTTGCAGAGCCTGACTGGCAAGACACCATCGCAGTTCATCCGACTGATGAGGCTGAAACGAGGTAAGCAACTCCTGAGCCGTGGTAATGTACTGGTATCACAAGTAGCATACGAGGTGGGTTTCAACGACCCGAAGAAGTTTGCTCGTTATTTCAAGGAGGAGTTTGGAATGCTGCCTAGCGAATACGTGAAGCAGCAAGAGAGTGATGGAATGTAGCAATGAGGGTGTTCCCATTATAAGCTAATTTGACCGCTGGAAAATCATTTACATATCATTTAGTAGAGTTTATATATATCAAAAAAGCCGAGGGTTTCGTGAGAAAACCTCGGCTTTGTAGTTACATTCTATAGAGACTAATCTATCTTTTCTTTCTTGTCAGTTCCGCTATCGCTAGTGGAGTACTTGATTATGAGTAACGGATGATTTGACCTGGAGTCAACTTCTTGTCCTTCTTATAACCATTGAGGCGGCAAATCTGATCGACGCTCACGCCACGCTTCTCGGCGATGGAGTTGAGGGTCTCACCATACTTAACCTTGTGGTAGAGTTTCTCGGCACCAGCATTGGCATTGTATCTGCCTACCTCGCCACCATTAACTTCCTCGCGAGTATATCTACCATTTCCAATCTTGCCACGAGCAGCATTGGCATCAGCTGATTCACGCTCGTAAGTGTCGCGGTTGAAATCATAGTAGTCGCCAGTAACATCCTGGTTGCGGAAGTCGAAGAGGAGGGCTGGGTTCAAGGCTACGCCGCAGAGACGAGTCTCGAAGTGGAGGTGAGAACCGGTGCTTCGTCCTGTGTTACCACCCAAGCCGATAACATCTCCTGCTCTTACTTCCTCGTTTTCTTCCACGAGTTGCTTAGACAAGTGACCATAGATGGTCTCCAATCCATTGTTGTGACGGATAACGATGTACTTGCCGTAGCCACCACCATCATATCTTACGATGCGAACTTTACCAGAGAAGGCTGCGCGGATTGTGTCGCCAACATAAACCTTGATGTCCATGCCTTTATGTTTGCGGCCAAAGCTAGCACGGTAACCGAAGTTACTGGTGACAACGCGACTAGGAGTTGGCATACAGAAGTGACGGAGATTGATGCGGAAGTGATCGGGGAGGGTAGTCGCCTTGTGGGCGTACTTGTTGGAGAAGTCCTGGTAAAGCTCCGCTGCTGGATTCTCTTTTTCCTCCATCATACGATAGTGAGATACCGCAAGTGTATCGAGTGACTTCATTCGATGGTCAACTGGTGCCTGGCGAGCCAAGAGGTCTTGTCCAAACACAGGCACGGCTGTGAACGCCAACAATGCCACTGCGGTAATCTTCTTTATTTTCTTTGTAAAACTCATACTTTTTAATTAATAATCCTGTTAGGTTCGTCATTTGCTGACACGGAACAAATAAATGGCATTCCGTTTCCAAAAAACGCTAAAGCAAGTGCCTTAATATGCGGTTTTGTTATATAGACGTTGCAAATATAGCAAAAATATTTCAGATTACCAAGCACATTAACACCAATCGGCTGATTTTTAACGTGGAATCTAGAGGTTTAACCTTTATTAAGTAACTTTTCGCTTGATGTATATCAATTTCTCGTCATAGAGGGGCATTGCGGGCTGGTGTGGCGATAATGGGTTACTTGTGTAGCGGTTATGGGTTGGCGGAAGCCTTTTCCTTCAGTAGCTTTAGGAGGACCACGGCAGGCGAGTGTCCCATAAAGATACGTCGCTTCACCTCAGGACTGGTGAAGCGCAAGCAATGCAAGTAAGCATCATAAAGCTCGTCGAGATTGATGGTGAACTCCTTGCCCGATGATTCCCTCACGCCGATGACCATTCTCTTGGTCAATCGGAGGTTGACGTACTTGATGCCTGTTGGGGTCTCTATCTCGTGAATCTCTGCCAATAGCTCTCTCATCCTCTCGGCAGAGAGGGGAGGGCGAGCTTCCGTCAGGGTGGAGCGTTTCCTGCCTTTGCGGTGAGGGGCGTTTTTGGCTCGGATGGCTTCCTCTGCCAACTTCTGCATCTCGGAGTCGCCGAAGAGATTGCCTTCGGCGAAAGTACTTTCCGAAAGGTTGCTTGCTTTAGATGGGTTCTTCTCTGTATTTTCCTTTTCCATAATGCTTGTTCTTTTGTTAATGATAGATGGATAAGATGGCTGATGTGATAAGGAGCAATCGGCATTAGCTAATCGCCGCCCAGTTGATGTTGGTCTTCTTCAATTCCTTCAAGCGATTCCATAGCATCGCATTCTGAGGCAACTCGCACTTCGGGTCGGCTTCGATGATGGCTTCAGCCTCCTTGCGTGCCAGTTGAACGATTTGTCCATCCCTAGCGATGTTGGCTATCTTGAGGTCGAAAGCCATACCGCTCTGTTGCGTTCCTTCTAGGTCGCCCGGACCTCTGAACTTCAAGTCTGCCTCGGCAATGCGGAAACCGTCGTTGGTGTCGCACATGATGTCGATGCGCTTGCGAGTGTCCTCCGACAACTTGTAGTTGGTGACGAGGATGCAATAGCTCTGGTCGCTTCCTCTACCTACTCGTCCTCTGAGCTGGTGGAGCTGTGCCAAACCGAACCGTTGGGCATCGAGGATGACCATCACGGAGGCATTCGGTACGTTCACACCTACTTCTATTACGGTGGTGGCAACGAGAATCTGGGTCTCTCCCTTGGCGAAATGTTGCATCTCCTCCTCCTTTTCAGCAGGCTTCATCTGTCCATGTACCTTGCTGAGTCGGAACTCAGGGAAGGCTTCCTTCAGCGTCTCGAATCCCTCTTCGAGATTCTTCAGGTCACTCTTCTCGCTCTCCTTGATGAGGGGGAAGACGATATACACCTGTCTGCCAAGGTTGATTTGGCGACGGATACTCTGGTAGAGGCTCGTCAGTTGGTTGTCAAACTTATGGAGTGTCTGTATCGGTTTCCTGCCCGGTGGCAATTCGTCGATGACGCTCACGTCGAGGTCGCCATAGATGGTCATTGCCAGGGTGCGAGGAATAGGAGTGGCGGTCATCACAAGCACATGAGGTGGATTCTCGCTCTTAGCCCATAGCTTGGCTCGTTGGGCGACACCAAAGCGATGCTGCTCATCAATGACGGCGATGCCCAAGCGTGAGAAGACAACTGGGTCTTCGAGGATGGCATGGGTGCCCACGAGTATCTGGATGTCACCCGTGGCGAGGTCTTTCAGGATGTTTTCACGCTTCTTGCCCTTCACGATACCTGTGAGGAGTTCCACACGGATGTCTATATCTTTCAGGAAGTCACGGAGGGTTTGGAGGTGTTGCTCGGCGAGAATTTCCGTAGGAGCCATCAAGCAGGCTTGGAAACCATTGTCGAGGGCGATGAGCATGGTCATCAGTGCCACGAGGGTCTTGCCCGAACCGACATCACCTTGCAGGAGGCGGTTCATTTGGCGACCGCTGCACATGTCGGCACGTATCTCGTGCATCACTCGCTTCTGTGCCCCCGTCAACTCGAAGGGGAGGTTGTGGGCATAGAAACCATTGAAGATGTCGCCGATGCGGTTGAAGATATAGCCTCTGTACTTGCGTCGTTGGTCGCTCGCATACCTTAATATATTGAGTTGCACATAGAAGAGTTCCTCGAACTTGAGGCGCACTTGTGCCTTCTGCATCTCCTGGTGGGAGTGCGGATAATGGATGAATCGGAAGGCGGTGTCTCGGGAGATGAGGTGCAGGCGACCCACGATGAAGTCGGGGAGGGTTTCGGGAAGGGGAGGCAACAAGCCCACCAAGGTCTTGGTCAACTTCTCGATGGTGCGAGAGCTGAAACCATACTTCTTCATCTTCTCGGTGGTGTTGTAATAAGGTTGCATACCCATCTCGGAAATCTGGAGGTTGCTGGCATCGTCCATCTCGGGATGGGAGAACTGGTAGCGACCGCCATAGACGGTAGGTTTGCCGAAGACGATGTACTCCGTGCCTACCTTGTAGGTCTTGAGGATATATTGCGAGGAGCGAAACCACACCAGATCGACCACGCCAAAGCCATCCGAGAAGTGAGCCACCAGTCGCTTGTTGCGCTTGCCGGTGTCAAACTCCTCGTAGCTCAGTATCTTACCCTTGATTTGCACAAAAGGCATATCGGGGGTCAACTCGCTGATATGGAATATCTTGCTCCTATCTACATATTTATAAGGATAGTATTCCAACAAGTCACCATAAGAGTTGATACCAAGTTCCTTGCTCAGTATCTCCTTCTTCTTGGGACCTACACCGGGTAGGTACATGATGTCTTGATTTAGAATACTATTCATTATTCAGATAATAATGCTTCGGCAACCTTGATGTCGAATGGGGTGGTAATCTTGATGTTCTCACGATTGCCCTCCACCATTGCCACTTGGCAACCGAGGCTTTCCACAACACTGGCATCGTCGGTGAACTGTTCCTTATAACCTTGGTTGAAGGCTTGCTTAGCTAAACCGATGTCGAAGGTCTGTGGGGTTTGCACGATGCGATAGTCGTCACGAAGAACGTTCTTGCCACCGCCACGCTTGTCGATATAGCGCAAGGTGTCGGTCACGGCATAGACAGGGATGGCGGCATATTCCTCACGTGCTGCCTCGTAACATTCCGAGATGACTTCGGTGGAGACGAAAGGGCGTACGCCATCGTGGATGCCTACCACTCCGTCCTCGTCGTCAGGAATGAGGGCGAGTCCGTTCTTGGATGATTGGAAGCGAGTGTCGCCTCCATTGGCTATCTGGTGCTGGATGTCGAAGTGGTGTTCCTCGCAGAGTTGTTGCCAATAAGCCTGTTGGCTCTCTGGCAATACCAAGATGATGTTGAGGTTGGCATCATACTCGTGGAAACGCTCGATGGTGCGCATCAAGATAGGTTTGCCAGCCACTGGCAGAAACTGCTTGGGAATCTCACTTCCCATGCGGAGGCCCTTGCCTCCGGCTACTATGATAACGTAATCCATATTATCTTTTCTCCATCAAGTGAGCATACTGCATTCCTTTCTGTAGCTTTGCTACTTCCTCTGTACCTACGAAGTAACTCAAAATCTGGTAGGCGTAAGGGAGGGTGGCGGCAGGACCTTCGCCCGTGATGACGTTGCCGTCTTCCTGGAAGAGTTCGCCAGTGTAAGTGGTGCTTTCTCCGAAATAACGCTCAAAGCCAGGAGAGCAAGTGGCTTTCTTGCCATCGAGGATGCCAGTGCTAGCCAATACCATAGGAGCGGCGCAGATGGCACCTACTCTTTTGCCTGCCTTGTTTTGGGCGATGAGAGCTTGGCGCACTCCCTCGTGCTCATTGAGGTTGGTGCTGCCTGGAAGACCACCAGGGAGAAGCAGCATGTCTGCATCCGAGAAGTCTTGGATGTCCTCAAACTTGAGGTCAGCCTTGATGGTAATGCCGTGGGAAGTTTCCACAAACTCACTGCCCGTGATGCTGACAGTCTTGATATCTACACCACCTCTGCGGAGGATGTCAACAGGAGCCAAACCTTCGATTTCCTCGAAGCCGTTGGCGAGAAATTCATATACCTTAGCCATAATTTTATACCTTTTTTGTCGTATTATTCGATTAATATTGTTAATTTTGCAAGCGTAAAGGGACTTCCGCTGTTGTATGCAGTACAAAAGTGCACCTCTGGCTTCCCTTTTGCAAAAGTAATAATAATAATTGAAACTACAAAATAAATGGCAGAGCAACATTTGAAATTCGCCATATTTGGCAATGAATACCAAGCCAAGAAGTCGGCTTCCATTGAAATCATCCTCAATTATCTCGACAAGCGTGGGGCTGAGGTGTATGTGGAAAGTACCTATTATGACTTCCTGACACGTGACCAACATCTGAAGTTGAATGTCGCTGGAGTCTTCGAGGACTACAACTTCGATGTCGATTACGTCATCTCCATGGGTGGTGATGGTACCTTCCTCAAGGCGGCGAGCCGTGTGGGTGCCAAGGGTACTCCGATCATCGGCATCAATATGGGACGCTTGGGCTTCCTTGCGGATGTCTTGCCTAGTGAGATAGAGTCGGCGTTGGACAGTCTCTATGCCGGTGAATGCCAGATAGAGGAGCATGCCGTCATCCAAGTGGAAGCGAAGGGTGGTGTGCTGGCTGGTAATCCATTTGCCCTCAACGACATCGCCGTATTGAAGCGTGATGACGCCTCCATGATTTCTATCCGAACGATGGTGGATGGTGAGTTCTTGGTTACTTACCAAGCCGATGGTCTCATCGTCTCTACCCCTACGGGTTCCACTGCCTACAATCTTTCCAATGGTGGTCCTATCATCATTCCTCAGAGCGGTAGCCTCTGCCTGACTCCTGTGGCTCCCCATAGCTTGAACATCCGTCCTATCGTCATCAATGATACGGCGGAGATTACGCTTGACATCGAGAGCCGTAGCCACAACTACTTGGTGGCGATAGATGGTAGAAGTGAGCGCATGACAGAGGAAACTCGCCTCGTCATCCGTCGTGCTGCCCATAGCATCAAGATTGTGAAACAGCGCAACCAGAGATACTTCTCCACATTGAGAGAGAAGTTGATGTGGGGAGCCGACCAAAGAGCGAGATAAAGGAATTATGAACGTTTATAGAGAGATTTTTGCCGACTTCAAGCAGGGAGAACTGGCGCAGTTCTATCGCTTGATGTACCCAGAGTTGATGGTGTATGCCAATCGACTGTTGGGCGCAGACTTTGCGTTTCTTGCCGAGGACTGCGTGCAGAATGCTGTCTATAAATGTTATCTCCGATCCAATGAGATGGAGAGCGTGATGCAGTGGAAAAACTATACTTTCTTCAACTTGTTGAGCCAAGCTTGTTTGTTGGCATCGATGGAGAGGCTTAGGAACTGAATCTTGTCGTTGCCTTTGTATTTCTCTACCACTTTCTCCAGGTGAGGAATCTCCTTGCAGCAAGGACCACACCAGGTTGCCCACATATCTATATAGGTGAGTTTGCCATAAAGACTGCTCAACTTGCAAGTGCTTCCGTCTGGAGCCTCTAGGGTAGGGTCGCTAGGGAGAGGCTTGCCGTTGAAAGACTTCATGGCGGTCTTGATCATTGGCTCATACTTGGCGATGACAGCAGGATAGTCCTTGGCAAAGACCTTGTATGCTTCCCAAATGGTTTTAATGTCGCCAGTTGGCATCATGGAGTAACCATATATGAACATATTGGTAAGCAACGATTTCACCTTAGGATTGGTAATTTCCTTGTCGATGACCTTCATTTTAAAGTTTTATTTTATTACGCAATGGGGAGAGAATAGTATCAAAGGGAAAGCAACTTTTTTGCGAAAAAGTGCCATCATCGTATATTTTCCTTCTCTTTTCCTCGTATTTCTCGATGATTTCCATTATATTTGCATCCGCTAATCAGAAAAAGAGGCACTAGTGAAAAAGAGAAATATGTTTAAAGTACCGAAGTTTAAGTATAATGTTAAGACCTTGCTGATATGGCTTTGGAGAGCATGGAAGGGCAACCAGTTGCAGGCTGTGCTCAATGCTTCGATAGGCTTGTTGTCGGTGGGGGTGAGTTTGGCGCAGGTATGGGCGGTGAAGCGAGCCATCGATGTGGCTTCCCATGCCGTGGAGGGTGACATCTATTGGGCTGTGGGCTTGATGGGATGCTTGATTCTTGCCGACTTCGCCCTCAATATCTCCTCGATTTGGATTCGCAATCTCTTGGGCATCAAGGCGCAGAATCGTATGCAGCAGAAAATGCTCGACCGCATCCTTCGCTCGGAATGGCAGGGGAGAGAACGACTTCATTCGGGTGACGTGCTCAACCGACTGGAGACGGATGTAAACACGGTGGTCAACTTCTTGACGGAGACCATCCCTAATACGCTCAGTGTCTTGGCGATGTTCCTCGGTGCCTTCTTCTATCTCTTCTCCATGGACAAGTTGCTCTCGGTGGTCATCGTCATCATGATTCCTATCTTCTTGGCGTTTAGCAAGATTTATGTGGGAAAGATGCGCCAGCTGACTCGTCAGGTGCGTGATTCGGATAGTAAGGTGCAGAGTGTGTTGCAAGAGACCATTCAGCATCGTATGCTCATCAAGACCTTGGAAAAGGATGACGCGATGGTGGATAAACTTGAGAACACACAGAAGGAATTGCGTGGACACGTGGTGAAGCGTACGATGTTCAGCGTGTTCAGTAATCTGATAGTCAACTTTGGTTTTGCTTTAGGTTATCTCGTGGCTTTCCTTTGGGCAGCAATCAGGATGAGTGCTGGTACGTTGAGCTTTGGTGGCATGACGGCTTTCTTGCAGTTGGTCAATAAGATTCAGGTGCCTGCAAGAAACCTCACCAAGTTGGTGCCAGCCTTCGTGGGTGTGTTCACGGCGGCAGAGCGATTGATGGAGTTAGAGGAGGACCCTCTCGAAGAACAAGGCGAACCGATAGAGGTGGCATCGCCTTGTGGCATCCGACTGACGGATGTCTGCTTTAGATATGAGGAGAATGCAGTTCGGAATGAGGAAAATGCTGAAGCAGCATCTGATAATCAGGTTCGTCCTAATGTTATCAACCATTTGAACTTCGACTTCCGTCCAGGCAGCTGTACGGCTATCTTAGGAGAGACGGGAGCCGGAAAGACCACGCTCGTTCGTCTGATATTGGCTTTGTTGCATCCAGTGGAGGGAAAGGTAGAGATTTATCATAAGGAGGAAAGTCAGGAACTTTCCTCTCGCCACCGTTGCAACTTTGTGTATGTGCCACAAGGCAATACGTTGATGAGTGGAACCATACGTGAAAACTTGCGATTAGGCAAGCTCGATGCCACCGATGAGGAGATGATTTTGGCTTTGCATACGAGTTGTGCCGACTTCGTGATGGAGTTGCCGCAAGGTCTAGATACCATCTGTAGCGAACAGGGTGGGGGATTGAGCGAGGGACAAGCCCAGCGTATCGCCATAGCTCGCAGCCTTCTCCGCAACCGTAGCATCATGCTTTTTGATGAGGCTACGAGTGCCTTGGATCCAGAGACGGAACGCCAGCTCCTCCAAAATATCTTGTCTTCCCACGACAAGACCATCATCTTCATCACGCATCGCCCTGCCGTTGTGGAGTATTGCGACCAAGTGCTGAGGATAGAGCGTGGGGCGTAAATTCTACCTCACACCACACTGAGTGATATGTAATTCTCAGATATATAGTGGCTTATGTGCTGTGTGGTGTGGCGCTTGACACCTCACTTACACCTCACGCTATCTCACTCACTCCTTTCGTGTGGTGTCGTGTGGTGTGAGTGAGGTGTCGAACACCATATCTCACTCTCGTAACTTCTTGTGTGATAGTGTGCTAATGCATACTTAGTGAGGTGTGAGATAGAAAGGCGAGATCCCTGCTTCACTAGAATAAGGAGCAAATGACCGCTCGTCATATAGTGCAGACTGTCTGCCTATGATAGCCAAACTGTCCGCCTACGGCAGTCAGACTGTTCAGTTAGGACAGCCGACCGTCATAGGCGGACAGTTTCGTATGCAACTCTTATATGTTGTCTTTATTTATTGTATTCTGCTGTAACATTCTTCACTTTATATTTCAATCCTTCCTTGGATGCTTCGATTTCAAAGTAAGCCGTATTGGTGAGTCCTGTTA
>UMLJ01055334.1_pt1 | contig 23807 bp, 19 predicted proteins | sample 1966521 | NCBI WGS metagenome assembly UMLJ01 (sample SAMEA4836199, study PRJEB28245) | human gut metagenome | biome: gut microbiome; material: fecal sample | place: Denmark | collected 2008
TCCGAAAATAAGCAGAGGATCAAGGATAATGTTGGTGATCGCACCTATTATCTGCGCCGCCATAGGCGTTTTCATATCGCCGTGAGCCTGCAGGATCTTTGTCCACACGCTTTCAAGGAAAAGCCCGAAGCTGAACACGCACACTATCCTGCCGTATGCGATAACATCGGCAATGACCACAGGCGAGTCGGTGGACATTTTTGCATATGCGGGCATTATTGCATAGCACACAGCGGCAAACAGCAGCCACATCACCACAGCCAGCGGAGTTCCCACTCCTGCATACTCGTCGGCTTCCTTTGTTCCGCCCGTGCCAAGCTTTGCTGCCATGGCGGTGTTTATTCCCACGCCCGTTCCCACGGCAAAGGCTATCATCAGCAGCTGTATGGGATAAATTATAGAAAGGGCGGTAAGTCCCGAATCGGAAGCCCTGCCAACGAAAAAGCTGTCAACTATGTTATAAAGCGCCTGAATAAGCTGCGCCAGCATTACAGGCGGAGCAAGCTTCAGCAGAACTTTGCTTATCTTCTCCTTGCCAAACAGTTCGTTTGTATCCATTTTATGACCATTCCTTTTGGAAATAATATGCAGCTTTAATATAATATCACATCAGCATAAATATTTCAAGCTGTGCCGACGCTGCTTGATGTGAACTTTATTCAATTAAAATTCCCGCAAATTATTGACATCAATGTTACAATAGTGTTATAATCATTAAAAGACATTTTTGGGGGTAATTATGGCTATCATAGGAATTGATCTGGGAACTACAAACAGCCTTGCCGTATGCTACAGGAACGAAAAGGCTGAGATTATAAAAAACAGTCTGGGAGATAACTATCTTCCCTCTGTTGTCAGCATTGACGACAATGGTGAGATACTTGTGGGCAGGGTGGCAAAGGAGCGGCTTATATCCCACCCCAGTGCCACAGCGGCAGAGTTCAAGCGGATAATGGGTCTGCGCCAGACCGTAACTCTCAGCGGACGGAGCTTCTCTCCCGAGGAGCTGTCCTCCCTTGTGCTGCGCAGGATAAAGGAAGATGCGGAAGCCTATCTGGGCGAGCCTGTGACCGAGGCTGTCATCAGCGTGCCCGCATATTTTGACGATAACTGCCGAACCGCCACCAAGCTTGCCGCAAAGCTTTCCGGCATTTATGTTGAAAGGCTGGTAAATGAGCCATCCGCCGCAGCACTTGCCTATCAGGCACGCCACGGCTTCGGGGACGGCACATATATGATAGTGGATTTCGGCGGAGGCACCCTTGATATCTCCATAGTCGATTCCTTTGACAGCGTTATGGAGATACTTGCCGTTGCAGGCGACAATCATCTGGGCGGTAAGGACTTTAACGAAGCCATTGCCTACTACTTCTGCAAGGAAAACGGCATTGACATGAACACCCTCTCCCCCGATGACAAGGCGATAGTATATAGGCTGGCAGAGGAATGCAAAATATCCCTCACCACCCAGCCAATGGCAATGATGATAGCAAACATCGGCGGCAAGCAGCTTTCGCTGACCCTTGACAACAACAAGCTCATAGAGGTCTGCTCCGCAGTGTTTGAGAGAGTGGCATCGCCTGTAAGAAAAGCGCTCCACGACAGCCGTCTCAGTATTGATGATATCGACGATATAATACTTGTGGGCGGCTCATGCAAAATGCCCACAGTCAGGGCATTCATCGAAAAGATAACAGGCAAGCGTCCCTGCACAGATATCGACCCGGATACTGCCATTGCTCAGGGAGCAGGCATTTTTGCAGGCATAAAAGACAGAAACGACAAGCTGAAGGACATTATCCTTACCGATATCTGCCCCTTTTCCCTGGGAACGGACGTTCTTGACATACAGAGCCGTGAATCGGTAATGGACTTCATCATCGACCGCAACTCTCCCCTGCCCACCAGCCGTGAGCATATCTACAGCGCCGTGAACGACGGTCAGACCGTGTCAAAGTTCAAGTTCTATCAGGGCGAGAGCCGTGTGCCCTCACGCAACCTGTACATAGGCGAGCTTTGTGTAAAGCACCCGCCTGCACGAAAGCATCAGCCCACCTGCACCGCCCGCATGACCTATGACATCAACGGGATACTTGTGGTCGATGTCACCACTTTAGCGGATAACAAGCACTACAGCCACGTAATGCTCAGCAGTTCCAACAATATGAGCGATGAGGAGATAAACGCCGCCCTCAAGAAAATGGAAACTCTTAAAATAAGCCCTGCGGACAAGGAAGAGAACCGCCTGCTCATTGCCCGTGCCGAGCGCATTTATGAGGAAGCTCTGCCCGAGGAGCGCTATATGATAGACAATGCTCTGGGCAGCTTCAAGGCAGCACTTAATATGCAGAACAACCGCCGCATTCACGAAGCTGCGGAGGATCTGACCGCTCTTCTGGACAATCTGGAATACTGATATGTGGAATATACTTGGAATTGAGCCTACAAAGGACATAAGGGAGATAAAGCGTGCCTATGCCCGCCTTGCAAAGCAGTACAATCCCGAAGAACACCCCGAGGAGTTCAAGAGGATATTTGACGCTTACAAGTCCGCCTCTGCCCTGGCAAGATCGGTAAATGAGCGCCGCAGCGATCCGATCGTTACGATCACAGCGGCTGCTACCGAAGCGAAAGAACAACAAGAACCGTTACAGCATGAACAGCATGAGCAGTCAGAACAGACTGAGTTCAACTTCACCTCCGTGGATATTTTCCCCGACTTTGAGATAACTCCACAGCTGGCTCAGGAAAAGTTTTTGCAGAACATGGCTCTCATACTTTCCGACAAAAACAAGCGTGACGATATCTCCTGCTGGAAATGGCTGCTGGGAAAGCCCACATTTCTGTCCGTATGCGATGACAAGGGCTTCAGAAAAAAGGCTCAGAAGCTGCTTGACAAGGAGCTTCTTGCGCCGAATGTATCGTCATACATTGCAAGCAGATTCAGCCGTGGCTCACGGGCTTTGCCGCAGAAAAAGGGCGACAAATGGGCGGTTTACATCTCCCACAGCGGCAAAAAGCCCCCGGAAAGCTACAAGGTGCCAAGCTATATGGGCGGCCCAAGCCTGCTTCATCGCACCGCTCCGCAGCTTATGACCATGGTTATCATATCTTTGATATTCTTTGCTCTTGTACTGGCAGGCAGCCTGTTACAGCAGTATTTTTCATAAGCCAAAACTAACGAAAGGCATTTACATATAAATGTGGAATATACTTGGAATTGAACCTACAAAGGACATAAAAACCATAAAAGCGGCTTACGCAAAGCTTGCAAAGCAGTACAATCCCGAAGAACACCCCGAGGAGTTCAAGCGGATATTTGACGCTTACAAGTCTGCCTGCGCATATGCACGTTCGCAGAACACATCAGAGCCGCAGAAGCCCGACACCACCCAAGAGGGGCTGAACCTTTACTTTGCACCAAAACAGGTGCAGTCTCAATCGCAGGAAAACGCCTTTGATTTCTCCAATGTAAATGAGAACGCAAAACCCAAGCCGCAAAGGGAAGATAAAAAAGAGGATAATGCCCTTGACTTTTCCTCTGTAGATGAAGCACCAAAGCCTGACGCCGATGATGAAGATATCAGCGGCTTTGATTTCAGCTCCCTTGACCCCGAAAAACTCAATCAGACAGATGAAGAGCGCATGGAAGCTATGCGGAAGTTCTATCTTGAAAAGATACGCCGCATGGTAATGAAAAAATCCACTGCCGACAATTATCAGCTGTGGTACGAGCTGCTGAACAGCCACGACTTTTCCCGTCTGGCAGCAGATGAGGACTTCCGCCTGGAAGCCACCTCGCTGCTTTACCGCACCACATACACCAAGGAAGTGGCAAACCTTATCGCCTACTGCTTCGGTCACGGCGCTTCATACATCTGCGTCAACTCCATTTCCAACGAGTGGCAGGTTCGGCTGATAACACCTAAGGCATTACGCCGCCGCACACGCTTTATATCCGAAAGCCCCTCAAATATGCCCAAATGGGTGGGCGTTGCAGCCGTCATCATAGCTATCATGCTGTTTATCGTCTGGCCCATGTCTATACTCGCCTCGGACAACAGCTCATCGAACAGAATGCCTGAATACACTCCGCAGGAGCAGGCACATGACCCTGACGAATATCTTATCGACGCATTTGTAGATGCCGCCAACGACCATTCCTATGACCTTGAAACCCTTTACCCCATGTGCGTGGGCAAGTGGGAAAATGAGCAGGGATATATCATCATTGACGAAAGCTACGGATATGCGCTGTGTTTCAACGGCGACACCGCCGCAGGCTCCGTTTCCGCAGTTCCCGCCGAAAAGGGCACAACGGTTTATGCCAGCCTTACATCGGATAATCCAAAATATGACGGCACCCTGCTCGGCATAGTTTTAATTTCAAAGGACGGCAAAAGTCTTTCCGTCATATTCCCCGACAAAACCACCACCGTTATGTATAAGGCTGATGAAGCGGAAACGGAAGTGACCGCCGCACGGACCGAAGAGACGCAGGCGGAAACCTCACAGACGGAAGACGAGGGAATATCCGAAAGCTATGATATCGACGGCTTTTCCGTAACAGTCACTGCCTACAAGAATAAGTCCTACACCGATATAGACATGACAAACACAAGCGATAACCCATGTCTCAGCGCTCCAAAGGTGCTTTATGAAAATCGCTTCTTTGAGGACTGCACCGAAGCAATGCTCTACTACCCCAGCGGAATGTGCGAAAGGGTGCCGATAAACGACGGCATACCCGACACCCAGAGCAACGAGGTCTATCTCCCCGTGCTGTGGGAGGACACTGACAAGTACAGGCAGGACGACATCACAAGTCTCAGGCGGGTCGAGCCGGGCGAAACCATGAGCGCCCGCTGCATTTTTGAAGAATAATACCGGACAGGGCTGCTGCGGATATACCGTAACAGCCCTGTTTCTTGCATTATTACTTTTTTCAATGAGATACTTTTGATGATTTTATACTAATCACCAATAAAACTATAGACAAAAAATAAAGCCAGATAAGAATAACATCTTATCTGGCTCATGATGATCATGTCCATCCGGGAATCTCACTTAAAAAGTGAAACACCTTGCAAGGTGCTTGTATGCACCGTCCGAGTTTGCTAAGTATAGCAAATGATATTTGCAATGTCAATATTTATATTCACGACTTATTTTTTGACTGTTAGTGTGTTTTTGTGCAAAATCACGGCGGCGGATGTATCATTGACCCGATATAGTGCGCAATGTCTGCTGACGTTCCGCTGAAAGATTTGGTGAAAACTCCTCACTTGCATATTGGTAATGTTCATTTAACTGTCAGCGATATTGAATTTTGTCAGAATGATTTTATTAACAAAGCAGCAGAAATGATAATTACAACCATTTCCATAATACTAACAATAGTAAATGCTTTTTGAGAAAACTGTTTTTTCCTATAATCGCCATAAACAAAGTATAGCGTTAAAGCCGAAAAAACAATAATAATTAAATATAACCAAGTCATATGCACACCACCTTTTGTTTGCCTGTCACAAAATGAAAGATTTTAACATCAAACCACCTATTATCCGAACATCATCTCGCCAAACTTTATGGCATATTCGTTCCAGAAAGTCATATCATGACCGCCCTTGCTTTCAAGATATATGTGCTTTGCGCCTATGCTGTCAAGGAACGAATGGAACTGCCTGTTTTCAGCCAGAAGAAAGTCCTCCGTTCCGCAGGCCATAAAAATCTCGGGAAGCCTGCCGCTTTTGTGAAGTCTTTCCGCCAGCACCTCGGGATTATTGTCACTTTGTTCCACAGTATCAAGGTCGCCGAAGCAGCTGCGGTAATAGTCATAATTGGCAACGCCGTTGTTCTCCCCCTCTTTCATGTGTGCGATCTGGTGCACTATCAGCGCAGAGGAAAGAGCTGTGACCTTGCCGAAATTATCGGGGTACGCAAATGCCGTGTGAAGTGCGCCGAAGCCGCCCATGGAAAGCCCCATTATATATGTCTCATCGGCGCTCATTGCCAGACCGAAGGTCTTTCGCACATATCTTACCAGCTCATCACCCACATAGGTGCAGAACTTCCGCCCTGTGGCAGTTCCGTTCAGCCAGAAGGAATTCTCGCCGCTGGGCATGACCACGGCAAAATTATACTTCTCCGCCACCCATGTCGGCATCCAGTTGAAAGCCTTATCCGTGTAGCCATGGAGCAGAAAAAGAGTTTTCATTTTCCGCTTTGAATACTCCGTTTCCTCCCGTGGGATATCCGCACGAAAATCATTCGGGATATACATTTTAAAAGTAACGCTGCGCATCAGCGAATTTGAAAAGAAGTCTATTGAAATATCAGCCATAAAAAAGCCCCCTTTTCAAATATTATACGTTATTATAATACCTTTGTAAAGAACATTAAAGAAAAAATCCCCTTATTTGCCTTATAATAAATAGAAAATTATTATATAAGGAGTTATGTAAAATGAAGGATCTGTCAATCTACACAAATGATTTTATAAACTATTGCAGGCTGCACAAGGGGCTTAGCGCCAAAACACTGCGGGCATATTCCATTGACCTGAACCAGCTGTGGGAACGCACCCACGGCGACCTGAGCAAAGCATCTATCTGCCGGTACATATCCCATCTTCACAAAAACTATAAGCCCCGAACCTGCCGCCGAAAGATCGCCGTTATCAAGGCTTTTGTACACTTTCTGCTTATAGACGACATTATAGACAGCAACCCATTTGACAAAATAGACGCATCATTCCGTGAACCGTCGCTGCTGCCGAGGACGATACCGCTGAGCATCATAAACGGCATTCTCAAAGCAGCGTACAACGAACGCAAGCTTGCCAAAACCACCTATTCGGACAAAATGTGCCTGCGTGACATCGCCATTCTGGAAATGCTCTTTGCCACAGGCGCAAGGGTGTCGGAAATGTGCTCCCTTACTCCCGATGACATTGATCTGGAGTACCATTCCGTCAGGATATTCGGCAAAGGCTCAAAAGAGCGCATAGTGCAGATCGAAAATACAGACGTGCTGGAGATCCTCAGGGAATACAGCAGCGCATTCAGCTCGGATATCATATTCTCTGGATATTTCTTTGTAAACAGGCTCCACAGGCGGCTTTCCGAGCAGTCCGTGCGGGAGATAATAAACAAATACGCCCTTTTGTGCCGTGAGGACATACACATCACACCCCATATGTTCAGGCATTCCTTTGCCACGCTTCTGCTGGAGGAGGACGTGGATATCCGCTACATACAGCGGCTTCTTGGGCACAGCTCCATCACCACCACTCAGATATACACCCACGTTGCCATGTCAAAACAGCGTGAGATACTTTCCGCCAAGCACCCGAGGAATAAGATAGATATTTGACCCGATCTGCTCCCCCATACAGTGCCAAACCCTGATTTTTTTATTGCTATTTCAGCCCCTATATGTTATAATAATAAATAATGTCATTTTATAAATATACTTCTCAGAAAGGAACGATAATATATTATGAACGACGGATTTGTAAGATGCGGCAGTGCTGTGCCCGATATCAAGGTGGCAGACTGCGCCTTCAATGCCGAAAAGATAATCGAAAAGGTTCGTGAAGCTGCCGAAAACGGCTGTTCGGTGCTGGTTTTCCCCGAGCTTTGCATCACAGGCTACACCTGCGGAGACCTTTTCCTCTCCGAAACACTGAAAAACGGCGCTGCTGCTGCGCTCAAAACCATACTTGACGCCACAGCTGAGCTTGATATACTGTTCATTGTCGGACTTCCCGTCCCCCACCTCAACAGGCTCTATAACTGTGCCGCAGTGTGCTGCAAGGGCAGGCTGCTGGGTCTTGTGCCCAAGCGCAATATCCCCAACTACTCCGAATTTTACGAGGCAAGGCATTTTTCCCGCTGGGAAATGGGCTGGGACGAAAATGACTGTGTTAATATTGATATGGGTCTGGGCTATACCGTTCCCATGGGCGAACTTATCTTCTCGTGCCAAAACTTCCCACAGCTTATGATAGCTGCTGAGATATGCGAGGACCTGTGGGTACCAAATCCCCCCTCGGTAACGCTGTCAGAGGGCGGCGCTGTTATCATCTGCAATCCCTCCGCTTCCGATGAGGTCATAGGCAAAAAGGAATACCGCCGTGACCTGGTAAGAATGCAGAGTGCAAGGCTTGTGGGCGGATATATCTACACCGACTGCGGCTTCGGTGAGTCAACCCAGGACATGGTCTTTTCGGGTCACTGCCTTATCTGCGAGAACGGCTCCGTTCTTTCTGAGAAAAGGACATTCAGCGGCAGCGGCATCATTTACGCCGACCTTGACCTTGAACGTCTGGCAAGCGAGCGCAGAAAGATGACCACCTACGGAAATTCCGCAGAATATAAGCTTTCTCTTATCACTTTCAGCATGGATATCCCCGAAAATAAGGAGATAAAGCGTTTTTACGCACCAATGCCCTTTGTCCCCGCAGACAAGGCAGACCTTTCCGCACGCTGCGAGGAGATCCTCACCATGCAGGCAACAGGACTTGCCACACGCCTTAGGCACATCGGCTGCAAGACCTGCGTTATCGGTCTTTCGGGCGGACTGGACTCCACTCTTGCTCTTATCGTCACTGTTCACGCCTTTGATATGCTCTCCCTTGACCGCAAGGGCATAATCGCCGTGACCATGCCATGCTTCGGCACCACAAAGCGCACCAAGAGCAATGCGCTTATCCTGGCGGAAGCCTATGGCGCTTCTATCCGTGAGATAGATATTACAAAGTCCGTAAGGCAGCATTTTGAGGATATCGGTCAGGAGGAAAGCGTTCACGACGTTACCTACGAAAACTGCCAGGCAAGAGAGCGCACTCAGGTGATAATGGATATCGCCAACAAATCAGGCGGCATAGTTATCGGCACCGGAGACCTTTCCGAGCTGGCGCTGGGCTGGGCTACCTACAACGGCGACCATATGTCCATGTACGGCGTTAACTGCTCTATCCCCAAGACCCTTGTTCGCCATCTGGTGGCATATGAGGCGCAGATGTCGGAGGGTCAGCTTTCCGAGGTGCTTCGTGATATCCTTGACACCCCCGTTTCCCCCGAGCTGCTCCCCCCCTCCGAGGACGGCACGATTTCACAGAAAACAGAGGATATCGTAGGTCCCTACGAGCTGCACGATTTCTTCCTTTACTACACCGTCCGCATGGGCTTTACCCCCAAGAAAATATTCCGCATTGCAAAATGCGCCTTTGCAGGCAGATATGACGATGCTACTATCCTCAAATGGCTCAGGACATTCACATGGAGATTTTTCTCCCAGCAGTTCAAGCGCTCCTGTCTCCCCGACGGCCCCAAAGTGGGAAGCGTTACGCTTTCACCCCGTGGTGACTGGCGTATGCCCTCCGACGCATCGGCTGCCCTCTGGCTCGCCCAGCTGGACGAGCTGAAATCAAAGATAAACTGAAAGGCGGTGCTATGATGAAGCTCAATGAAATAGTTCTGCGATACCTTAAAGGTCAGAAAAAGCATACGGTGCTGACTGTCCTTGCCATAATCGTTTCAGTTGCGTTCATGACCATAATCCTGTCCGCAGTTTCGGTTTACCGTGCGGCTTCGCTGAATATCTCCCGTGAGACTAACGGCACATATCATATAGTATTCAACGGTCTGGACAAGCAGCAGCTCATTGATATCCGCAGCATGGATGTTTTTGAAAAAACTGAGATATACAGCATTTCCTCCTATTCGAGCAGCGTTGATATGGACTTCGTTAAAATGGCGGAGGACAACGCAAAGGTGGAATATCTGCTGGTGAACGGTCTGCCTGTTGATGATAACTTTCTGAGGCTCAACGCCGATGACTGCGATCTGCTGCCCCCCTCCATGCGCACTGTGACCGGCGGACGGCTTCCCGAAAAGGACGGCGAGCTTGTTATCAACAGTGCCAACGCCGAGCAGTGGGGATACCCCGAAATAGGCAGCACCGTCAATGCGGAGCTGTTTGTCTGCGGCGTTAAAACGGGAGCTGAAACTCCTGCGGGCACGCCTATGATACTGGCTGAGAATTTTGATATCACAGAGATAAGGGAAATTTCCTTTACCGTTGTTGGCTACAGCGATACTATAAATATGGTAAGCTACAACGATACTCAGCTCAAATCCTACAACTATCTTTCGGACAATCTTGTTGCCCGCTTCTCCGACAGCGCCAATGACTTTTACTGGGATATGGACAGGTCATTTTCCGCTCTGGGCTATGAGATAGATGACTTTGACTACGGCATGAACCAGGAGCTGCTTAACATGGAGGGCAGAGGCGTTACCGCCCGCTTCTCCCAGGCGCTTTCCTTTGCTGTGGAATATCTGGTAGTGCTGTTCTTTATGTTCTGCATAAGAATGGTAATAGACAACTCCTTTGAGCTGGCTTCAAAAGAGCGCATAAAGCAGTTCGGTCTGCTCAAAGCCGTGGGTGCTTCCAAAAAGCAGGTGTTCTCCCTTGTAATGTGGGAGGCATTTTATCTGGCAGTCCCCGGCGTTATCCTTGGTATCCTTGCAGGTCTGGGCAGCTCGGCAGCTATATTCTCCGCAGTAAAGAACCTGCCCTATCTCCATGATGTTTCCCTTGATTACGACCTGGCTTCCATGCTGGAATTTGATATCAAGCCTTATGTTTATATCTCCTCGGCTATTATCGGCTTCCTGTGGGTGTTCGTTTCGGCAATATCCACGGGTATGCGCTCCATCAAGGCTTCCCCTGTAGATGCAATGAGAGCCGCTGCCAAGAAAGAGAAGATAAAGCCCTCACGCCACGGCTCGGGAATCGAGCAGGGTCACGGCTTTATCGGCGCATACTCCGCACTCAGCGCAAAGCGCAACAAAAAGCGCTATATCATCACGCTGGTATCAATGGTAATGAGTATCGTGCTTTTCGCCGTGTTCTCCTACGGAATTGAGATCGCAACGGGCAATCTGCAGAATGAGTTCGATGTTAAGCGTATGCCCTATGACTACACCGCAAACCTAAGCGTCACCGACCCTCAGACCGTTTATGAAAGAGCGGAGCTGATGAAGCAGTCGGGATATTTCACCGATGTTCAGTATGACACTCACCTGTCGCTGTTCGGCATGACATCTTCCGCAGGCGTTGACGACGGCACGGAGCTTTCAAAGAGCGAGACTGTTTTCATCGACATTCACCCCGTAAACCGTGAGACATATGAAAAATACATTCAGTCCGATGTAAGCTACGACGACCTTTCAAACGGTCAGCTCATGCTTTGCAGCGGAATGTACTCCACCGCAGGAAAGCTGCTTTATACCGTTTACAGCAGTGCCCCCGAAAGCATTTCCGCCGCTCCCTTTGTGGATTACAAAGTAGATCTCCTTGACGAGCGCAGCTTTGATACGGCAGGCATCTACACCACCGACAACAGGGTATATCGCTCTACAGACGGCCGTATTTCCGCTGTTATGGCAGAGGAAAGCTACAATGAGCTTTTTGCTCAGTGCGGCGCAGACTCGGGCACATCGTCAATAGCCGTTTCCGACGGCAGCGAGATAATAGTTTACAGCAGAACTATCTCGGCAAATGCAGCAGTCGGCATGGAAGAGCAGGCAGAGGTTTATATGAACAACCACTTCTACAATTCCTACAGCAACAATCTCTCCGATATGAACCTTTCCTACGCACTGCTCAGCATGATAAAAACAGCAGGCTATGCGGTGATAGTGCTTATCGCCCTCATTGCCCTTATCAACGTGGTGAATATCATCTCCTCCAACGTTACGGGCAGAACTTCCGAGCTTGCAATGCTCCGTGCCTGCGGAATGTCCAAAAAGCAGCTGAACAGGCTTATGCTCACCGAAAGCCTTTTCTATGCGGTAATGGCAGGCATCGCCTCGCTTCTGATTACCGAGCTTGCGATTTTGGTGATACAGATACCCTTTATGACCCATTTCCACGACCTGGATATGGACGATCTGGGCTTTGCATTCTCCTATCTTGCCCCCATAAAGTACATCGTTATCGCAACGGCTGTGTCCTATCTGGCGGCAGCTGTATCCTCCGTTATCCCAGGCTCGCACATAGCAAAGGCACCTATCGTTGAAAGCATTGAAAGCGCAGAAATATAAGGAGCGGCAATGAACGAATTTGATAACATTTATCACACCGATGAATACCGCCGCTTCATGGTACAAAAAGAGGAAAACATATCCGACCTGTGCCGTGAAGAGCTGACTATCCCCCTTGACCTCGGCTACAGCCTGTGGTGCGGAGAATATGCCCACCGAACCGACAACGGCCGCTCATACAGATGCAGGCTGTTTTCCCCCGAGGGCAAAATGATCTATGGCTACACATTTTATTACAGCAGCTTTCATGAGACTGCGGTACAGGTGTTATCCGCTCCCGAGGGACTGTACTTTTTCTATACCGAGGGGCTTTACGGCTACAGCGTGCTGCGGCTTTCCGATATGGAACAAATGCACTATGTCCCCCGTGGCAATTCGGGTGAGTCATTTATCATCACCGACCTGCACTATTGCAGCGAAAACCGAATTGCGGCAGCAGGCGGCTGCTTCTGGGCATATCCGTATGATGTGGCACTTATCGACCTATCAGAGCCCATGAAAGAGCCTGAGAAGATGACCACGCTCTTCCCTATAGTAAATCCCGAGCATGATTATGACAGGTTTGAGGATATCGACTTTGTTCGCTGGGAAAAGGGCGGCAGGCTCATTGTCCGCACCGATACGGGCGAAGAATTTGCCTTTAATACTAACGACCTGAGAAAATTTATGGATTAAAATAGGATTAAAATGCTAAAAAACCATTGCTATTTTGTGTAACTTATGATATCATAATAATTGTTAAGAAAAACAAACGCCCCGTTATTATCTGACGGAGCATCATGACGAAAGGATTATGTTTTATGTGGACAGTTTCAATGCTTAAAGAGAACGCAAAAGCGGCACTGAAAAACTTTTACTGGCCTGCTTTTCTCGTTTCTCTCATCTTTATCCTGCTGACAGGCACAGGTTCAAGCAGCTCGGGAGGCGGCTCCTCAGATGAGTTCATAAACGAGTATTACAATAACTACAGCAATTCATCCGACAGCAGCTACGACTATGGCGATTACAGCAGCGACGATGATTATGATGATTATGATGATTATGATTACAGCTACGACTACGATGATGATATCGACAGCTCATTCTCTCAGGACGATTATGAGCAGATATTCAACGATATGTTCTCGGGCTTCGGCGATATGCTGGGCGATACCAGTGTCTCGGCAATAATATCTGTAGCTATCGCAGTGGTAATCATTGTAATGATAGTTACGCTGGCTTACAACATCTTCTTTGCAAATCCCCTTACAGTCGGCTACAACAATTTCTTCCTCAACGCACGCACGGGAAATGCTGGCGTGGGCGAGCTCTTCTCCCAGTTTAAGCATGGTCATTACATGGCAACCGTAAAGAATATGTTCTTCCTCAAGCTTAGACTTTTCCTCTGGTCGCTGCTGGTTCTTATCCCTATCGGCATCGGAGTTCTGATCTTTGCAAAATCCGACAGCAGAGATATAATGGGATCGCTTGTTCTTTCAATTCTTATAGTTGTTCCCCTGTATTTTGTGGCACTTATCCCTCAGATAATAAAGAAGTACGAGTACTTTCTTGTTCCCTACATAACCGCAGAAAACCCCAACATCACCCCCAACCGTGCCCTTGAGATAAGCTCTAAGACAATGAAGGGCGAGAAAATGCACTGCTTCGGTCTCCAGATGTCCTTTATCGGCTGGCTTATCCTCGGCGGACTTGCAGGAAGCATCTTTACTGCGTTCCTCGGCGTTCTGCTTGGCAGCGCTGCCACCGCAGCGGGAATGGCTCTCATTTACCCCTATCTTTACGCAACACTTGCAGAGTTCTACTGCTGCATGAAGGAAAAGGCTATTGCAACAGGCATTTCTTCCAGAGATGAGCTTGACGGACTGTACGGCCGTGCCGCAAACGCACAGCCTTTCGGTCAGCCCATGGGCTACTCCGATCATCAGGGCTACGAGCCATATCAACCCACTGCTCCCTCTCAGCCTGCTGACAACGGACTTTTCGGTGAGTCAAAAAGAGACGATAATGATGACAACTACAACGGACCTGAGATAAAGTAACACCTGAATAAGATACAATGGCTGCTGCGGTAATGCGGCAGCTTTTGTTTTTTCAGTAAAACACATTTTTTATTGTAGGCTATTTGATGGTAAAAGATATTATTATGAGCCACGAAGCCGCTATGTGGGAAGCTGCAAGACGCTGTGACAGCTCCGCTTTTCTTGAGGTCGTAAGCGAATCTGCGGTCATGGTATGCGGCGGATCCAAATGCACCGGTGCTGACTACGCCCGCATCATAAGCGAATTTGACTGCAAGTCCTACAAAATATCCGATTTTGAGGTCATCGCTCAAAGCAATGATATTGTTCAAGTTCACTACATCATTGAAACAGTGGCTGAAAAGCCTGAAAATCAGGATCTTGCAGGCAGGTTCCACATCACCTCCACATGGAAAAAGGGGGACAAATGGAAGCTTATTTTCAACATGGATTCAAGGATATATGAATAAATGCAAAAAAACGCACGGTTGAAGTTAAAAGTTCAACCGTGCGTTTTTTTATCAATATCTTTTGCCTTTGAGCTTACAATATTCCTCGAACACTTTCAGGCAATCTTCCCTCTGCTCACATTCCAGCGGGATAATTTCCATGCCGTTTTTCAGTGCGGTGTAGAAATCCTCGTCCCTGAAGCCTATTTCTGCGGTGTCGTGAGCGGTGCAGCCGTAAACTATGCGGCTGATATTTGCCCACATTGCTGCGCTCAGGCACATGGGGCAGGGGTAAGCGGTGGTATAAAGCGTACAACCGCTCAGGTCGTGGCTGCCGATATTTTTGCAGGCATCTCTTATTGCCGCAACCTCGCCGTGCATTGTTGGGTCATGGTCGGCAAGCACTCGGTTGTGACCTTTTCCGATCATCTCGCCGTCCCTTACGATAACGGCACCGAACGGACCGCCCTCGCCGTTTCTGATACCCTTGTAAGCCTCATCGGCTGCTATATCCATATACATCATTTATGCAGCTTCTTCTCCTCTGCGTTTATCATGCCCATAAGCTCGCTTATTGCCTGATCTGTATTTCTGCGCTTTTGAGGTGCTGCGGGCTGAGGTGCCTTGACCTCCTTAACAGCTTCCCTGACGGGCTGTTTTACTTCCGGAATTACAGTGTGCTGTGCTTCATTGTGTGAAACCGCTTCCTGAACGGGAGCTGTCGGTGCAGCTTCAACAGCTGCAGGAGCTTCCTTAGATATATTCTCACTTGCTGTCTCGGGCTTCTTATCCTTATGAAGCTCGTGACCAATAGTGAAAAATCCTGCAGACTTTCTGTCGTTTGCCTGCTCTTCCTCGTCCTCAACTATCTCCTGGCGTTTTATTCTGCCGCCGTAAAGCTGGTCATCAGCCTTATCGGAAAGGTATGAATAGAAGCTGTCGGTATTGGGTGTCTTGGGCTTGGGGATAACGTGCTTGGGCTTTTCCTTTTTCTTCTCTGCCTCGGGCTTTTCAAAGGTGAAGATAGGACCGTCCTTATCTATCTCGGCAGCCTTGCCGCTGTCATCAACGGTGAGAACGCCTGCCGCCTCATCTGCCTTCTTGGCAATGGGTCTGAGCTTCGGCTCTTCATCGGCGGGGATATCGTCGCTGAACATATCCTCAAATCTGTTGTCGGAATCCTTCATTATCTCGTCCAGATCGTCCAGAGAGGAAGCGTCCTCTTCCTTGCGCTTTACGTTGATTATCCTTATCACCTGGAACACTATTATAATAAAGCTGGGGATAATGATTATCAGCATTATTCCGAAAGTAGAAGTTACAAAGCCCAGCATTGAGCCAAGGCCTGCGCTCTGGTAGATAGCCTTTGCAATAACATTATCCCCAGGTATCTTGAACGTATCCGCAGCGGGAGCTGTGTCAAACTTTACCACGTAGGAAAGCTGACCGTTCTCGTTCACTATCTGCACAACTCTGGTTAGCACCGTGGTCTCATCGACCTTGCAAAGCACCACGCTGCCCTCCTTGATATTGTCTATCTCGGAAGCCTTTGCGATTATCGCCGTGCCTGCGGGGATATCGGTCTCCATATTAACCGCCATTGTGCGGTAGAAGGTGTATCCGAAGAACTTGGGTGTTGCGCCTGTTTTGCTGAACGCAAAATAAACCACCAGCATAAAGATTATAAGCACGATAAGAACTGTTATCACTATACCCTCAATAATATTGACGGGTGAGCGCTTTTTATCAGCAGAAAATTTTTTAGCCATAATTACCTCCGAAAGCTATAATTTTTTGTCTCTTCATAATTCGATACCTTTTATCATTATAGCATATCTGTCGGCAAATTTCAAACATTTTTTCATTATTTTTGTAATTGATCTGAAAACAGGAAAATGCGCCCCTTCAGTATTACCCTATCAGAGCGCATTTCCTTGCATTGTTATTTTCAGGGATGGAGATAGCTTTTAGTCCTCTTCGTTATCCTGGCGAGCGTCGTATCCGGCTTCACCGGTTCTTACACGAACAACGTCCTCAACATTGTAAACGAAGATCTTACCGTCACCGATGTGGCCGGAGTAAAGTGCCTTTCTTGCGGCTGTGATAACTGTTTCAACAGGAACCTTGCAAACCACAACATCGACCTTTACCTTAGGAAGCAGTGAGGGTTCAACAGGAGTACCTCTGTAGTACTCGGCAGCACCTCTCTGAGTACCGCAGCCAAGTACCTGTGTAACTGTAATACCTGTTACGCCGATATCTGCAAGAGATCTCTTGAGAGTCTCGAACTTGTTCTGCTTGCACACAATGGAGATCTGAGTGTATTTGAGTCCGCCTTCGGGAATTGCTGCATCAGAAGCCTTGGAAGGCTTGTAGGTCTCAACGGGAACAGCTGCATTTACGGGAACAGGCTCGCCTGCTTCAGCATATGCCTCTGTATCAACTGCCATAACAAATCCGGAGTAAGAGCTTTCGATACCGTGCTCTTCGATATCCAGACCAACAACCTCTTCGTGAGCGGAAACTCTCAGACCGATAGTTGCCTTGATGATAAGGAATGTAATTGTGATAGTGATAGCTGCCCAAGCGCCTACTGTAAGAACGCCGAGAGCCTGACGGCCGAGAAGCTGGAAGCCGCCGCCGTAGAAAAGACCGTTAAGTGCTGTGAACTCATCTGCACTTGCATTTACGGGGATAGAATAGCCGGGAGCCTTAGATGTTGCGAAAAGACCAACTGCAAGAGTTCCCCAGATACCGTTAAGGCAGTGTACTGCGACCGCACCAACGGGGTCATCAATGTGGAGCTTGTAATCAAGGAACCATACACCGAAGGGAACCAGAAGTCCTGAAACGATGCCGACCATGATAGCGCCGAAGCAATCCATAACATCGCAGCCTGCGGTGATACCAACAAGACCTGCAAGAGAAGCGTTAAGGCACATTGAAACATCGGGCTTGCCGTACTTGAGCCATGTGAAGATCATGCAGACAACTGTTGCAACTGCGGGAGCAACTGTTGTGGTAAGGAATATAGATCCGAGCTGAGGGCCGCTTGTTGCAGCAGCACCGTTGAAGCCGTACCAACCGAACCAGAGAATGAAGCAGCCGAGAGCACCGATCGTCAGAGAGTGACCGGGGATAGCCTTTACCTTTACGATCTTGCCGTCCTTGTCCTTAACGAACTTGCCGATACGGGGACCAAGGAGCTTTGCGCCGATGAGAGCGGAGATACCGCCGACCATGTGGATAGCGCAGGAACCTGCAAAATCGTGGAAGCCCATCTGAGCCAGCCAGCCGCCGCCCCAGATCCAGTGAGCCTCAATGGGATAGATAAGAGCGGAGATAACGCCCGAGTAGATGCAGTAAGAAAGGAACTTTGTTCTTTCTGCCATAGCTCCCGAAACGATGGTAGCTGCTGTTGCGCAGAACACAAGGTTGAATACGAAGCCTGAGAAGTTGAAGTTATCATATGCTGTGAAAAGATCAAAGCCGGGCTTGCCGATAAATCCTGCAACGTCCTCACCGAGAAGGAATCCGAAACCGATAAGAATGAACATTACTGTACCGATACAGAAGTCCATCAGGTTTTTCATGATGATGTTGCCGGCGTTCTTTGCTCTTGTAAAGCCCGTCTCAACCATTGCGAAGCCTGCCTGCATAAAGAACACCAGTGCAGCTCCTATGAGGAACCATATACCGAAGGCCTCGGCATTGACTGCCTCACTTATTGTTGATAAGATATTTGCTTCAGTCATTTTTAATCACCCTCCATTAAAACACACAACGGCACCGTAAAAATGAGTATTCCCTGACAGATACACATTTTTTCAGCGCCGTTGCTGTTTTTTCTTTATGTCTGTATTATACTCCTTAATTCCGCCCATGTCAAGGGGTTTTTGAAAATTTATGCAATTAAATATATTTTAACTTGCATTTTAAGGCTATATTATCCGTTTTATACAGTTGCTTCCACAAAATTATGACATTTTATTATATTTATCATTCATTTTTGTGTATAGCCTATTTGCATATGGGCATAAAAAAAGCACCGCAGTGATGCGATGCCCTCATATTCATATAAGATGTGTGTTGACTCAGATGAGCTGTGCGTTCTTGTGTACGCCTGTGATGGAAAATACCACCCATTCCGCAATATTTGTGGCATGGTCAGCGATACGCTCCATATATTTTGCTATCATAAGCAGGTCAAGGGCGCTGTTTGCCTTGCTGCTGTCCTTGACTATCATATCGGTAAGCTCGGTCTTTACACGCAGGAAAAGATCATCTACTATGTCGTCGGACTCGATAACGCTCTTTGCAAGGGCTTCATCGTTATACACATATGCGTTTATTGCCCCTGTGAGCATCTTGACAGCTTCATCAGCCATTTTGGGTATATCCGCCAGGTCGGGCTTGTCAGGGCCTTCGTCCAGAAACAAAGCTATCTCGGAGATATCCACCGCATGGTCGCCTATGCGCTCCATATCGGTTATCATTTTAAGCGCTGCGGAAACACGTCTCAGGTCGGAAGCCACAGGCTGCTGCTGGAGGATTATTCTCAGGCAGCGGCTCTCTATCTGCTTTTCCATCTCGTCAATGTTGCAGTCAGCCTCTATCGCCTTTTTGTTAAGCTCATCATCACGGCGCACCAGTCCGTTGACAGCGGCAGTTATGGCGTTTTCAACCATTCCGCCCATGCGCACCATTTCAAGATTAAGCTCCTTGAGCTGTTCGTCAAATTGCCTTCTCAATGCCATCTTCCTTTCATTAACCGAATCTGCCTGTGATGTAGTCCTCTGTTCTCTTGTCTGTAGGCATGGAGAACAGTTTTTCGGTCTCACCGAATTCCACTATCTCGCCGTGAAGGAAAAATGCAGTCTTGTCGGAAATACGGGTGGCCTGCTGCATATTATGTGTAACTATTACGATGGTATAATCTTTTTTCAGGTCAAAGCAAAGCTCCTCTATCTTCATGGTGGAGATAGGGTCTAGGGCAGATGTAGGTTCGTCCATGAGTATTACCTCAGGCTTTACTGCCAGCGCTCTTGCAATACAAAGTCTCTGCTGCTGACCGCCTGACATTCCAAGGGCGGACTTTTTCAGTCTGTCCTTTACCTCGTCCCAGATAGATGCCTGCCTGAGGCTCTTTTCGATTATCTCATCAAGGTCAGCCTTTCTGCGGATACCGTGGGTGCGGGGGCCGTAGGCGATATTGTCATAAATGCTCATAGGGAAAGGATTGGGCTTCTGGAAAACCATGCCCACACGTCTTCTCAGCTCTGTTATCTCAATGTCCTTGTATATGTTCTGACCGTCAAGGAGAAATTCTCCCGTGATCTTGCAGCCCTCAACAAGGTCGTTCATACGGTTGATGGATTTGAGCAGCGTGGATTTGCCGCAGCCCGAGGGACCGATAAATGCCGTTACCTCATTGGGTGCGATGTTAAGGCTCACATTTTTCAGGGCGTGGAAATCCCCGTAATAAAGGTCGCAGCCCGATATGCTGAGTTTATAGTCGGAAGGCTTTACAATATTTTCATTATCCATAAAATAGCTCCTAATAATTTTATCATGCTCCCTGACGGGCGGCAAATCTTCGTGCGATCATCTCTGCAATGGTGTTAAGGAGAAGAACTGTAACCAGCAGGATAACAGCCGTTGCGGAAGCCTCACCCATGTGAAGTCCCTCTCTTGAAAGGGAGTACATATGAATGGACATGGTTCTTGCGGAGTCGAGAACGGATTCGGGTATCTTTGCCACAGTACCTGCTGTGTAGATAAGGGCAGCTGTTTCACCCACGATACGGCCTATGGAAAGGATTATTCCCGAAAGGATACCGCTTGCAGCGGAGGGGAGAACTATTACGAACACAGTTCTCAGCTTGCCTGCTCCAAGACCGAAGCTTCCCTCACGGTAGCTGTCATCAACGGCGAGGAGAGCCTCCTCGGTGGAGCGGATCATGGTGGGAAGCACCATTATAGCCAGCGTAAATGAACCTGCCAGAATGGAATATCCCCACTTGATAGCTGTTACGAAGAAGAGCATTCCGAAAAGTCCATAGATGATAGAGGGAATGCCCGAAAGCGTCTCGGTGGCAAGTCTGATGATCTTTACCAGCTTGTTGCCCCTCTTTGCATATTCGCAGAGGTATATTGCGCAGAACACGCCCAAAGGCACTGCGATAAGCAGCGTGATGCCTACCATCTCAACGGTGGTGATGATAGAGGGCAGCATTGATACGTTTTCCGTGGTATAGTTCAGAGCGAAAAGGCTGGGTTTAAGGTAAGGTATTCCCTTTACGCACACATATCCTACCAGCGCAATGAACAGGAATATCGTAACTGCGCAGGCAAGTGTTACAAGTATCATCATTATCAGCGAAAAGGGGTGGGTCTTGTATGTTCTCAGCTTTTCCCTGAGCTTTGTCTTAAAAAGTCCGGCTTTTTCTGCCTTTGTCATAATGAGCCTCCTCAGTTCTTCTGCTTGTTGAGCAGTGAGAAGCAGATATTGAGAATGAGTATGAATACGAACAGCACAACGCCTGTTCCGATAAGTGCGTCATAGTGAAGATCTGCTGCATAGCCCATTTCGGTAACGATGTTTGCGGTAAGGGTTCTTACGCCCTCGAGTATTCCCTTGGGCATTCTTGCCTGGTTGCCCGCAACCATGATAACTGCCATGGTCTCGCCGATAGCACGTCCTATGCCGAGAATAACAGAGGACATTATGCCCGATCTTGCGGCAGGGAAAATAACCGTTGCAACAGCTCTTTCGTGAGTTGCTCCCAGAGCAAGCGCACCCTCATAATAGCTGGAGGGCACTGCGTTCATGCTGCTCTCGGAAAGTCCCACAACGGTGGGGAGTATCATTATACCCAGCAGCACGGAAGCCGTGAGAATGCTGTTTCCGTCTCCGCCGATATGCTGTCTTACCAGGGGAACGATAACGATCATTCCGAAGAAGCCGTAAACGATGGAGGGAATGCCTGCCAGCAGGTTAATCATTGGCTTGAACACGCCGTACAGCTTCTTGGGGCAGAAGCGTGACATGAATATTGCTGTGAGAAGTCCTATGGGCACGCCCACCAGAACCGCTCCTGCGGTGATGTAGATACTGCCCAGTATCATGGGGAGTATGCCATAGCTTGCAGGTGTGTCGTTGGGCTTCCACTTTTCGCCCAGCAGGAAGTCAAAAACGCCTATTTTTGCAATAGCGGGAACGCCGTTTACGAAAATAAACAGACAGATAAGTACAACTGCAAGTATGGAAACACACGCCGCAAGTAAAAATACGACGTGCATTACAATCTCAAGTATTTTATGTGATGATCTTGTTTTAGTTTCCATGCTCTTCTCTGCGGCAGTTGTCATTGCCGCCTCACTCACTGAACGTCTCCCCAGGAAGTGATCTCGCCTGTGAAGATACCCTTGATCTGATCCATAGTAATGTTATCAAGGCCGTTCTGGTTGTTTACGATGATTGCGATACCGTCCATTGCGATAGCGGTAGGAGTAAGACCTGCTTCAAGCTCGCTGTCTTTAAGGTCACGGGAAGCCATTCCGATATCGCAGGTGCCCTCGATAGCTGCCTTCATACCGGAGGTGGAGTCGGACTGCTGAACTTCGATGGTAACATCGGGGTTAAGTGCCTTGTATGCTTCTGCAAGCTTTTCCATAACAGGTGTTACGGAGGAGGAGCCTGCTACAACGATCTTTCCGGAAGCGCCGCTTGCGGTGTAGCTCTTGGTATCGTCGGAAGGAATGTACTTGTTTTCCTCAATTACCTTCTGACCCTCGGTGCTCATGATGAAGTCGATGAAATCCTGGGACTGTGCGCTGAGACCTTCCTTGACTGCAATGTTGAAAGGTCTTGCTACGGAGTAGGTGCCTGCCTTGATGTTTTCAACGGAAGCCTCTGTGCCGTCAACGCTGAGAGCCTTTACGGTGTTGTTAAGGGAGCCGAGGGAGATGTATCCGATAGCGGACTCATTGCCTGCTACCTGTGTCATAACAACATCGGTGCTGTTTGCGATGATAGCGTCTTCTGTGGTGCGGTCAGCCTTGTTGCCGTCAGCGTCCTTTTCCTCAACGCCTGTAAGCTCAACGAAAGCGCCTCTTGTGCCGGAGCCGTCCTCACGGGAAACAACGGTGATGTCTGTAGTGAGCTTTGCTGCAGCAGCTGTTTCCGCATTTGCTGCGGAATCGGCAGCAGCAGAGGTTGTTGCAGCAGAACCGCTGTCAGTGCTTCCGCAGGCAGTTGCAGATACAGCCATGGTCATAGCTGCTGCAATATATGCGATCTTTTTTACAATAGAAGTTTTCATAATTTTCTTTCCTTTCGGGCAGCTCTTGCTGCCTATGTTATTTGTCCTTTCAGGTACAGTTATTATGATACTACCCTATTGTAAAATCCAAAACCACAGAAAAGTGAAAACAGGGTGATTTGTATTTCACTTTGATTTTACAAATATAAACAAGTCTGAACAGAAATAAAAAAATACCTGTCACCGCAATGATAACAGGTATTTTGGTATGATGTTATTCCTTTACATATTTCATTATGTCGTCGTAAATGGCTCTGTAGCCCTCTTCCTTGATGTGCATTCCCTCGATGGTGTATTCCGCTTTCAGCCTGCCCCGGTCATCTTTCAGGTTGCGGCTGATGTCGATATAGCGCTGACCGTGCCTCTCGGCAAGCTTCTTCACCTCGGCATTTGCAGCAGCTATCTTCTCATTGGTGCGTATTTTCAGGCACTCTTTCATTTCGGGAGCGGCAGCCTCGTAATTTACGGGATAATATGCCATGAGGTATATCTTCACATCGGGGACTTTTTCTATCTCGTCAAGTATCTTGCTGTAGTTGTCAATGACCTGACTTATGGGGATAGATGACCAACTAAGGTCATTTGTGCCGATATTGATGAACACCTTTGAGGGCATAAGGTCAACAGCACACACATCTATCACTTTGAGCAGCTCGTCGGTGATAAATCCGCCAACGGCTCTGTTGTAGATAACCGTGCTGTCGTGATGCTCCTCCAGCAGCTTGTTTATGGGGAACATCTCCATAAGCGAAGAGCCTGTGAAAACTACCTGTCCTTTAAGGGCGGTCTTGTTAAGCTCTCTGTAGCGTTCTACTTTCATTTCCTTGTCTGTCATAATAATTCTCCTTGGTCTATATTATTAGAACCCGTCTTCACAAGCATATGCGCACGTCTTTTCGG
>UMLJ01005060.1_pt1 | contig 23699 bp, 8 predicted proteins | sample 1966521 | NCBI WGS metagenome assembly UMLJ01 (sample SAMEA4836199, study PRJEB28245) | human gut metagenome | biome: gut microbiome; material: fecal sample | place: Denmark | collected 2008
AGAACTTACCTTTCTGGCGGGAGATGAAGATGCCGCCTTGAGCAGAGGCTTTATCTACTTGCTGACCATTGAGATTATAGATAATCTCTTTCTCATCCTTCTTATACAGGGTAGGAGAGGCGATGAATGTTGTACCAGGAGCAATGGAGAAATGGATGGAATGCTTGCCCAATGCCAGATTATCCTGGTTGTTCTGACTAACCATCACTTTTGGCAACCAGGCTCTGTTAGCTGCCAGCGTAGAACCGGTATACTTGTAGAAACCGATTCCCCAGGTACTCTTGTATGATAAAACGTAACCCTTGTTGTTCTCAACAGGAATCGCTTCATACTTCGGATTAGTTGTCGAATTTACTCTTGGTTGCTGTTGCATCCAGGTCAATTTTCACATCCATTCGATAAGTTTCTTCCGTTTCGTCAGCTTTTATCTCAAGCTGCGTAACGAGAATACCTGCCGTTTTCTGATAGTTGATGGTTGGGGCATCATCGCCTTTGGTGAAATTCCAGGTAGCCGTAGCTTCCTTGTTGAGTTGGAAAAGGTTCAGCAGGTTCGGCTCGAATACAGGTAACATTCTCAGGTTGATAGCCTGGGCTTTATAACGTTTCCCGATTTCGTATTCGCCTCCCTTGCTGTCCTTCCATAAAGCCAGGGTATTTTCCTCGTAATAAAGGGTAGTGTTTCTTGGAATTTTAAACAGGTCGCCTTCTTTTACCCACGTAGCTTCCGGTGATGTTCCTGATGCATGCTCACCTGCATTGTAAGTAATGTGGTAGGTTTTATCCTTTTCCGGTTCTCCGTTTACCCGGATGCCGTTATAATCAAAGTATACACTTCCCTTGTTTCCTGTAGCAATGTTGGTAGCGGCATCCTGTGCCCATGCACTCTCCATCCATCCCATCATCACGAGGAGGATGAGGGAACGGAGGAAGTTGCCGGTTGATATCTTATTCTTTCTATTCATATCTTTCTGTTATTTTACCATGATTTTTCTGTTTCCGAAGATGTAGATGCCGTCAGGGAAACCACTATAGGTGGCGGTGCCAGGACGGACATCCAAAATGCGATAAAGCTGACCGGTGATTGAGAATACCTGCAACTGGGTGGAGTAGGTGCTCTCTATGCGGACACGGTGAGCGCCGATAGGGCGAATGAAGAGTGATTCGCCGGCTGGTGTATCATCGTTACCGTTTATTTCCGGTTCTATCCTGTCGATGCCCGTGGTTTCGCTGATGCGGATTACAGAAGGAACCTCTGAAGAACGGGCTCCGGCGTTCGTACTTTCTGTAGTCAGATAGGTACGGAAAGGCATTACGGTCTGTGAGATTGCCGTATTGCTGAATGCTGTTCCCTCTGTATTGAGCGCATAGATGCCTCCATTCGCCTCTTTCTTAGCAGCGAAGGTTCCCCAGTGGGCATAACCATTGCTTACGGTCTTCATATCTGCTGTGATAGGAATCACGATGGCTTTCTTCTGAGGTTCTTCGCTCGCAGAACCATAAGCATGGAAAGTGATAGTCTGAGGATCTTCCTTCTTGTTCAAAATACTGTAGTAGAACTTGCTGGAAAGGTCGAACTCATAATAACGCTCACCAGGGAAACGGACGATATAAGGTACTCCAGCTGTCAGCGGAATGTAATCCTGGTATTCGTGATCCTTGGCATAATACGAATCTGCATCCCATCGGTAAGCCCAGTCTTTATAGGTGTTGCCAAAGAAGGAATTAGAGAACTGGTAATTCCATTTTGCCGCATTCGCACTTTCATTCATGAAGAGTCCTGCTGTTGTATCAGGTCGCTGGAAGGTGGCAGTCTTCTCCGTTTCATTCACACCAGTCAATCCTCGCAGCCAGTACTCATGGTGCAGGGTGTGCGTGTTCGTGGCTGGGTTATCCAGTTCTTCTTCTGTTGGTGTGCCATAAAAATGAGTAATCTCGCCATTGAGCGATGCCATTACCTTTTGTGCGGTGAATGGCAGACAGATACCTTCCCAGGCTCCGGTAGCATCCTCAGCATAGTACATCGGCTTGCGAACATACCAGGCATGGTTAGTTACCGTGAATAGGATAGGGGCACAGAAGTCGTTGTTCTCACACTTGTCTCCCTCGCTGTTCTTACCCTCAGGGGTGCGTTCTACGAGGTGGAGGAGAGAGGTGGTATAGCCATCGGCATTATTCTTGAAAATATGATGTCCGTAGATGGTAGTCTCACTCGTGTTCTCCTTGTAGCCGAGTGCATTGTCTGCGATGTCGTAAGCCTCTGTATTGTTGTCGATGTCGTTGCCATTGGCAGCAGTATATACCAGGAGGTTCTGGCTTACTCCCTGCTGGATGCTTAGGTCGCTGAATACCTTGGCATTGTCATCTACCGGTGGGTAGAAGATGCCGTTCTGGTTGATGTCTGCCGCCTGTTTGAATCCCATGGCTGCCCCCTTGTCGTTCAGACAGGTGAAGTCGATAGCCGTTGTTGTCGTCTGGTGTACGTAGGTACTCATGAGGCTGTTGGCATTGTTGCTGGCATTATAGTGGAATGCATCGAGCTTCGTGTCGCCATAGTAGCCGGCAGTACGATATATGCGGTTTCTCATATAGCTGTTCTGATGGGAAGCTATCTGGGAAGGATAGAGGTCTGGAAGCTTCTGCAATGACTGTCCCCAGAAGATGAAGTCGTTCATCGGCTGAGTTCCGTCTGCCTGGTTTCCGTCGAACAGTGGAACGTAGCTGACTGCGGATGCTGTACCCTGCGATGCCTTTCGAGCCGCATCGATGGCGTGACTCTGGTCGTGGCGGGTTTCGTTGCTGCCGTAGTTAGGCTGGTCACTGTCTGAACCTTTTCTCAGATAGGTGATACCCGTGTTGTTGCCCGTGATGGCATCGGTACGGTGGGCATACTGGTAGTCGCCGTTGGCATAGTAATCGTAGACGTACTTCAATGCCTCCTTGTCTTGGGCATTCTTCATGTTGTTGTAGCGGGCACGCAGATAGTATTCGTTGAGGTCGTAGCCAACCTTGCCGTATCTGAAGTCGTCTGCCGTATAATGGGTATCAGCCTTGCCGTCCATGTGATAGACGATAGGCTGTATGCCCTTGTTATATTCGAAGCAGCAGTGGTAAACACCCTTGTTGCTGGTAGCGATCTTACCGCTTTCCATTCCGAGGTTATAGATGTTGCCCCGGTTCTCTTTGAGGAATGATTTGCCTTGAGCCAGACCCTTGATGACATGTCCGTTGCCATGAAGAGTGCCGGCAAATACAGCATTGCTTCCATCGAAGTCGCTGGTCACGGTGATGTCGTTCTGCAGGATGAATTGGGCATTCTTGCCATATTGTTCCGCCTTGCTTCCCGTACCGGCTCCGATGGTATCCACGAAGTTGATGAATGCCTTCAGGTCGCTGGCATCAGAGATATAGATGCGAGGTTCGGCAAACGTCTTGTCTTCCTTGGTACGCTGGATAGCCTCTGAAAGATGCAGGTTCACACCCTTCTGATGAGGATTCATGCGGTGGTAGTTGTGTACGGTAAACTGGCTGTCGTCTGCCATATCCACCGTAAAGATCTTTTTCAGACCATTCATGGTGATACCCAGCTGTACGCCATATCCGTTCATGAAGTAGTAGGCTGGAATATCCAGATAGTCGTTGGTCTTGTCATATACGCAGTCCTTGAAGAGTCCTTGTGCTTCGCTGCTTCCCTGCTTGTAGGTGTCGTAGCCTGTAGCCTTTTGGGTGATGTCCCATTCGGTAGCGTCTTCAAATACCCAGTTTCCCTTTTCGTTTTGCTTGCGCTTTCCTATGCGCCAGTAGTATCCGTTGGCAGAGAACGATTCGTCTGCCTCAATGGAAATCTGGTTTTTCCTGAGTCTGACCATCTCTCCCGGCAAGGCGCAGTTGTCAACAGTTATCTTACCGTTGATGTTAGGACCCTGCACATATTCTATGGTAAGATAGATGGTGTAAGTGTAGATACGGTCCACCTCACAGTAGTAGTTGGATGATCCTGCTTCTACGTCTGTGATGTTGACCTTAGCATAGCCATCTTCGGCAGTGGAATCCTTTATATAGATTCTATCCGGGTATATCTTGGTGTATTCTCCAGCAATGCCGTTCTTGATATAATAATCAGTGCCGGCAGATAGCTTGGTTCTTGTTGCTACCTGTTTGTAATCATTGCCTTCTTGGATGAAGAAGTCGGATGAGGCCACCTTACTGATGATAGGCTTGTTGTGGGTCGAATCTGTATATTCTTCGTATGCACGTCCCTTCAGTACAACGGTGGCAAGACATTTTTCAGAGAGATGCTTCTTGAAATAGTCGGTTGTCGTATTGTTGACATTGTCTGTCAGCTGGAATGAGATCTTGGCATCGCCATCTGTCAGTTTGGAAGGGAGCTTTTGGTTCACATAGTTCTCATCTTTATTGAATTTTCCATTCATTGGCAATATGGCAGCGAATCCTTTGCCATCATATTCCTCTGAAGAAGAGGCACCGATGCTGAGCTTGTATTTGCCGGATACGTCCTGATTGTCCATATCCACGTTGCCTTTTGTACCGGCTTGCAGATAGTTGCGCTCTTCCAGGTCGCAGCTGTATTCTGTCTTATCTTCAGGATGTTCGCTGCGCATCTTCCAGCTCTGAATGGTTACAGGCTGGTTTGGCTTCAGTCCTGAGAGCACGGTGAGACCGTCCTTGTTGTCACTGAAGAAGGTCATCTTGTCCTTGTAGGTATAGCCAGTGATGTGGGCATTGTAATAGTAGTTGAAACCTGTTACATACCAATAGTGAACATCAATATTGTCATCCGGATTTGCTTGTCCTGCTTCATCCATACCATAGAATCCGGTAGGAAAGCAGTCGTCAACAACGAAGCGGTTCTGCTTGGCATCGTATGGGAAGACGAAGTTTCCGGTGGTTTCCAGGAAGTCTACCTTGTGTCCGGTTTCTCCCTCTGCCGTTGCCCGTTTATGCACATTGTCGGCATATACATAGCCGCCACCTTCGTCTTCACGAACGTCGATGAGGTTCATCTCCACTACGCCGTAGATAGGACCGTAGAAAATACTGTCGATGACATTCTTCTTGCTGTCATCGTATAACTCCTGTACGTTCTGAATCTTGAGGGCATAGCCTGAGGCGATACCTATCATGTTCTTTGCCGTACCATCATTGCGCTTCTGGAAGTTCTGGTCGTGTTTGTCGATGTAATCCTGTTTTACAGCCATATATGACTTGCCCTGGAAGTTGCCATCAGCAGGTACCATACCGGTATTGTTGCGCCATGGTTCTTTAACGGCATCGTTGAAGGGAACATTCGAAGTTACTGCTCCCACGTAGTGGATGTTGTTGGCAAGACCCATATAGTTGCGTGCACGCTTTGTGAATTTGTTCTGCAACTTGTTGTCGGTCAAGGTTATATTCTTGGCAAACATCTGGATTTCTCCCACTCGTGCTATTGAATATGGAGTCTTGTTGGTTTGGTTGGTGGCATAGTCGCGTGCTCCAAGTACGTTGAAGCAGTTATCCTCCAGTCGCAGGATGTCCATACGCTGGAAGGTATTGATGATCTTCGGATTGTTGATATTGGTTCCTGCAAAGCCGTAACCCGTCAGGTCGGCACTGCGGAAGCCGGCTGCATACGACTGGTGTCCGTCTCCGAAGATGCCACCTTCACTGTCGTAGGCATATATATTCGTGTCGGTCTCCGACTGATGTTCCGGCTTCTTATATCCGGCTCCATAGAAATAGTTGTCCTGGAGAGAGATGTAACGGTAGTTGCCGTCTTGGTCCATGTAATAGTAGCCGAAGAGGTCGGTACCTGTTGGTAATACGACCGACTGCATTTTCTGATGGGAGATGATGATATGGTCACGGTCAGAGTCGGTTGCAGAATTGTCGGCAACCAGGATGGTGGTGTTACCGCCGAATCCTGTTGTGGTACCATTAGGCAGCTTAGCCAATTCATCCTGTCTTTCCGTGAAAACCTTGTCTATATTGTATTGACGAGTAAATTTCAGAACGGTAGAGTCGTTTGCCATGACAGAAGTACCCTGTGCCACGGAGTAACCGCCACCATAGATAGCTTCTCCAATCTTGATATTGATGTCGTTCCATGTAATAAGTGGTGAAGCCGGGGCTGTAATGATAGTGGTGAAGTCTTTCTCCTTCACGAAGTCCGTAACTCCCTGCTTGCCGATGATGGAAGCATAAACAGCCTGCGAAACCTTGTCACCACTGATGAGTCTGATGCTCTGCTTGATGGTTTCTGAGGCAAGGTCTTGCCGTATCTTTCCGTCCTTTTTCTTATTCTCATGGTCAATATACAGGTTGTTCTTGTCGGTACGGTCCAGCAGATAGATGCCGGAATGCCCGTCATTTACCTGATAGTAGGTAGGGTAGCCCACCTTTACCTGGGTAGAACCATATACATAGCCAGAATAGGAACCGCCTGTTACCGAACGGAAGACGTGACCATTGAGGATATCCACATCGGTAAGTCCGATGACATTACCCTGCTGACCGCCACCATAGATGAAGTTGGCTGATACACCTGTAGCTCCGTTTACACCGCAAGGAAGGAACTTACCACCTTCTGTCTTAGGTTCAGAACATTTCATATCCTTACCCATGATGATGTGGGTATTGCCGTAAACATAACTCTCCATACCATATCCGGCACCATAGATGTTGAGGCTGGCGTATTCCGGTTTGGTAGCCAGAGAATCGTTCGAATTTTCCAGTTTCTTCTTATCCTTACCGGCAAGCATGTCGCTCCGGAGATCGATGGTAACGTCGCCTCTCACGGTTCCCGTCTTGTAGCAGCCGCCGAATACGTTTCCTCCCACATAGGCATCGTTCTTCTCCTCTGGCTGGAACTTGTTCTTGATGGTGAGTTGGATGAAAGGATCGGTAGAGTAGGCACGTCCCAGTAGATAGCCACCCTCATGGTTCACCAGTCCTTTATAGTTGTAGTTGGCATTGTTGCAGCCACCCACAATCTTGTCGGTGATGGTGAGTTCCTCCGGGAAGATATAATTAATTACATTGCCCCTTGCATTTGGATAGATGTTCATGTTGCCACGGTTTCCTCCGCAGCAGAAAGTCTTGATGGTACAGTCTTCCAGTCCTTCACCCGTCTGGGTTCCGTTCCATCGCAGTTCACCCTGGATATCTGTTTCCACTGGCTGGAAATACAGGTCGATGAGGTGAGGATATACGGTTGGTCGGTCTTCCAGCTTGGTAGGGAGATAGAGGGTACCGATATTCTTGTTCGAAGGATTGAACCAGTCGATGGTATCGGCAAGGTTCAGTTCCTGTGTATAGTCCTCCACGTTTCCATTGAGTTTCTGGAACTTGTTCATGAAGTCATTGTCCTCTGATTTTGCGAAGAGTTCATCTCCGTTGCAACCCATGAAGACACGTCCGATGTTCACATGACTTCCAATGTTGATATGGATGTTTCCTACCTTTTCTACAGCCTTGCTATCCTTGCTCTTCACCTTCTGTACGGTGGCAGAGTTTCCTCCTCCATAAACGTCACCGGCGATATTCACCTTTTCAGATGTAGAGTTACCCTTGATTTCGATGTTCACCTTGTTGGTGAGTGGTCGCCATGAATTGATGTTCACAATCTTAGCCGCATCGCTTGCCACCTTGTAGGAAGGCATGAATTCTCTCATCGGTACGGTATATACCAGAGGAACGGTCTCTGAGTTTGGATCCTCCGGGTTCATAGGGTAATACTCGTTCACCGTCACCTTCTGGTTCTGGTTCTTGTCGAGTGCATACAGGTAGTTACCGTTTCCGGCACCATACACGTTACCGTAAATCTTACCGCCATATATATTAATATGTGTACCGGAGCCGTTGTTGTCAGTAAAATCACCATCCTTAACGCTTACGTTAACATATCCCGAAACATCGTTTCCGCCGTAAACATTGCCATGGATGAAGATGGCTTTGTTGCTATTTTGGGCTGAAGGATTTCCGATATTTACTGCGGTACTATCGATGACATCACCCATCATACCGCCACCGAAGATGTCATGGCAGTCAATAGCCTTGATATTGACGGTGGTAGAATTTACAGAGTTGTAGAATCCGCCACCAAAGACTCGGCGACAGAAGATACCACCGGATCCTTCTACGTGGGTATTGCCCACCACCTTGCCGGAGTAGCCACCACCCACGATGTCCATCACGGAAAAACCGCTCATGAAGTGCCTGTATTCTTCGCCCTTCTTGATATCGTCTACGTGACCTCTGTTGTTATTTTCTTCCATGTTGATTTTCACATGGGTATCACCCTGAATGACGGTATGTTCTCCATAGCCGCCACCGAATACGCAGAAGTGAGGGGATCCCACCTTATTATATATCTCCTTCCATGCCATGGTTTCGAAGAATTTCTTATTCACTCCATATGCCATCTGGGTACTATCATGCAGCAATCCCTTTTCCATGGTGAGATAGGCATCTTTGCCTACCACGCATGCTTCGTTGCCACCGGCATAGATGTTGTGGTTTACCTTGAACTTCAGTGCCTCGTGGTCGTATTGTGGTGAGTAGATGATACCGTCAATGATGCTGGCTGGTCGCCATGAACGGGTTTCCGGATTCCAGTAAGAGGAGAGCAGTGCCTGTCCACCATTGATCATGATATTGGTATTGCCGGTTACGTCTGCCGAAGTCACGTTCACGGAATCGGTTCCGTTCACGGTCAGGGTGTCGCAGTTACCCCAACCGCCGCCATAGATACCATGGCCTATCTGTCCGTCGGAGATGCTCATGAAGGTATTGCCATATACCGTACCGTTTTCGCATCCGCCGTAGATTCTCTCCAGGAATGCTGGCATGATATCCTTGTTCTTGTCATTGTCTGGATGCTTCATGGCATTGTCGCTCCATGGCTTGATATACTCTTTCGTTGCTTCGTCGAAGTATGGATAGGTGATGTTTGGACGGTCGATGACCAGACTGGTATTGCCGTAGATGCCACCCAGCTTCTTATAGTCGTTGCATTCAGACTTTACGCGTCCTCTACCTCCTGCAAAAACCTGAGAGAAAACGACGCCGCCACGGATGTTGACGAGCGAAGTGTATCTGGCTGGTACCTGGTGGTGTTCGAAGTTAAAGACATCCGGTGCTTCCTTTGCTTTCTCATTTCCCACGTTGGCAACATCGCCACCGCCATATACGCTGCCCAATATCATGGTACGGGCTATCAAGCCGAGGTTGTACCTATATTTGATGTTTCTGCCATAGACATAAACTTCCGTTTTAGGGACGCGTGCCATATTCGGGAAGTCAATCCATGTATTCTGGTTTTTGTCATAGATTGATTCGATACCGGCACCACCGCCATATACATTCTGTGCTACATAGCCTGATTTGATGAATACTCTCGACAGGGTACCTACCTTTCCGAAGTCATAGCTTTCTCCCTGGTTTTCAATGATGTTACCGATAGGCATGGCACCAACACCGGCACCAAAGATGTTCTCGCAGAAAGGCTGACAGTCGGTTTCTACATAGGTTTCACCGGTAACATAACCTGAGAAGCCACCGCCGTGGATAGCCTGGAAGGTGAAGCCTGGCAAACCGAGGGTCCAGGCCCAGCGGCTGGCATGATAGCGCTTGAAGGTCATCGGGTCGAAGTCGGCATCACCCGGATTGCTGCCCGTCACACTACCGAAATAGAGCTTCTTGTCATCCTTTGAAACCTTCAGGAAGTCATTGTATATCTGCTTCTCGAAGTCAACGTATGTCTTGAGGTCTGCATTCTGGTTGAGATAGCGGTATTTGATGCCGTTGACGGTGATGACGCCATCGTCATCCATCTTGTTACCAGGCTGCACACATACTTCGGTCTTTACCACCTTGGTGTTGGCACCGAAGCCGGCTCCGAATATGGAGAATTCCGGGTCGCTTGTGTTCTTGCTGCTGATATACCAGCATAAGCCGGCAAGCGAGGTTTCATCGAACACGCTGATCTGGTTGCCATCCTTGGTGATGACGTCGGCAAGAGGAGAGTGGTTGATAATTACCTCACTCAGACCGTTGCTGTCAGAAGTACCGTTGCCAATGGTAGAGTTTCCGTCCTGTCCGAATCCCACATAGCAGGCACGGTTTCCACCGCCATAGATATTATGGTCTCGCTTAAAGGAACCGGAGTTCATCGTTCCCTTGGTAAATGCATAGAACTGTTGGGTATTCTTATCACTGATGATGCGATTGATGGCAGCCTTTGCCTTTTCGTTGGTAATCTCATTGGCTGTCTTGGCTTTCAGGATGGCAGCGGTTATCTCCTTGAACTCATCAATGTTCTCGCAGATCTTTTCGTTATTTTGTACTGCCAGCCAGGTGGTGATGTTGCCGTTGATGTCTGCCTTGCGGTTCCATATCCAGGTTCCGCCGTCTATCTGTACCTTGGTGCTACCCAGGATGTTGGCGTAGGTTCCCTCCTTGTTTTTATCCACTTTTCCCAGTACTGTGTTACGGGTAATTTCCTCCTCTTCCTCTTCGGTTTCATTGCTGGTGAGGTCTATCTTGATATTTCCGTATCCACCGCCGTAAATGTTGTGGCCCAGTTTGCCGCCCTCGATATGTACCAGGGTACTTCCATTTACGGTACCGAAGGCACATCCGCCATAGATATTATTCCAGATGAATGGCACGATGTTGCCCTGGCTGTCGGTGTCGGCAAGGGAGGTGGCATTCGTGTTCACCACGTGTACCAGTGTGTTGCCGTTGATTCTTCCCACCTTATAATATTCAGTAGCTTCAGCTTTCTTGAGACCCTTTCCACCGCCAAATACTTCTCCGAAGATGTCGCCACCGGTGATATTGACGAAGGTGGTATAGTCCTTTGCCTCATAGCTAAGGAACTTGCCTGTAGTCTGGTCGAGCTTTGATTCGCTCTTTGGCTTCGTGTTGTAATAGGCTTCCTTTTCTGCTCCTGTCAGGGGGGTGTATGATTTGATGTTGGCGATGTCACCGCCACCATATACATTGCCATATATTTTGGCTTCACCCGAAATCTCTACCTTGGTGGTTCCTAATACCTTTGCTACATTGGTAAAGTAGGTGTAAGTGCCGTTGATATACTTAGGTGCTACACCGGCACCGCCACCAAATACGTCACCGTAGATTTTGGCTCCCTGGATATATACCTCGGTGTTGCCGCCAATCTGCCCCGTTTCGTTATTCTCTGTAGAGGATGGGTCACCGAAGCCACCGCCATATACACGGTGCAGGAAGGTCTTGCCATCAATGGTTACCTTTGTACTATCGTTAACTTTTCCTGCATATCCACCGCCCAGAGCACTCAGGATGGTGAAGTTAGGAATACCCTTTGAGTTGTCGAAGACAGAAATATCCTCTATCTCAGTATTGTAGATTCCGTAGTCGCCATTCACGTTCACGGTAACGTCGGTGCTGCCCACGGTTGTATTGATACCATAGCCACCGCCGAATACAGCGAAGTGAGGATGGCCGCTGTCGTCGTATGCTTCCTTCCATTCTGCTGTTTTCAGGAGTCCGAATGGGGTCATACCTTTCAGGATGGTAAGGGTAGCCTTTCCTTTTACGTTGCAGGCTTGGTTACCGCCACCATAGATATTATGAGGGCAGACGAACTGACCGTCATTGAAGAACTTGCTCTTGTCGTCATTCCAGTTGATCCACGTTGTTCCGTTCCATTTCTTGTCCCATATCACATTGATGGAGAAGTTGTCCTGCTTCTTTCCGTTTTCGCCTTCTTTCTGTGCGCCCTGGTCTTGAGCCAGTTTTACAAAGGTATTACCTGTTACGTCGGCATAGGTATAGAGGTCTTTGGCAAGCAGCTTGCCGATGCTGTCCGTAATCAAGCCCTTTCCTCCGCCATAGATTTCTCCTGCGAAGTTGGCTGCATATATATTAATATGTGTATCTCCCTCTACCTGTGCTCTGTTTCCACCGCCATAGATGTCGCCATAGATGGATGGTGCCTGTGCAGAGGTGCCGTAGAAGTTGAGGTTGGTATTACCCAATACCTTACCTACTTTCTCTGGATTCCATGTGTTGTCTTTAATATCATAGTCTGAATTTGCACGCTTTATTCTACCATTACCACCAGCAAACACGTCGGCTCTAATGTCAGCGCTGTCGCTAATAATAACGTTAGTTCCTTTCTCCACTACCGCCATGTCACCGCCGCCATAGATATTCTTAAAGAATGTACCACCATTAATCTTAACTGTAGACGAGCCATAGAGGCGTGCCATGTTTTCGAGGGTGTTGATGTTGTTTGAGTTTAAGAGTTTAGCATCTGCCACACCATATCCACCACCAAATATAGGGCAATGGAATTTGCCGCCATTAATGGTCAGTTCTACGTTGCCGTATATTTTGCCGAGTTCTGTATAATCAGCAGCATTACCACCCTTTTGGTCTAAAGAATAGAAATAATCAGTTCCACGTCCACCAGCGAAGATACCTTTACTGCAATAGAATTCTCCACCATTGATGGTAAGTGATGCTACGGTTTCTCCTGCCTTTCCGTATATGTTTCCACCATCCTTACTTGGTTTTCCATTTGTAGTCCAAAGGTCAGAACTCATATATCCGCTACCTCCGGCATAGATTCCGTCAATCTTTCTTGTTTCAGAACCGAAGATACCTCCTTCTATGATTATTTTGTTATGGGTCAGTCGTGGGTCTACCTCGGTATATGTATGTGTGTCAGCATTGTAGCAATTATACATACAAAGATTAGCTTTTGCTGCATCATAGTTGCCAAAAGCCATGACAGATTTCGTACTGCTGTTTGTCCAGTAAGGGATACGTACGTCCGTTGTATGATTTGTATCATCTCCGATACCATTCATACCACCTGCTCCTGCACCATAGATACCGCTGAAGATTTCTTCTGATTTACAATTTGTTGGAATCAGGAAGGTACCACCCTTGATGGTAATGGAGCTATAGCCATAGAAAGGATTCTCTACCCATTCACGATCCTGAAAACCACGTCCTGTACTACCACCGTAAATCTCTGTAATCTCTACACGGCTATTGACATCCGTATTCTTATTGTTACTTTCTGATTGTGCCGGGTCTATCAAGATGTTGGCGCGTCCCATATAGGTGTTGTAAGGTGCATTGTAATGTACATTGTTATTTATTGTTTCTCGTCTTGCACCCAAAGAACCATTAACCACACGTCCTATCTTTCCACTTTTGATGATGATGTCTACATCGCCAACCATAGCTCCCTCATGGTTGCCTGCAAGAACTATGGCAACGTCAAGGGTAGAATTGTTTTCATTGTGATTATTATTGAATTTACGATCAATATCTACATCAATAGTACACTTAATAGGCATGTTAGGGCTACCCATCACACCATTTCTGTTTTCCACAGTCTGTCGTCCACCAACACAAATTGAAGAGTAGTGTCCCGATTTGATCTTTATCTTGAAGCCTTCACGTCCATGTGGTAGAGCATCATCCATCTTCTTGAGGTTGCCTTCTGTTGATAATGGTGAAAAGCGATTATCATCCATGAAACCACCAAAAATCTGGAAAGATGTAGAGAATGCTCCCTTGATAGTACCATCACCTGAGAACATATTTTTATAGTTTGTCATCTGTATGCCTTCGCCCATCTCCAGATTGTAGAATTGGCAGTACAGAATATCGTAATTTTCATTATTATTATTGCGATTGAAGGTGAGATATTGGAAACGGGTATCTCCATAAATCGGTAAACTATGGTTCCGATCATGACCACCATACATCTCAATTATACCCTTGTAGTTAACGCCATCCCAACTACCCGTTATGGTCGTATTCTTGAAGAAAGGAGAGGTACTCTTCTTATTCTCCCATTCAGAACTTGTATTGAATGTTACAGATGTGAAGCCGTCGTTACCGTTGTTGGTAACATCTTTGTCACTCATTCCCATCAGCACGATGGTGTTGTCGTCCCATGATCCTTGCTTTTCCAACTTGGAATATGCGCCCTTCCATGTCCTTACTGCAGTCTCTGGAGATTGACCGTCATTACTGTCGTTTCCGGCATTGTATGATATAGTCTTTCCTTCAGCTGTTGTTCCAGTAGCACCAGCAGGGCATAGATATACCACGCTCTTGGTATAAACCAACCATTTGTTTAATAGCTCAACTCCGTCTTTGGTTGTTACTATCACATGACAGCTCAGCTTGTCGGTAGAGCCAAGAGATGACTTGTCGAAAGTAGGCTCTCTGCTTACTTCTACATCATCATTCTTTACCCACGAATATTTGATATCAAGATTATCGTTGTTGTCCCAAATATTATTATTTATGTCAATGTAGATTGTATTCTCTTTGTGCTTCATCACAGCATCCACTTTTCTTGCTTCAATCTTTGCCACTCCCGATTGCGAACTGCCATCTTTCAATACTGCATAAACATACTGGTCGAAGTCTTCGAGCGAGATGCTGAAATTGTTATATGGATTGTTCTCGTTCTGTAGAGTCCAATTCTTCTTGTCTGTAGATGTATACCAGAAATATTTCTCGTTTCCTGCATTACCTTCAATAGTTTCTGCTGTGATGATAGTATTATAGCCACGCTTCACTGTCAGTTTTGTTGAACCGAAGTTAAAGCCTGTACCAGAAGTATAGCTCCAGTTGAGCTTGTCTTGAAAGTTGTTGGTTGATATATACTGGTTGTTCTGGCTTGCAAATGTTGTTGCAAACTCATCAACTTTCTTCTGCGTTCCCAGGTTCTTTCCACCATCTACGTACTGGGTGTAATACCAGGTAGAAGCATATTTATTGGCATTACCTTCGTTTTGACAATTGGCAGTGATGCCACCTTTGTTGATTTTGTCACTTGTATTTTCGATATTAAGCCCATTGCCAAAGAGGTAGATGTTGGTAGGCTGTATGGAGTTACCTCCTCCATTCATGTCATAGCTGAAGCAACCGAAACCTTGGGCTATGTGGAAATTATTGTTATGCACGCTTGTATTCTTCAGCATATTTATCTGTGTATCAGCTGCTATGTTGAAGATTCTGAAAGTTTCGTTCTTACTGTCGGTCTGTACATTTCCTGCTATACCGCCAATTTTGCTTTCATTGTTAATCTCGTATGTTTCGTCGTTATCCTTTATTTCTGAGCCACGGATAATGATGTTGCTGAGTTCTGTATTGCTGTATATCTCACCAGCTACTACGCCCACTTTATAATCGGGACCATAAGGTTCGAATCCTGGTTCCTTTTCTACCTTAGCATTCTCGATGATGAGGTTTGTTACGGTAGTAAGGCTAGTGCTGCTTGCACCTTGGAGTGTCGAGAAGAGTCCCCATGCACTCTTTGCATCAGTTCCTTTCCATTGTATATGCATTTTTTTGATGACATGACCATTGCCATCAAACTTTCCGAAAAACAAACGGTTGTCGCCATTACCATTGCCGTAGTTATAGTATTTACCGATTGGCATCCAGATACCGCCACTCAGGTCGATATCGGCAGTAAGCTTAAAGTATTTGCCAAGGAAAGCCTGCGGTGTGTTTCCGTTGTTCACATCACGTGCCAGTTTGGCGAGCTGTTCTGCCGTAGCAATCTCGTATGGATTGGTCTTGCTTCCATCACCCCCTGCATAGCTATCGGCATAGATATCTATGGAATAGTATTTGTTTGTTGTCTGAGCCCATAAGGTTTGTCCACACATGAGCCATAGGGTCAGAATGCCAAGAAGTATTCTGAATTTTTTGTTTTGTGTATTGTTATCTTGCTGCTTTTTCATGAGTCTTCATTTATAAGCGATTCTTTTTTTCTTTGTTCTTATGTTTCTTCGTGGTATAGGTCATGAAGGTATTCTGTTATTACTGTATCAGGAGATGCCCCGTATAGGCATCCTGGTCAGCCAGTACATAGAGGTATCTTGGCTGGATGAGTATATTGATGTTGTAAATCGCTGCCGTTTGGGCAGGATTGAGTGTTTCGAAATATTTATTTCCCAGGATGATGGTAGAGGTTACGTCCTTACGGGTAACCGTTTCTCCCTTTTCATCCTTCAGGATTACATCGTAGGTGACGGCAATGGTGGGTACGAAAGAGGCATCGGCGATGGCATAGAAGGTGGTGCCCCAACGGTGATACTTACTGTCGTCAATATCCATAGATTCGTTGCCTCCCGGAGTAAATGGGGTTTCTGAATTTTTTGCCAGCTTGATGGCGTTTTCTTCCGTTATAATTACCTTGTTCAGATTGCTCCATTGGATGGCTTTTGCCGTCCACTCATTGTTACTCCATGTGTAGCTGCGGCTTACGTTGCCTCCCGTTGCCAGACCTTCGTCGTTCAGTCCTTTGCCGTAAATCTTGACACCCTTGATGCGGAAGTGTCGGATGGCTTTCATCTTCTGGTCCAGTTGGAAGTTGAGGTTATAGCCCGTCAACGTCTGGTCGAAGAGGAAAGTAACTACTCGTCCAAAGGTTGCATCCGAACCTCCTGCCGTTGTACTTCCCTTATGCTCCGGTTTGGCGCAGATGATTGGCGCCTGTCTTAAATCTTTCTGAGCAAGGATAGGGGATGGGTTGCCATTTATGGTTGGCATGGAGAAAGGAATCGTCAGGAGATAGGTGCTTTCTGTTGCCGATGGCTTACTGAGGGTTGTTTCAGTAGAATGCGGCATATATCCGAAGAAGTCGAAGTTGCTGTCTGGGTAAGCATCCCATCGCTTTTCTTCCTTTGTGCTCCAGGTCTTGGTCGATGTACTGTAATCTACCCGGATATTGTCGAAGATGGCGTGGTTTTTGCCTCCTGTCTCTGTGCCAGTGGTTTCAAAGCTATGAGTGGCAAAGTTGTAATAGCCGAAGACGCCCATGTTGAGTGGGTGCATTCGCTGAACCGGATCATAGCTTTCATATCTGTCATCCGCACGTGTCGTCATCTTTTGTGTCCGTGCAGCAAAGGTGATATATCGGTAACTGTCGGCGTGCTGGATAGGCAGGTCGTTGCTTTCGCAGGCAGTGAGACTTGCGAGGAAGGCAAAGAGGGGTATCATCAGTTTTTTATTCTTCATAATGAGTCATGTGGGGCGTTACCAGTCTTCGGTACCGCCATTATTTTTAATAGGAGTTTCCACCCATTTCTCCACCTGCATATTGGTGAAGGCAATGTTGGGTCCTGCTACTGTTATTTTAAAGATGTATGTATATTGGTAGCCTGCCTTCCATTGCATATATTCTGCCGGAATGGTGGCTGTAGATTTCTTTCCATCGATGGTGGCGCTGATGATGTAAGCGCCCTGCGGTTTGTTACTGTCTCCCAATGGTGGAACGTAATACCATTTCTTTCTTTCTGTAGCCTGATGATTCAAATCTGCATCTTCCTCGTAAGGAATGGTGAATTTGATGGGCTCAGTTCCTGTTTCTGTAGTTTCCCATTTATAGGAAGCTTTGGTTCCTGTTCCTGTAATAGGGTAGCTGACGATGATATTTCCCTTAATAGGAGAAGGAGCATCGTTTATATTTTTGAAAACAATATCGGTGATAGAGATTTTGGTATCTTTCAGATAATTGAATTTGAATCTTACCTTTGTGATAATAGGAGCAAAGGTGAGTTTTACGCATGCCCCGTATTTCCTGTTTTCGAAGTTCTGGTTGTCTGACAGCCAGAGGTCGGAGATATATGGGGTGGTAACTGCGGTGGCATCCTCTTTGTAAGTGAATGGGATTGAGAAGGATGCATATTTTGCTATGGAACCTTCTATCGATGTAGGTTCCTGGAAAAATGGGACTGAACTGTTACCGGCTGCTGTCGGGCTGCTATAGGCGAAGAAGCGATAGCTGGTAGCGGAATAGTCCCAGTATTTGATAGTTTGATTAGCGATACCCACGTATTCCCAATCGGCAGTATTGCTGGAGGTTGTATTTGCGGTTTGTTGTGTCCAGTTGACGGTATATGCATCCATTACGTTTTGGGACTGGTCGAATCCGCTGGTGTAATTTCCTCCTGTGGTTTTATATCCCCATACTTTAAAGGTTTTGGAAATAGTTTCCAGTCCTGTTTCTTTATTAGCACGGGTAGTAGGTGCATCTTGCCATGTTCCGCTATTTCCTCCGAAAGAGATACTTACTCCCTTCGGTTCTTCCGGCTGAGTAGGCACATCCGGTTCTTCCTGCCCAGATCCAGCGCAGGAAAAAAGACATAGAGCCATGAATGGTATGGTCAGGATGCGATATAATTTCATTTTCTTCTTGCTTTTTATCATAGGAGCCGGACAGGGAACATTCAACCCCGTCCGGCCTTAATAGTATTGTTTTGCTCCCGAGTTTTTGGGGGCAAAAGTTCTGTATTCTTCTGTTATTTTGTAGCAGGTGCTGCTTCTACCTTTACAACCTTATATGTGTAAACAGCTTTTTTATTCTTTGTAGCGTCAGCAGCTTCTGCTAAATACTGGATAGCAAAGTAAGTTACATCAGTATTAGCAGGGGTGAAAGTAAATGAATTATTATCCTTTGCAAGAGTAATAGTCTGCTTGGTTGCTTCGGTAAACTCTTCTGTAGTAACACTAGCTAACTGAAGGTCTGCTTCTGTTCTTTCTTTTGTAAGTTTATAAACAGCAACCTTTCCTATAGTGTTATCTGTTTCGTTAAGTGCCAAATCTGTACCATCGGTTGGATTAGTTACCTTTACAGTGATAGGTGTTCCTGACTTATACACAATACCATTATCTGTTACAGAACCTACCTGGTATGTTGTAATTGATGGAGTTGTGAAGGTTGTGATAGTTCCCTGCATACCAAACTCTGCTTCCTTAACTGCAGCATCGAAAGTGATAGGGTAGAGACCTGTTTTGTTAGAATCAGAGCCTGTATAACCATTCGTGTTGTCTGAAATCTTGAAGAGATATGTATAGAGTGTGTTAGTATTCCATTTGCTATATGCTGCAGGAATAGCTGCTGTAGCACCCTTAACTTCAATGGTCTCTTCTGAACCATCAATAGATTTGAGAGTATAGTCACACTTAATCAAGATAGGTTGTGCATCTGTTTCAGAAGGTGTTGGTAATACGGTGAAGTAACCTGTAGATTCCATATCTCCATCTGTACCATAGAGTTTTGCTTTATCTGTTTCTGTTGAAACTGTAGCTTCAACTCCTTTTGCAAACTTACCTCCATACCAGTTCTTGCTTTCTGTTAAAGAATTATCGGTGTATGTAAAAGTGTAAACTGCTGGTGTCTTATTCCAATCGTAAGAAATTGTACCTGATATATTTGTACCACCTTTGAAATATTTATCAGTTCCTGATGTTAAGATAATATTATTGCCGTCACTTACCTTAAGACCCTTAGTATCATCGTTATAAGCATAGAAATTTATTTTTGAAATAGAATATCCTGGGATAGTCTCATAGATACCTACACGTACCTTAGTTTGCTGGCGAACAAAGTTAAATTTAACAGGCTTTTTGTAAGCGTCAGAGATAACGACAACTGGTTCTGCTACATAAACTGGGTTTGGTTCTGTTGCATAGGCAGAGCCTTCTGTTTTTTCTTTTGCCGTAATGTGACCACCAAGACTAGATACAGTTGCAGACTTTATATCTCCATTATCATCAAGTGTATATTTAAATGCACTAATAGGAGAACCTGCTACGAAGTGATAATCTGTTGATGCGTAGTCCCAATACTTGATGGTTTGGTCTTTTCCTAAAGTAATGGTAGTTCCTGCGTTTGGTGTAAAAGAATTATCTTTCTGACCAACATACTCCCAATTATTTGTATTGGAAGTAGTATGGTTGGTATTATACCAGATGCTATAATCCTTGAATACATCAGAATATTTGTTGTCAGCAACCTTCTTTACACCATAAATCTTAAACTGATAGTCAAGCTTACCTTCAGTTGTTTTAGCTGTATTCGAAGTCGCACGAGAAATCTTGCCAGCATCACCATCAAATTTGATGGCAGAGTTGGCTGAGGTAGGAGTACTTCCTGGGGTATCACCAAGAAAATCATCACTTGTGCAGCTTGCAAGGGTCAATGCAGAAGCTGCAAGAAAAATATACTTTTTCATATACATATAAGTTTGTTAAACGATAATGTTAAAAACTAAATCTTAATTCTCTTTTTTTTGTTTATTATATTTTTTGTTAATAATCATCATTTACATATCAAACTCCCATTGCTTCTCTTCGAAATCCTTGACTACGGCATCAAAACCGGAGCCACCGGGACGAACAGGAACAGGGACTTTCGTCATGTCTAAATCTATCGTGATAACACCACCTCGGTAAAGACGACGAACCTGGTCGGTTACATCAAAGACCAATGTGGAATCCTTACCATTATAAAACTGCATCTTTACATCCAAGTAATGTCGGTTGTTAAGGTCGGCATCTCTTACTTTTGCTAAAGATTCCATATAAGAATGGTTATCTAAACGGCTGGGATTCAACTTCGGCATACCGAAGGTCAAGACCCTGCCTCCAATGATATCCACCTTCTCTCCATCCTTCATTTGCTGGTCAAACTTCATCCTCATATTATAGTTTACCGTGATGGCATCCCTTCCGGTAATACCGGTATTCAGATTCACGCTGCGCGCCATGCCACTCAGGTTTCCGCTACCGTCAATACCCGTTACGATGCGGGTATGCTGGCGGTTGTTGTGGAGGATAATCTGCGTAAGATAAATATAGGTAACTGGCTGCATCTGCATTTCCAGGGTCCTTACCCAGCAGTTGCGATTCTCATCAAATACAAATCCGTCAAGGTTACGGTTGATTTCAATACCCTTTTCATATCCCGCAAACAGTTCTTCCGGTTGATAGAAGGAGTTGCTGAATTGGGGAGTATTGTATTTTGAGGGAAACATCGTCTGTCCCGTATTTGCCGTTACATATTCGTAAGTGGAAGATTCATCTATGCGGACGCTTTGAATACCATCCGCAGTCTGGATGTCGTTCCATGCCAGGATATCCCAGAAACCGAAGTCGTAATTGGCTGTCAGCTGTTTTGACTGGATATGGTTCTTATAGGGTGCTTCGTGCGCACCATATTGCACATCCTGTGTGAAGTATCTTCTTATCTCGAAAACAGATGGTTCGGTATATCCGATTTTTCCGAAGAGTTTGTTGTCATCATCGTCCCATCCGTATTTCCATTCTGCCTCCCAGTCGTATACCACATCATATTTGAATTCATAATCCCAGAGCACTTTCAGCTCCAGGTCTATCTTCGGCAGATCCATTGTTGTTTCCTTACCGCCCTGATGCAGATAGAGATTCGGCTCACGTTCGCAGCCTGCAAGCAGCAGCGCTGTTGAAATAAAAAGCATAACAGTAGCTGTTCTGCAAACTTTGCGGCTTGCAGAACCTATGAGGAGATATGTCAACTGCTGAAACTGATTCATTATTTACTTTCTTTTACTTTTTCGGTAGAGGATATCGTAACTCAAACTCACCTCCAGACGGGTTGGTCCTAACCACGTATAGCGATACTGTCGCTTTTTGAAATCCTTGGCATCTCCATACCATTTGTAATAATATACCTGTTTGTCTTTATCTCCATCCACAGGGCAGAGCCACTGGTATGGGTCGTAGCGGGTATTGAGAAATCCAGCCTGCAGACCGATGTCGAGCCGCCAGTGCTTGGAGCGGTCCAGCGGTATCGCCCAACCCAGTCCCAGTCCGGCTCCCCATCCTTCACCTTCCCATCCCCGTTTTTCGTCGAAGCATATATTATATAGGAACGCGTGCGCGTAAGCACTTACGAAGAAACCCCTGAAACCCGTTTCACCGCTTTGCAGGTAATATCGGGTATGCAACTGGTAGTTACGCAACTGGAAATATTTATGCTCTTTGTAGTTCCGCCACCAGGGTCCTTCGAAACTGGCACCATATGTGAAATGTCCGGACAGCGGATAATACTCAAGAGCCACGTTGGGGATAGGGCAGAAGCGGTCGTAGCCCGGCATATAGGCGAAGTCGTAGAGCAGATTGGTCTTGATGCTCAGCAACTCACGGCGTTTCCTGCTGCTTTCAGCCGGTTCCGGTAGCGGCATTTCCACATAGATGTTGGGCTTAGGAAACGGCAAGTCCGTATGGATAGGTTTTGCCTCTGGCAACTGGTTGGTATTTACGAGCCGTTCGTCTATCGGCATGATTCTGACGGCACGCAACTGCGGGAAATATTTCTTGAGCAGATGGTTCCAGATTTTTCCTCCTTCCAGCCGTTTCAGTTCCGCTTTCAGTTGGTCACCTTTTCCATCATGTTTTCTGATGATGGTCTTTACTATAGGCAGGTACTTGTCGTACTCCATCTGCATCAGCGAGAGGAGGAGCGGATAATCTTCTGTCACCACATCATATCTGATGCGCTTGGTGTTGATACCGTATCTGCCTAGCAAGGCATCCATGGAAGCCTTTCGGCTCCGGGCAAGTCGCACGTTGTTGGGAGTAGAACCTTCTGGTGACGCCGTAGCACGCCCAAGGATGATGTCCCTGTCTCCAAGTGCTTCCAGCTCAGGAATCAGAAAATTGTTAATCCAGTCTTTGTCACTCTCGCTGATATCAGTTCGGTTGACGACAAAGACTATAGGGCGCGAGTTATTTATGAACGTACTGTCTGTGGTTTTCACCTGGGCAGATACATTCATCGTTACGTATATCAAAAAAATGATTATAACAGTTTTGTTTCGCACTTTTACCTTTTACTAATTTCAGTTTTTGTTATACTATATATATTCCAGAAAAGCTGTTGGTAGATAAGCTGTAGCCATGGTAAAGCCGCCGTCGATGATGATGGCAACCCGCTGCTGCCCCTGATACCGTGCCACTCTTCCTGTCACACCCTTAAACTTACCATCTATTACCCGAACCATCTGCCCCTCCTTAAACTTCTGAACCTCTTCAGGCACATAGAGGATATCATCCGCTTCTGATTCGCAGATAATCTTCAGTCCCTCAATCTGGTTCTGGGGAACAATCAGAGGAGATTTCGTAATCCTTGCCCCTTCATGCATGTGACGGTAATAGAAGCGGAGATATGGCAGATTCACATTATCATACACATAACTTTTGATTTCCTCTTCGGTACCGAAAGCAAAAAAGATGTTGGGCAGTCGGGATTCCGTTACAACCTTACGTTGTCCTCTTATTTCTTTCATCACCTGGATGGTAGGGTAGAAAGCAGAAACGCCTTTTGCTACGAGGTAGTCGTAGGCTTTCTTCTCTCTTCCGTAGGTAGTTCGGAGCGCATACCAGTTCTGTTGTTCTTTAGAATTTTTCGTGATAGATCCTGTTTTCGCAGGTATACAATGGGTGGACACCCCTGTATCTGAGCTATCCGCATGAATCTTGTTTTTAGCTTCGGGGAGGGCGCTGGAGATAAGTCCAACGCAAGAACCTTTATCAGCATGCTGAGTGCAGTTATCCTTCTTCATTGTAATCGCAAATGCTTTTATATATCAACCTATTCTAGACAGAACCCGGTTAGCGGGTGCAAAGGTACATATTTTTTTGTTATTTACTTAAAATGCTTTGTAAAATATTTAAAAGATGTAATTCTTTTAACTTATTTTGGGTAAAAATACCTACCGTGTATTCAACAAGCAAGTGCAAAGATACGAATAAATGGCGAAACTACATAGAAATCTTCGTTCATCGACGTTGAACGGACATTCAACGTCTTTGAACGGCGGTTCAACGTCTTTGAACGGACATTCAAC
>UMLJ01035941.1_pt1 | contig 23031 bp, 9 predicted proteins | sample 1966521 | NCBI WGS metagenome assembly UMLJ01 (sample SAMEA4836199, study PRJEB28245) | human gut metagenome | biome: gut microbiome; material: fecal sample | place: Denmark | collected 2008
GGCAATATCCTTTTAAAAACAATCTTATTACCTTTAAAAGATACATCCGCACGAAATCTTATGCAAAATACATCGCACATCCGCCGGATGTATCTTCATCAACTTAAAATACCTATCATCTTCTATTCCATGAATGCAACCGGCAATTATCCTTTAATCATAATTCTGATTCTGGGTGTATAATCCAGGTATGTAGAACAACTGATTATAAGGTATCGGGAAGAACTCGTTCTTGCCTGCCGTAAAGTGAGCATCGCGGTAATACTGTCCGTAATGCTGTTCCCTGGCACTTGTAACATTGCCGTTTTCATCGTATGATACTGGCGCGCCTTCCATCACGTTGCCGTTGTGGTCGAAGAAGCTGTATGTAGAGTTCTGCTCGCTTGCGAAGTAAGCGTTAAGTGTCTGAGAAGCAACACCCCAACGGCGCAGGTCGAAGAAGCGTCCGTTCTCCATAGCCATCTCAAGACGGCGCTCCCAGCGCAGGCACTTGCGTGCGTTCTCCTTGTTGTCGAAATACGGAGAAACAGGATATTCTGCTATCTGGCACTGGTCGGCAGCATATTCAATGTGCTTGTTCACAGAGTTGGCAGCACGGCGTCTGATATCGTTGATGATGACGCGGGCCTCAGACAGACGGCCAAGTTCGATGAGTGCTTCAGCACGCATAAGCATGACATCTGTATAACGTATTACATAGTCGTTTGTTGCAAAAGCCTGCCATGAATCATTGAATGTTTCACCCTTAGAACGCTGCGGAACTTCCTTAAGCGATGTATAATAGCCATAGTCGGTAGCGTCGCGAGAGTTAGCCATAGTCTGCGTATATTCCTTCTCGTATTTGTATGGGAAAGATGGCATTCCTACAGTATGGAACAATCTCGGATCCCACTTCTGTGCAGTAGGCTGTCCGTTGATAGGATAGTCAACACTGTCGTTGTAATTGTCAAACATCGGCAGACCGTCCTTTGTCTTGAAGGCATTTACGAGGTTCTGAGAAGGCTTGTGGAAATCCCATCCGCAAGACCACATACCCCAGCAGCCGTTAAGCATTACCGACCAGTTGGCACGGCCGTAAGTAGTATGGTCATCCTCATAGTCAGAACACTGTACTGCAAACACAGACTCTTTACTGTTCTTATATTCGGGAAGGAAAATGTCGCCATAATCCTCGAGATAGCCGTAATCAGAGTTGACAACTTCGTCGGTGTATATCACAACGCTGTCCATATAGTTTGTGTTGATGTGGTCAACACCTGTACCTGCTTCATATCCGTTACCCCATGCGAGGTTAAGATAGCATTTTGCAAGGTATGCAGCGGCTGCCACCTTGTTGGCACGGCCGTCCTGTCCCGGCTCTTTTACCGGCAAAACATCGTAAGCAACCTTAAAGTCGCTGATAATCTTGCCGAAGAGTTCTTCATAAGTGTACTGGTCATTTCTTACAGACTCCTGTGTTCCGTCGTCTTCTACCCTCTCATCAATCCAAGGTATTTTACGGAATACGGTGAGCAGCTTATAGTAGAAATGACCACGGAGGAATTTAACCTCAGCCACACGCTGGCGTGTAGTCTCGGCTCCGAGCTTGCTCTCGCCGTTACGTTCAAGTGACAGCAATGCACGGTTGCAGCGAGACACGGCACAATAAAGACGATACCACAGCTCGTCCATCTCACCCGGAGTGGTAGAAGTCAGTGTTGTCCATATATCCATGGCATGATATCCTGTATCATTAGGTCCGCTTCCGCCCTTAAGACAGTCGTCAGACGTTATGTCTCCATAAGGAAAGAGATTAAACGGATATGAGAACCAGCAGTCGCCGAGCATGGCGTAAGCAGAGGTAACCATTCCTTCAGGATCAGAAAAGGCCTTATCCTCGTCTACCACAGCAGTAGGAGTATAGTCAAGAAAATCGTCACAGCTTGTCAGCGTAAGGCCCAGGACGCATGCTGCTAATATGCTATATATCTTTTTCATTTTGATAAATCGTTAAAATGTTAGAAACTTAATTGTAATCCGAATGAGAGTGATGTTGACAACGGATAGTTCCAGTCCGGGTTCTCCGGATCAGGACATGTAAGGCTTGAACTCTTTATAGTAAGCAGGTTCTGGCCTGAAAGATAAACGCGTGCACTTGTCATCTTAAGCTTTGAAATAAGACTTGAAGGGAATGTGTATCCCACCTGCAGCGTACGCAGTTTCAGATAAGATCCGTTCTCAACGAAATAGCTTGATGCGCGGCCTTCGTCGGCAGTATTGGTCGTTGACAGCCTCGGGATGGTTGAGCCGGTATTGTTGGTGTTCCATGCGTTGAGCAGTCGGTTACCCTTGTTAGATCCTGCGTCAGTAACAGCCCAGAAGTCTGTCTGGAATTTCTGGTTGTTATAAACATCCTTGTCGTAAACGCCCTGCCAGAACATGCTCAGATCGAAACCTTTATATGTAAGGCCTATGTTGATGCCATAAGAGAACTTAGGAACGGGATTGTAGATCCAATCCTGGTCATCAGAGTTGATAACACCATTCTTGTCGAGGTCGGCGTATTTAAGTCCGCCTACACGCGCATTGGCCTGACCGGATGCATTAACTTCCTCTTGTGTCTGATAAAGTCCCTCAACAACGTATCCTACTATTGAACCATAAGGCTGTCCTGACTCTACGAGATTCTCCTTAGACGTATGAGCATAAGAGCCTGTTGCTGTTTCGGGCAGTGATGTAACCTTGTTGCGGAAGAAGTCGGCGTTGGCGTTGATGTCGAGTCCAAGTCCGCATGGCAGTGTCTTGCGGTATCCGAGCATAAACTCCATACCCCAGTTGCGCAGCGAAGGACCATTCATCCATGTTGCACCACCCTCGCCCTTTGTACCGATATATGCCGGATTGATAAGCATGTCGTCAACGTCCTTGATATACCAGTCGATAGAACCATAGAGCATGTTGTGGAACAGCGTAAAGTCTGTACCTATATTATATTGTGTGGCCGACTCCCACTTCAGGTTTGCATTAGGCAGCTGTGTGGCACGGTATCCAGAAGGGAATGTGCCCGAGCCCTGAAGGAAAAGGTCATAGGCTGTAGAGGTTATACGGTCTAATCCATAATCAGCGACATACAGTCCGAATTGTGCGTTGTTGTCTATAGCCTGGTTACCGGTCTTACCCCATGACAAACGTATTTTCCAGTCGTCTAACCAGTCTTTCTCAAGCAGTTTGGATACACGGAAGCCTAATGTGGCTGCGGGGAATGTACCCCAGCGGTTGCCCTTGCCGAAACGTGAAGAACCGTCGCGGCGCATCGTGAACGAAGCCAAGATAAGATCATCATAATTATAGTCAACCTTACCGAAGAAAGAAGCGAGCCTGTATCCTACCATTGCGCCGGCAACGCGGGCTGTGCCTGTTGCAGCGTTAGGCCACATATAGTCAGGATCTTCGAGTGCATAGCCTTCATTGTAGCCTGACCAGTCGATAGAGTTCTGCTTTGACAACTCGACACCCAGCAGAACAGAGAAATCATGCTTGTCGGCAAGCGTAAAGTTGTAAGTGGCTGTGTTAGACCATGTCCAGTTCATATCATTCTTGTTAGAAAGCGTTGTGCTTGCAACGTTGTTGTTGACGATATCTGAATGGAATGTATGATTCATCGACTGTATAAAAGATGTATAGAAGTCGATACCAAAGCTTGAACGGAGCACAAGGCCTTCAATCGGCTTCAGCTCTACGTATGCATTACCGAACAGACGCCAGTAGTCAAGATGGTTATCACGGTTCTGATACATCTCACGGAGCGGGTTCTGACGGTCGGACATGCTTCCTACAGGACCACCGAATGTTGTTCCGTCAGTCTCATATACCGGCACGATAGGAGCCATTTTCAAGGCATTCTCCATTGGCGCACAGTCAACTTGTCTCGACCATGTTATGGTGAAGTTTTCGCCTACTGTCAGATTCTTGTTAATGTTGTAAGAAGAATTCATTCTGGCAGAAATATTCTCAAACGAAGTATACTTCAATATACCCTCGTTCTTTTTGTATCCTAAAGAGAATAATGCCGAATATTTGTCTGTTGCGTTAGATATAGACAGGTCGTAGTTCTGAGAGAAGCCTGTACGCGAAATCTCGTCAAGCCAGTCTGTATCTGAATATTTCATTGTTTTTGCGCTGTTGATAAATCCGTCATAACGGCCGTTTACAGTATAATTCTCATACTGTTCTGTTGCCGGATTCCATACCGTGATAGGGGTTCCGTTGGCGGCGTTGAGATTAAGTCCGTAGTTGGCTGCATATGTAACAGGATCTATTCCGTCGTTCAGGGCTGCCTGAGCCATTGCAGTGGCATATTCGGCAGAGTTACACAGGTTCATCAATGACTGTGATGTGTAGAACGAAGCCGTAAGATTTGCAGAGAAGTCAACCTTCATCTTGCCGCCTTTCTTACCCTGCTTTGTCGTGATAATGATGACGCCGTTAGACGCGCGCGAACCATAGATAGAAGTCGAAGCCGCATCCTTAAGCACCTGCATGCTCTCAATGTCGTTAGTGTTAAGAGAGTTGAGAGACATTGTTGTTGGCACACCGTCGATTACGAAAAGCGGGTCTTGTGAAGAGTTGAACGAACCGATACCGCGTATTCTTACTGTTCCTGTTCCTATTGGCGAACCGTTGCCTGTAACGGTCATACCCGGAACACGGCCCTGCAATGCACGCATCGGGTCGGCATCCGGACTCGTCTTCAGGTCGTCTGTCGAAACTACAGACACAGATCCTGTAAGGTCGGCTTTACGCTGAGTGGTATAACCTGTTACAACAAGTTCGTCCATAATGTTTCCGGCTTCCTCGAGCTTTACAACCATGTTCTGACGCGCCGGAAGCGTCACTGTGTTGTAACCTACATAAGAAATTCTGATCTTGGCGCCTTCCTTCACCTTTAATTTAAAGTTTCCGTCTATGTCGGTTACAGCACCGTTTGTCGTACCTTCTTCAAGCACACTGGCTCCAATAACCGTCTCACCTTGATCGTCTTTCACCGTACCGCTGACTTCCATCGTTGTCTGAGCCGTGGCATACAAGCCGAAACTCATTAAGACGAAGAACAGCACAATACGCTTTACGCTTGATAGCATTAGTTTAATGTTCTTCATATTTTTACTGCGTTTTTATGGTTTAATAAATTGTTTATCGTGACTTTTGTCGCTAGCAAAATTATTTAGATTATGAAATTTCTGTTAACAATTTTATACCAATGAATTAAAAATTTCGTTCATGTAACAAAATTTACATACTTTGTACGATTTCTGTGGTCTATTTTGCCCGTTTCATAGCCAATAAAACCTAAAAGGGCTACACACTTATTAACATTTTCTTTATATTCCTTGATGCGGCAACAGAGATATAGCGTGGCTGGACACGGCGGCAGGGCAGGAATGAACAGACAGGACGAACAATAATGCAGACGAATCCCGAAGATAAATATTAGGTTAAGAAGTTTTGTTTTGTCTGGTTGGCACCGGGAATGAAAAGAGAGTGTGTCAAAACTAAAATGGGCACTCTACAAAGTTACAGATTATAACCATAGCACTAAAAAGGGTCGTATAAAACTCTGTATTGAGTAATTATACGACCCTTCATTTAGCTTTTTGGAGGATGCTCAAGTTTCAAATTATCAGCTCATATTTTTTAAGAATGGAGTTTTGACACACACCACGCAATAATTATTTTTTGCTGATATTTATCTGACAAGCCGACTACACGCCGCGGCCCTCGTTCGGCAGATGGCCGAAATAGTCTTTAAAACACTTGGTGAAATAAGACGGCGACGAGAAGCCTACGTCGTAGGATATCTCCGACACGGTCTTCGATGTGGTGCGCAGCAGCTGCTCGGCAGCCTTCAGGCGCGTTATGCGTATTATCTCAACGGGCGACGAACCAGTGAGCTGCTTCACCTTACGGTAGAGCTGCACGCGACTAAGGCCTAATTCGGCGGCAAGAGTCTCCACATTGAGCTCTGAGTCAGACAGATGCTCCTTCAGGCGATGCCTGAAGTCGGCCACAAAGCGTGTATCGGGATCGTCGACAGCCTTGTCCTCCTCTGCCTCGGCACCCGAATAGATATTTTTCAGTTTCATGCGCTCATTGAGCAGATTGCGCACTCGCGACAGCAGCACGTTGCTGCTGAAGGGCTTGGTTATGTAGGCGTCGGCGCCGCAGTCGTAGCCCTCGGCGCGCTGGTCGTCGAAGGTGCGGGCAGTGAGCAGTATGACGGGCACATGGCTCGTGGCCGTCTCCGCCTTCAGCCGGCGGCACATCTCAAGACCGTCCATCACGGGCATCATCACGTCGCAGATAACCAGGTCGGGCACATACTTGACGCACAAGGCGAGGCCCTCGCGGCCGTCGGACGCGCACTTGACATCGTAGTGGGCCGAGAGCAGACTGACGATATAGTCTTTAACGTCGCTGTTGTCGTCTACCACCACTATCGACTTGCGCTCGCCGTCGTCCTGTGCCGTCATCATCTCCACGCCGCCGCTCATAGGTATGTCTGCCGGAACGCTGTCGCCTGTCTCCAAAGCTGCTGCATCAGGCTGCTCCACTATGGTTTCTCCGGGCTGCGTCAGCGGCAGACTCACCGTAAACGTTGCCCCGCCGTCGGCGTTGGCCTCTGCCGTAACCTGTCCGTGATGAAGGTCTACAAAAGCCTTGACTATGGCAAGCCCGATGCCCGTGCCTCCGCGGTTTTCGGCTGATGCCTGGAAGAAGCGGTCGAACACGTGGTTAATCTTGTCGCGCGGTATGCCTATGCCCGTATCGCTTACGGTCAGACGCGCCATGCCGCCGTCGGCAGCAAGACTTATCCTCACTCTGCCGCCCTTGCGGTTGTATTTTATGGCGTTGCTGATAAGGTTATAGCATATACGCTCCATCTTATACAGGTCGGCCTCTATGTTTATGTCGTGGCCGCAGTCAACGCTCAGCTCCACGTCCCTGCTGTCGGCCAGCGGCGCAAAGTTGGCCACCCACTGCCCTACGCTGTCCGACAGGTTGAAGCGGCTCACGGTGAGCTGCATCTTGCCGTTCTGAATCTTGCGAAGGTCGAGAATCTCGCCAACAAGTCTGAGCATGACGTCGACATTCTTTCTTACCAGGCAGAGCATGGAGCGCTGCTGCGTGGTCAGGTTGTCGGCCTCGAGCATGCGCCTGACGGGGTCGGCAATGAGAGTGAGCGGTGTGCGGAACTCATGGCTTATGTTGGTGAAGAACACTAGCTTGGCGTTGGCAGCATCCTCGCGCATGCGCCGCTTTACTACGATGGTTCGGTAGAAGGCTACAAACGAGAGCACCAGCAGCACAAGGATGATGATGAACATCATGAGGTAGACCTTCTGATGGCTATACTGCGTGAGATACATGTTCACGCGGTCGTGCATCATGTTGAGCTTGTCGTTTAGCTTGTTCATCTCTTCGGCCTGCATCAGCAGCACCTCGGCATTGTCTTTGGTTACGAGGGCTGTCTTCATCAGGTTCTCGCGCTGGTAGGGATGCTTCTCAAGAATGCTCATGGCCAGCTGCATTACCATGTCGCCGCGCGTGGGATAGATATATGATGCGTCGAGCACGCCGTCGCGCACAAGCTCGATGCCTCCGCCCTTGCCCGGCAGGGCGTCGATGCCGATAAACTTTATGCGGCCTGCCAGTCCGCGTGCCTGGGCTGCCTGACACGCACCTAGGGCCATGCGGTCGTTGTGTGCAAACACGTAGTCGATGTTGCCGCCCACGCTGTCGAGCATGGCCTCCATGGCCTTGCGCCCGCTCTGCTGCATCCATGTGCCGCTGCTCACGGCCACCAGCTCGATGCCCGGATAGTGCTTCAGGGCGTCGGCAAAGCCCTGATGGCGCTCTATGGCCGGCGACGAGCCTTTAAGGCCCGTTATCTCCAAGACACGCCCCTTGCCGCCAAGGCGCGACGCGATATACTCGCCCATGGTGCGCCCCATCTTTACGTTGTCGGCGCCGATAAATGCCGTGTATTTGTCTGAACCGGTCTTGCGGTCGAAAAGTATTACGGGTATGCCTTTGTTGTATGCGTTCTCGATGGCCGGCGTAACGGTATTCATCTGGTTTGGGGCGACAATTAGGATGTCGACGCCATCGTTTACAAAACCGTTTATCTGCTCAGTCTGCCTTACGTTGTCGTCGTTGGCCGAGGCCACCCTCAACGTGACGTTGTCGTAAAGATAAGTGCCGGCAAGCATCTCGGTGTTGAGCTTTTCGCGCCAGATGTCCTCGCTGCACTGCGACATGGCTATAACATACTCCTTACGGTCGGAACAGGCCGTCATGAGCGTTAACATCAATAAAGACAAAACGTAAGCAATATTTTTCATAGTCTGACCTCTGTTGGTTAATGCCTCACATAAGAGGCTATCCTGCATTGGATAAAAAAACTTTTTTGAAAGAGCAGCGGCACGCATGCCGTAGGATACGGGCGGCCAACATGCCGCTGCTCTTTATATATTATATAAGATGTGTAAACAGAAGCATCATACGTATGCCCTGCTGAAGCTGCGGGCCGGCCGCAGACTGGCCGGCATCACGTTGCCAAAGGATTTGGCAGGCACGACTGACATACACATCACAGGTTTCAGTAACATGACATCAACATTATTTGTCGAGTCTCCATACGCAGCCGTCCTTGGTGTCTTTCACCTCGAATCCTGCAGCGGCAAGCTCGTCGCGTATGCGGTCGCTCGTGGCCCAGTCTTTCTCGGCCTTTGCCTTGGCCCTTAGGCTCAGCACCATGTCAACCACCTTGCCGTAGGCTTCCTCGCGGGCGCTGTTGTTGCCCTCGTGCTCTTCCTTGAGTCCGAGCAGGTCGAAGGCAAAGAGACGCATGGTGTCCTTGAGTTCCTTCAGGCAGTCGGCGCATATCGTTGCCTTGTGGTCAAGCAGTTTGTTGACCACTCCGCATGCCTCAAACAGATAGCTGATAACCTGCGGTGTGGCAAGGTCGTCGTTCATTGCGTCGTAGCATTTCTGGCGAAGACCCTTGACAAACTCTTCGGTCTGTGCGTCGCACTTGTCTGACACGGGCACGCGGTCTAAGTCGGCAATGCCTGACATCAGTCGTGCCAGTCCCTTCTCGCTTGCCAGCAGGGCTTCGTTAGAGAAGTCCACCGTGCCGCGGTAGTGGGCCGACAGGATGAAGAAGCGTATCGTCATGGGCGAATAAGCCTTGTCGAGGCTCGGATGATTGCCCGTGAAGAACTGCTCGAGCGTGATGAAGTTGCCGAGGCTCTTGCCCATCTTCTGTCCGTTGATGGTTATCATGTTGTTGTGCATCCAGTATTTCACCATCTGGTCGCCCTGACTTGCCACAGCCTGGGCTATCTCGCACTCATGGTGAGGGAACACAAGGTCCATTCCTCCACCGTGTATGTCGAAGTGGTTGCCGAGATACTTGCGGCCCATGGCTGTACACTCGCAGTGCCATCCCGGGAAACCGTCGCTCCACGGGCTCGGCCAGCGCATGATGTGCTCGGGCTGTGCCTTCTTCCACAGGGCGAAGTCGGCCTGATTGTGTTTCTCGCCCACTCCGTCGAGCTGACGGCTGGCGTTGATAACGTCGTCGAGATTGCGTCCCGACAGTATGCCGTAGTGATATTTCTCGTTATATTTGGCAATGTCGAAATAGATACTGCCGTTGCTCTCATAGGCAAAACCGTTGTCGAGAATCTGCTTTACCAGTTCCTCCTGCTCTATGATGTGTCCCGTAGCGTGAGGCTCGATGCTCGGCAGCAGCACGTTGAGAGCCCTCATGGCGTCGTGATAGCGGTTGGTGTAATACTGGGCTATCTCCATAGGCTCGAGCTGCTCCAGGCGTGCCTTCTTCTCTATCTTGTCGTCGCCCTCGTCGGCATCGTGCTCCAGATGGCCCACGTCAGTGATGTTTCTGACGTAGCGCACCTTATAGCCCTGATGCTTGAGGTAGCGGAACAGGATGTCGAAGGTTATTGCCGGGCGTGCATGGCCAAGATGCGGATCGCCATACACTGTAGGGCCGCACACATACATGCCCACATTGGGGCTGTGGATAGGCACAAAGAGCTCCTTACGGCGGCTCAGAGTGTTATATATAAAAAACTTTTGTTCCATATTTTATTGTTTAAAATTAAACATGTCATTAACAGAATGATAACGCAACCCGACAACAAAACCACCAAGATACGTTTGAGTGTTATGCCGAGATGCAGCTTATATTATGCAAAGATAACGCAAATCATTGGTTTAACAAAATCAATGCAATGTTTTTTGAAAATATGTCAAAAGTGAACATCAGAAGCCACGCCTCTCATTTATATGCCACGGATAAAAATATTCGCTGAATAAGATTTCACATTCCGGCTATTTATACTTGAATCACATTAAAGCCCCAATCTGTTATTAAGATTCGGTCGGGATTTTTGTTTTATCTTGAGCAGATTTTCGTTAATTTTTCACAAGCACTCTTATGACTGGCTACGCCGAAGTTAAAGGAGTTCAAGCAGTTAGAATCAAATGCCAACGTAGTGATTGCGACAAGAAGCAACAAGACTTTTGGAGCCTACAAGTAGTGCAATGTAGGGACGCACCCCAGGTGTCCACCTATCATCAAACATTCCATTTTATCGTAAACCATTGTAATACAAAGATTATCGGGAAACGCTGTTTAATTAGCCTGCGCTGAACTTGGTTTGCGCTTAGCGCCTTGCGCCAATAGAAATAAAAAGACGGGCTGAAAACTGGAATGCACAAAATTGATAAAGCTACGTGCAATCTAATGACTGATTTGGGGTAACAGACAAGCTGCAACAGCGCCTGCCTCCATTAGCTGCAAAAAATCATAAGGAGAAAGCACGATTATGCTTAAAAAACATTCAAGAAGAAAGGTTTAAAAAGAAAGACTGTAATCAAAATCAAGCGTACAGGTTTCAAATCATTAACCTATCGTTTACGCATCGTAACTCGGCCACTTTTCACCCAAAAGTGGCATGTTTTTGAAGCCCAAACCGGCCTTTTGATTTTCACGTTTTGGCAAGTGGCTTGTTGAGAAGATGCAGAGAGGCATCAGCAGGCATGTATCACAGCCTGCCACATGGCGACAGAGAAGCTGCGCACCATAAGGGATGACAAAAGGACGTGCCGCCCAAATTCCCATGAAAGGAACCGGACGGCACGGAAAATATCAACTTAGCCCTTAAACGAAATTAAAGGCAGAAAGCAGGAACATCAAAACTAGCATTTCGGGTGGATGTCGAGCTTAACAGGGCGAACCATGTTCTTGGCATCAAGGATGGTGTCGAGATCTTCCTGAGTAAGTATTCCTTCCTCAAGCACAAGCTCAACAACGCCGCGGCCTGTCTCCATGGCCTTCTTGGCAATCTCTGTAGAATGCTCGTAACCGATGTAGGGGTTGAGGGCTGTAACGATGCCGATGCTGCGGTTAACCTCGCGGCGGCAGTTTTCCTCATTGCTTGTAATGCCGTCAACACAGAGCGTGCGCAGTGTGTCGCATGCGTTGGCCATAAGGTCTACTGACTCGAAGCAGCACTGAGCCATGACAGGCTCCATGGCGTTAAGCTCCATCTGGGCAGCCTCGCCGGCCATGGTGACACAAAGCTCGTTGCCGATAATCTTGAACGCAACCTGGCTTACAACCTCAGGAATAACGGGATTTACCTTTCCGGGCATTATTGACGAACCGGGCTGACGTGCCGGGAGATTGATTTCTGCGAGACCGCAGCGCGGACCGCTGGCCAGCAGTCGAAGGTCGTTGCTTATCTTGCTCATCTTAACGGCAATGCGCTTCAGCTCTGACATATAGCCTATCATGCAAGATGTGTCTGAGGTTACGCCCACGAGGTCTTTTGCGAGAGTGATGTCCCATCCGGTAATCTCAGCCAAAGCCTTAACACACTTCTCTGCGTAGCCCGGCTCAGAGCAGATGCCCGTACCTATGGCAGTTGCGCCCATGTTGACCTCAAGGAAGTCGGCTGCAGCCTGGTCGAGATGCAGCAGCTCTGCCTCGAGTATGCTTGCAAAGCCTGAGAAGGTCTGTCCGAGAGTCATCGGCACAGCGTCCTCGAGCTGTGTGCGTCCCATCTTTACGATGTGTGCAAACTCTTCCGACTTCTTGCGGAATGCTGCGATAAGCTCTTTGATATGTGGAACAAGGGCAAGATGGCTGGCATACATGCCCATGTGGATAGCCGTAGGATATGCGTCGTTGGTAGACTGTGAGCGGTTCACGTGGTCGTGAGAAGAGCAGTGCTCATAGTCGCCCGGCTTGAAGCCCATGTGTTTCAGCGCAATGTTGGCGATAACCTCGTTGGCGTTCATATTGGTGCTGGTGCCTGCTCCGCCCTGAATCATGTCCACGGGGAACTGGTCGTGATACTTGCCGGCCAGTATGTCCTGACAAGCAGCCTTGATACCCTCATACTGAGCATCGGTAAGCAGCCCGAGCTGATGGTTTGCCTCAGCAGCAGCCCACTTTGTGTATGCCAGACCGTTGATGAACAGAGGATACTGGCTGAGTTTGAACTTACTGATTGAGAAATTCTCAACGCCGCGCAATGTCTGTATGCCATACAATGCGTCTGCCGGAATCTCACGTGCGCCGAGGAGGTCGTGCTCCATACGGATATTCTTTTCTGAATTCATAGTTTTAAGGTTTATATTTCAATTATGTGTTTTTACTATATAATTAAGGCGTTTCGGCATTATGTTCTGCCTCCTTCCTTTCAGTGTCAAAGATAGTGCTAACTTTTCATTGTGCCAAACATTATCAGGTTTTTAACACATCTAACGCACGTATTAGCGTAAAACAGACTAAAAAGCAGTACATATATCTTACAAATAGTCAACAAACGGTAAATTTGGCATCGTCATCTACTCACCGGCAGTCATCTGTTCCATCCCCGTTCTTTCCGGTATGTCCTCACAACTGGCATAAAAAAATGATGGGAGCATCCTCACGGACACTCCCATTCTCTCCTGCAACTTGACCTGTCGGTCAATATATAAAAAACTTACCTAACTCTTATTTTCGTCACCTGCGAGCCGCTCTCTGTCTCTGTGCGCACGACAACCATGCCGCTGTCGACACCATTGAGAGTGCAGGTGAAGTTGCCATTGGGCGATACTTTCTTCAGAAGTGCACCGCCTGCCGACCATACGCTCACTGAACGCAGAGCCGTGTCTGACGTAACGACAACCTGGCGCGGAACGATAGAGCTTACGCTGACGTTGCCCTCTGCGCCCGTTTCGGTTATGCCCGTTGTGCCCGAGCCGTGACCTATCAGGAAGTAGCGGCCGTATGACGGACCGTTCACCGTGAGCTGATAGCCTTCGTAGAGCGGTGTCTCGCTCTGCAGCTCGGCGTCATAGATAGCGGCATCCTTAACGGCTGCCACGCCGCTGAACGTAAGGGTTACAACTGAGCCGTCGGCTGCCGTAACGCCTAACGGTATGCGCTGTGCGTCCTTCAGCTGGTTGACGCTCACTGCCGTGTTGCCGGCTACGGTGTAAACCTTAGGAGCGTTGTCGGCATTGCCTGTCAGTCCGCTAATCATCTGTGCATCCTCCATGCCGAAGCCGTTGCTTGCCGAAGCGGCATAGCGCACAGCCGCGCTGCTTGAGCCTTCAGCGTCTTCTACCGTTATCTTGAGAGAAGCAGGTGCAGGAATTGGCAAATTCGACGCACCCATCTCCTGCATATCAGCCTTAAACGTTACGGTTACGCCATCGGTTGCAGTGGCAGGATCAGCAGCCTCAACATAAAAGACTGAATAAGGAACTGCAAGATATTTTCCTTCAGACCACGTCTTAGTATCGGCATCGTATGTCACTGCTGTTGAAGTCACATCAGAATTATACCAATATTTCTGTGCCAGCACGTCGCTATTGCTCTCAACAAACGCCTGGACATCGAGCGAAGCCATAAACGGGTTACCTACCATCAGATACTTGCCGTCAGCAGACGGAGTAAGCTTAACTGTAACTTTATCAGAATGAACATACGTATACGGATCACTGCGATCAACCATGTTGCTGACAAGCAGCTTGCCTGCATTATCACGATTCAATGTTCCAGTACTTACATCATAGCTTGTATCAGCCTTCGGGAAACGGAACAGCAATGAGCTGTTAGATGTAACACCCTTGATAGAGAATCCTCCACCTGCAACATAAGGCACGCTTGCGTCGTTGTATGCAGAGCTCCATTCTGTATCAAACGAAACAGTAGTGTTTGGCGTCTGCTTTTCTACAATCGTTGCTCCTGTACTCCAGCTACGCTGGTAAACGGCAGGATTCAGACGGCTATAGTCTGTTTTATTGAACGTTATATCCTTGAAATACTCCGTCTCTTGCTTTCCTGTTGTAGGAGCATACCAGTCGCCGGCAACAACGCCCTGCAGCGGTGTGCTTACGGCTGTCCACTGTCCAGGAGTAACCTCCACGTCCGTCCATGCCTTGTTATAGAGCAGCTGCTCGGCATGCAGCATCTGTGCGCCCAGTTCAAAGTGGATGTCGCGGCAGATGTTCACACGGTAGCGCTGAGTGGTGAGCGCTCCGTCTTTTTCATAAGCCATCAGGTCATATTGGATGTTCTCTGTCGGCAGTTCCATATAATCCGGACGGCTCGTATTTACCCATCCATTACCGCCATCTCCAAATCCTGCTATGTAAAGTTCAGCCTTGCTGTCTTTCGGCATGATGACATTAGAGAACAGCATCGGCACAAAGCCTTTGTCTGTTGTATTTTCAGCATTATCAGTATATGTGCCGTCTGTATTCTTCAAGTCCTTAGCATCGGCACGCTTCCAGTTGGCATCATTATTCCAGTTGCTTGTAGCGCCCGTTCCATTCCATACAAGATTTTCTGGCACAACCTTCAACGTCAATGGGAACGAACCCCAACAACTGTTATTCACGGTTTCTCCATGTTCTGCAAAATGTATTGCAAATGTATAGACATAACCCTCATGCGGATTGAACGTGAATGTCTTTCCGTCTACAAGTGTCTGTCTGTCAAAATAGAACTCAATATCAGCCTCATTTGTGTAAGGTGTAGTTGTGCTGTATTTATGAGCCTCCAGACTTATTATTTTACCTATAGGTAAATAATATTGGGTAAAACCGTTAAGTGGATTCATCAAATCAGAATACTGCGGATCGTCAGTGGAAATAAGATAAATTTGTGTATAGTCAATATCTCCACCTAGATTCTCTATCAACCCCAGCCTCTCTACATGTTCCTCATCTGTATAAGTTGCACCTCTAAGGTTTACTTTCAAAGAACCAACACCCTTTGCTGCATTTTTAAGTTGAGCAAGTCCGATACGCAAAGACGGATTGAAATCATTAGAAGGATATTCCACTGAGTTAAATCCAGCATGCAGTTTTGGCGCAGCACCACTTGCAGTAAGATTTAGTGGAACATAGCCCCAACATATTTTTTCCCATTCTGCATCTGTAATATCCGAATCAGATGGACGTATTGCCGGTATAGGACTTATTGTCAGTTCAAGACCTGTTTCCAATATAGTAATATCCAAACTGCTCTTATGAAGCACAAGTTTATTGTTCAGTCCTCCATCAGGAGCAGGTGTGTCAACATATTGTTTTATAAGGTCTATTTCATCCTGTGTAAGACTGATTTGACCTTCTGTTGCAGGAACGACACCGTCAAGTGTTTCTACATCACGATATTTTTCAATATTTCTCAAATTCTGCAGAGCAGTTGCCAATGAATAGCCACCATGGTCTGCTACGAACTCTGCCTCAGAGCCAAAGAACCAGTCGAAGAACACTTCTGAATCTAACACCGTATAAATCTCTTCTCCTGTCTCAGGATCACGCTTGATAGTTCCATCATCATTCAGGTCTGGCACTCGCATCTGAGCAGAGAAATTAAATGCTTGTCCCACACAGAAATCTGTCTGCGGATTTGCCACCTCGCCGTTTATCTTTATAATAGTCTGAGAGGTTACAAAGAAACGGCTATGAATAGCACAAGGATCGTTCATTTCCTGAGCAAAATCTTCAATTGTGCTTACCGTACCGTCATTATCACGTATGAGCATAAGATACGCTCTGTTTGGCGACATCTCTGAATAGAAATCAACGGCAAGCCGGCGATTTTCTTCATTTGCAGTTCCTGCACGATAGAAATAATAGTTAGTTCCGTCTGTATTATTTAAAGCCAGGTTTTCCTCAGAAGGTATATATTCTGTATTTTCTGTAAATACAGGCTTATAATGCAAAGAACCTATTTCACGGTTATAGCCAGCATCTTCGCCTGCTCCAATCATAGCGATTGAGCCTTTTATAGCTTCTGCAACTTGTTCTACCGTCGGATTTTGCGTATTAGAAAGAAGTCTGTTATACTCAGCTTCATCTATAAAGCAGAAATCTATTCCTGACGGAGATTTTCCTGTATCCGTTTCATCAGGATCAAGACCTACACGGTCGCACAGCTGAGCCCAGTCCAATGTTGCGCTAAGCAATGTACGCTCGCCTGAACAGGTGTAATCCTTCTGCGTGACAGTAGCTGTCGGCTGGGCGATGAACACCTCTATCTCGTCAAGATAGAAGTCACCACCGGCTGTAGAACCGCAGTTATTGTCAACTTTCAATTCATAGCTTACAAAGTCTGCATTGAATTCAGTATTATTTACAAACGAGAAATACAACTGATACCAGTCATTCTGACTGCTGCCATAACCATTTGCATTGGTATATTCATCCCCGTCTGAGCTTGTAAGATATGTAGTTGTTGTTATCTGACCTGTACTTTGACTACACAACGGAGTTTTCTTTCCATTTGCGTCAACACCATAAATAGTAAAAAGCATGGCTGAATTTTCGGAATTATCAGAATTTTCATCTGCACTCTTTACCCATGCACTTACCATCAACTTTGTACCACGGCAAAGATTTTCCTGGAAAGGCAACGTCATTACCGTACCTGGGCGGTCTGACGCATCAACGTATATAAAGAAACCGTCTGCGTTTTTTCCACCCATAGAAGGATTTGTCGGTGCTTTCACGCTATTCTTCACTTTATCACCATATCCTACATAAGTATTGGTTAATGCATAATATCCCCATTCTGCAAAAGGTTGACTATTATAAGATGCATTACCGTCTGTAGAACCGTTAAAATCATTTGTTGTTGATCCGTCAAAAAATGCATAAGAACTGTATCCCCATTCTACAGGGAAAGGATAATACCAGTTCTGACCATACAGATTTGCCACATCAGGATCATAATCAAGTGTTCTTGACGTCAGCAACGTATAATTCTCACGTAAAAACTCAGGTGTTCTGTTCTGATACGCAGTTCTATACCATGACTCACCCGTAACACCAGTGCTCTCACCCTTACGCTGTCTGTCTATTCTGTCCAGCTGATGCTGTGTAAGCAGGCGGTTGTCTTTTTCAAACGTCAAATTAAACTTAGCTATATTATATATTGTACCGCCAACATTTTTCGTTACAATAATGGTTGCTGTTTGCCCATCGTCAACGCTCCACGGATTACGCACACCGGCACCAGTTTTACGGAATGTTATTGTACGGCGCCTACCTGTCAGTGTAATACTATTAGTTTCATTACCACCTGAAGCCGAATTATTATTTCCACCTGTCAGCAAGCGAAAAACATTATTTGGAGAAGATATTGACACATTAAGGTTATCGTTGCTGTCACCATTAATTCTATATCCACGGGCATCTTTCGACAGCGAAACAAGTTCATCCGTCTTATTACCTAAATGGTCACACGGAAATGTGATGTTATATTCTTCCAGAAATTTCTTTCCTGTTCCATTACCTCCCTGATACTCAGAAGAAGCAAGACGGCCATATCCGTTTTTCCACATTTCTGTTTCGCCAGCTCCGCCTCTGCCGTCAACACCTATAATATAATAGACGGCTCGTGCGCTCAATGTCGGTTCAATATATCCGTTGTATCTAAAACTTCCACCATTACCAGACGAAAATGATTGAGTAAAATCTGTATAACCGGAAGCATCACAAGCTACAATATAATATTTGTTACCAGCGCTACCATTATTAAAGCCATTCTGGACACGGGTGTTATATTGAGCATCTGTAGGATAAGTAAATGTTATTCTGTCCAAATAATTTGTGCCATTATTTCCCAAATCAGTATCAACGCCACCTACATATCCATTTTTAAAACGATAAGCATTATTATTAAATTTTACTATGTCATAAATTGTGTTTCCAGAAGTATAACTAAACGTACCTTCTGTAATAAAATTATACCACCTTTGGTATGCCTGCGCACTGAGCTGGTTCAGACCATTTAAAATGAGAGGCAGATACAAAGTTACAGACTCTCCTTTTCTGACATACAAAGTATCGATATATGTATGTGCTGCCTGGATATCTGTGTTTGTATAAGTATTTTTAAAGCTTGGTGTCTCATCATCAAAAGTATCCATGTCTTTTGAAGCCTGACTCATACCAGAATTGTTGCGTATGGTGTACCACTTATTAGGATACTTATGCTGAACATAATTATCCTGGTATGCATTATAGATAGTCTGTCCCAATGCCGAAGATACGCACAGAATAGCAGAAACCAAGAATAATATTTTCTTTTTATATATTTGTTTCATATCTTATGTCCTCCTTATTTATTTTTTGAACATATTAAGCATTTCATGACGCAGATAGTCGAGACCGAACTCCGGTGTACGAGTCTTGCTCTTAAACGGGAAGTTAGTAATGTCGTCGGTAAATACCTTTACTGTGTATGTGCGGTTGTATGTTGCGCCATTATCTTTCCACGTAACCAAAAGGCTAAGATCAAAAGTCTTGCCGGCAGATGCCGTAACATGGCCCTTAACCGTGGTAACTCCTGTTGTTTCGCCGTCAAAGGCAATGCCGCTGACACCGTCAGGCATGTTCCATGTGCAAGAAAGATCTGTAACACCGGCTGTTGCTCCATTTATGCCATTTACGGTAAACTCAAACTGGCATCCTTCGGGAACTGTTATTTCATAAGTATCTTGAGTAAATCCTACGCTTACTTCTACCGGCAGGCTTCCTATCGGGCTTACCCAGCATTGCGCTGCGAGGTCGAGGCCATAGTCGTTTAGCTGCAGCGTAAGCGGGAAGATGCTGTTGCGCGGAAGCTCGTCTCTTGAGGTGGTTGCCTCGTATGTAATTCCGTTCATCTCGTCAGTAGTAACGCTGACATTAAACGGATGACCATCCGGTGAAGAGTTTACATAAAAGTCAGGAATCGTAAGTTTACCATCATTATCCAAAGACCAACCGCCTTCAGGAACAGTTATTGTCTTTGTCGTTGAGTATGCCTCACCTTCCAAAGGTTTCTCTGAGAAGAGAGTTATCTTGTCGGCATATCCGCCAAACGACAGGGCCGTAACCTTTGTGCTGGCCTTGCCTGATATGCTCATTCTTATCTTGCTGACCAGGCGGTCGAGACCGATAGAGATGCTCTTGGTGGCAGCCGTAACCACAACCGTCTGCTTTGCACTCATGGGGATAAACTTGCCCTCAGCAAAGTTAAGCTTTGCAGCTGGATCTTCAAGCACGATATTATCTATATCTACATTCAAGTCGCTAAGATTTTCGTTGTCTCCCAACCCTGTAAGACTGCCCCATAAATCATCATAATAAGTATCAATGTTGGCAAAGGCATAAACGGTGTAAGTGCCTTCTGGAAGCGTGAAGGGGTCTGACACCCACGACTTCAGATTGCCCTGCTGCGCTGCGGTGTTACCGGCAAATTCATCATCTGTGTTGGGCAACAGTTTTTTGGTAACAACATTGGTGCCGTCTACAATTAGCACGCAGAGGTTGTGCATATACTCACCATTGGTGCCAACTTCGTCTGCCCTTGTGTTCAGGTCGCCTTCCTCACGTGCCGTAATGCTCAGCTGCAGCGTAGCGGTGCCGTCGCCGCCCTGGTCGATGTCGTCGTCGAACGAGCATGAGGCAAGAGGCACGGCGCACATCCATGGCAGCAGCCATAACATAGCCTTATATATATGTTGTTTCATTTTGTTCATAACGTCAGTGTTTTTTCGTTAAAGTCATTTTATCACATAGGCAGAGTCTCCGGGTCGAGCAGCAACCAGTCGTTTACGTAAACATCAAGAATGATGTTCTCGTCCTCGCCGGGCACGTCGTTTCCGAGCGAATAGATGCTGTTGACCGTGAGTTTATAGATGTTGTTGCGCACAATGGCATACTCCATTATGCCCTTTGTTTCATCATTGTTGTCATTGCTGTGGCGCACCCACCATGTGTAATAGCATGTGGCGTCTTCGTATGTACGCACTCCGTAAGACTGCAAGGCGTTACGGGTAACAATGCCGTTCTGGTCGAGCTCAACTTTATAAGTTTCGTTCAGACTTGCAGAATAGCCGCAATTGCTGAGCATATATGCGCTCCATTTAAGACTTTCCTTAACCTGTGCAAGGTCTTGTGCTTCGTCCTGCCCCTGTAGGAAAGCCTTATAGCCTGACGGGTCGTTGTCGAGCAGCGATGCCGCAAAGTTCTTTACGGCTGCCCAATTGTCGCAGGCATCGATTTTATCGTCAAACTGACTGAAGTCGGCACCATACACGTATGTCATCATGTCTTCCATTGATGCAAATAGGTGAGTGCCGAGGGCGAAGAATGTTTCTCCATCGGTATAATTTGCCACGCCCTGCGGATAGAACTTTGCCTTGAACACCACGCCAGTGCTGTAGTCGCTGCCTGCCGCATCGGCTGCCGTAGTGTTTTCGAGGGTATAGCCTATACGTTGCCATGTTTCGGCTCCGTCAGAGACAGAAGTGCCCGGCTGAACGTAACCTGCCCACCAGTTGGGGTCTGAAGAACCGTTCATAAACCATGTTCCGTAAAGATTTCCATTCTTGCTTGCCGTCCACGGGTCGAGCACGTAATTTGTTGCTGCGTCGTTCTCGTCAGCAGTTTCATCACCGAGATAAGACAGATTGGTGCCGTTAACATCGTCAGCAACGCGCTTTATGATATAGCTGCCTGCAGTAAGATTGTTCACCAGGGCTGCGCCGGTTATCTTAACGGTTGCATTAGGATATGCCGGGTCGGTACAAGTATAAGACGCTTCGGCCTTATAGTCGAGCCTTGCTGCCATGCGCTCTACGTTTACCTCAGCTGTGGCAGGATCATCTTCCGGGTTAGAATTAAGCATGAGCGTGGCGTCGGCAGCTGATGTCATTACGAAGTCAGAATAGTCTGAGCCTGAGGCTGTCCATGCCGTGGTCTGTATATGATTGCGCACGTCGGCGAGCGTGAGCGACTGGCCTGTCCACCAGTCTGCGCCCGGATTTGCCACCACGAGCACGTTATATGTTCCGTCGTCGAGGTCTACCTGCTGCGGCGTTGTTGTATAGGTGCGGTCGATGCCGTTGCCCGGCTCGGTAGGGCTTCCAACGTTAAATGTTGCTACAGCCATGATTGGAGTTGTACCGCTGCTGTTCACTCCGTCAGTGCCACTGCCCTGATAGAAGAAGGCCACGGCCGATTTTATTTCATTCTCATAATCTTGTCCAGTCTCATCTCCGTCGCCCTGTTCGCCTCCCGTAGGATTAGAGCGCGTAGGCGTGCTTTGCTGCGATGCGAAGCTGAGCGAGACATAAGAAGATGCCGACATGCCGCCTCCGCCTGACGGAGCGGTGTCGATGTCTTCCTGCGCACAGCCGGCCGCGAGAGATGCCATAAGCAGGCATCCCGCAACGCCCTTAACTGTATGTAATATATTCTTGTTCATAGACATTCGTGATTTTTAGGTTGGTTGGCTGTTTAAATCACAGTTCCTCAAACTGCACCCGCTTGCTCCATCCCAGCACGCTGATGCTGATATTTACGTAAGCCAGGCGGTCGCCCTTGAGGTAGAAGTCGAGCTGATAGTCGTAGCCGCGGTCGAGGAATTCCTGTTCCGAGTAGCGGTATATCTCCTCGCTCGTGCGCAGACGGCTGAGCAGGTCGGGCAGGTTGACGCGCACCACTTCCATGTTGGTGTTTTTGTTCACTATAGACAGTATGCCGTCGTCCTTTGCATCGGCATGATACAATATGCGCGATGTCATAAAGTCGGCATGAGCTATCTTGCCCACTCCGTCTATTGGGTCGCCGTTATGGTCGAAGGCCGGCGTGCGGTCGTCGGTGTTCCATGTTGCGTGCGGCGTGTAGACCACGGTGCTGGTCTCATCGAGCGAGTTGTCCCAGAGGATGTGCGAGTTGCGGTCGGTGATGGTCATGTCATAGTTTGCCACGTCCATCTGTGTGGGGTCGTCGAGCTCGCGCATTGTCACGTTGATTTTCTTGGTGTCGCGCATGAGCGAGATTGTGTGGTAAGTAGGCTTTCCGGCGAACACCTCAACAGGTTCAACCTCCATGCCGTGCCACAGAGTGTCGAGCGGCAGTCCGTGGTTGTCAACGAGGAGCATGTCGCTGCCCTGCTGTGTTGTCTCGAGTCTTACGTCGAGTGCCGTCATGTCGTCTCCGGCAGTAAGGTCAGAGCGGACGAAGCGTGCACGTCCCGACTCCATCTGCTCAGAGTAAGAGTTTTGTCCGGCAAGCACTATGAACTTATACTTGCCCGGATCGAGGTCCATCTTCATTGAGTATGTAGGCACAGCCAGCGACAGCGAGCTGCCCACGTTGGCCTCCGACTGGCGTGTGACATACTTGCCGTTTTCGTCGAACACGTAGACATCTACAGCTCCCACATGGTCGTTGAACATGTCAGCGCGCTCAAGATTGTAGTCGTACTTGAAGTTGAGATACAGCCCCATGGGACAGTCGTCTCTGTCTTCGGTCATCATGTCGCACGATGTGAACACCGGTGTCGACAAAGCCGCAATGCACAGCCAAGTCAGACGCTTTATTGAAAGATACTTCATAAGCATATATATTTTTTGTTTTTATCCTCAAATCCGCAACTACGCGCCTAATATGATACAG
>UMLJ01009182.1_pt1 | contig 22763 bp, 20 predicted proteins | sample 1966521 | NCBI WGS metagenome assembly UMLJ01 (sample SAMEA4836199, study PRJEB28245) | human gut metagenome | biome: gut microbiome; material: fecal sample | place: Denmark | collected 2008
TCTGATGAGGCTTGACTGAAGAAATCAAATCTTTCACGATTTTCACATCGCGCTCAGAGAGGTCGCCCTTCTTGATTGTACCCGTTTCGTAGAACGGCAGGTCAAGGTGGTGTACGTTCTCTGGCTTAACACCCATCCAGTTGCAGGCTGTTTTTGCCTCAGCACGGCGGATGCGGCCCTTGAGCATACGGAGATCGAGAGAGTCAACGTCGCCAGGATGTTTTGCGGCGAGGAACTTCTTGATTTCCTCTGATTTCTGATTATAAAGTTCGGTGTCGAGACCGAATTCTTTCTTGATTTGATCCATAACGAGGATGTAGCGGAACATATCCTCATCACCCACTGCGATGTTGCCCGAAGTTTCGTAAGCCACATGCACATCGTGCTTCTGGTCAACGAGACGCTTCAGCGTGCCGCCCATAGAGATTACGTCGTCGTCTGGGTGCGGGCTGAACACAATCACACGCTTTGGATATGGTTTGGCGCGCTCCGGACGGTCGGTGTCGTCTGCATCGGGCTTGCCGCCTGGCCATCCTGTGATGGTGTGCTGAATGTCGTTAAACACCTTGATGTTCACGTTGTATGCCGAGCCAAACTGTGCTGCCAGTTCGTTCAAGCCATACTCGTTATAGTCGTTGCTTGTAAGTTTCAAAATTGGTTTGCCTGTCTTCTCGCAAAGCCATGCAATGGCGCGGCGGATCATCTTGTTGTTCCACTCGCACGAAGTAACAAGCCATGGGTGGCAGATGCGGGTGAGACGCTCTGCTGCCGACAAGTCGACAACAACTTTGGCGTTGCGGTGCATCTGAAGGAATGACGCAGGAACTGTCTCGGAAGCTTTGTCTTCAACGGCTGCTTTCACAATCTTGGCCTGGTTTTCGCCCCATGCCATTGCAAGCACTTTCTTTGCTGCAAGGATGTTGCCGATGCCGAGGGTGATTGCTGTGGCAGGGGCCACATCAAGGTCGTATGCGCTCGACACGCTGCGGCGTGTAACGCTGTCGATGAGGGTCATGCGGCATGCTGATGAGAATTGCGAACCTGGAGCGTTGAATGCCAAGTTGCCTGCAGCACCGATTTCGCAAAGCACGAGGTCAAGACCTCCGCATGCGTCGATTTCTGCCTCATAAGCGCGGCAGCCTTCGTAAAGGTCGGCCTTTTCCACTTCCTGGTTGAATGAGTGCACATTCTCTGGCTTGATGTTGACCTTGCCGAGGAGCAAGTTGTTCAAGCGGTCGAGCGTTGAAGGTGCGCCAGCTTCTGTTGGATAGAACTCAAACAGGTTGAAAACCACGACGTCCGCGAAATCAACCTTCTTGTTCTCGTAACGGTTGATGAGCTCCGCATATACCGGAAGCACGCTGTTGCCTGTGCCTAACGCAATAACACATTTGCCCTTTTTCTCGACATTCTTCTTGATTGTCGCAACAACTTCGTCAGCGAGCAGTTTAACGCCGTCGTCGGTTGTCTCTGATATATGGGTAAACACTTTCTCTTCCCGGCACAAAGATGCATATTCAATCTTGTTTTCCGGTGCATAGTATCTCTTTGGAACGAGATCCAGTTTGATTTGTGAACTTAAATTAGTTTTCATTTTTTAAGACCTGTTTTCGGTTGATGCAAAGGTATATGTTCTATCAAAAACAACAAACGTTTTTTATAATGATTAACGTTTAATATCTTATTTTTTGGTTTATGCCGGTTATTTTACCGCACAAAAGTAGTAACATTCTGCGTAATCTCAAAAATAATGCCTACTTTTGTGCAAAAATTCTAACATAAATTTTAAAGATATGCGTCTAATTATCGAACCTGATTATGCAAAGGTATCTGAATGGGCTGCCAACTATGTTGCTTCACGCATCAACGAGGCCAACCCTACTGCCGAGAAACCTTTTGTTTTGGGATGCCCTACAGGCAGCTCTCCACTCGGAATGTACAAGCACTTGATTGAGCTCAACAAGGCTGGAAAAGTGTCGTTTGAGCATGTTGTAACTTTCAACATGGACGAGTACTGCGGTCTGCCGGAAGAACACCCGGAAAGCTACCATTCTTTCATGTGGAACAACTTCTTCAGCCACATCAACATCAAGAAAGAGAACGTAAACATCCTCAACGGCAATGCCGAAGACCTCGACACTGAATGCCGTCGCTACGAGGAGAAGATTGCCAGCTACGGCGGCATCGACCTGTTCCTCGGCGGCGTTGGTCCTGACGGACACATCGCATTCAACGAACCGGGATCATCCCTCTCTTCTCGCACTCGCCAGAAAACGTTGACTCTCGACACGAAGATTGCAAACTCCCGCTTCTTCGACGGCGACATCAACAAGGTGCCTTCAACTGCTTTGACTGTAGGCGTCGGCACTGTCACTTCTGCCAAGAGCGTGCTCCTCATCGTTAACGGATACAACAAGGCCCGCGCATTGCAGCAGGGCGTTGAAGGTGCGGTTTCACAAATGTGGACAATCACTGCTCTCCAGCTCCACCAGAAGGCTATCATCGTTGCCGACGAGTCTGCAACAATGGAATTGAAGGTGGGCACATACCGCTACTTCAAGGATATCGAAGGCAAGAACCTCGATCCTGCATCTTTGTTGAAATAACAAACCACAGCATCACCCCCAAAGCGGACACCATCTCGGCGTCCGCTTTTTTTGTCTGAAAATTTTCCATTTCGTGCAGTTTGAAGGGGCAAATACTTGATTTTTAGCAGATTAACAAAACCACACCTTTCCCATCTAAAAAGCCTATACATTTGAGGCTTTTTTCTCCATCACGCAATGCGGCGGAAGCACAGGCTTTTGCATTTTCCATTCCGCAAAAAAAACGGCAGCTTTCTATTGCTATATTGATTGTCAATCATTAAATTTGTAGTCTACTAACGTAAGAACCATAGCCATGGAAGAATTTACATTTCTATCAAATTGGTTGTTGTGGCTAATTGCCGCAGCCATTCTTGTGATTGTCGAACTACTTACAAACACTTTCGCTGCATTCTGCCTTGTGGGCGGATGCGCACTGGCTCTCGCCACGTCGCTTATCGGTTTCGGCATCGAGGCGCAACTGACTGCCGCAGCCATAGGCTCCGTGCTGTCGTTCATCGCCTTCAAGCCGTTGATAAAACGCCAGGCGGAGGCGCGCAGGCACCGCGACTGTCTCAGCAACATGGATGCCTTGATAGGCAGAACAACGACGGTAACCGAAGCAATCGGCGGCAATACCCCCGGACGTGTGCGCATTGACGGCGACAACTGGCAGGCTGTCAGCGCCGACGCGTCGCCAATCGACGTCGGGACAAAGGTGCGTGTGTCTGGCTACGACAGCATCATTCTCACCGTGGAGCGCGAAGAGGAATAACTTCTTAATCTTTATTTATATGGAATCATTGATTTTTCTCGGACTCGCCATTTTAATTGTGGTGATTCTCGTTATGGCTGGCGTAAAAGTCGTACCTCAATCGGAAACGCGCGTAATCGAACGCCTCGGACGCTTCCACAGCGTGTTGCCTCCCGGACTCAACATCATCTGGCCTTTCATCGACAAGCCTAAGACAATCTACACCCGGCGTGTGGAGACGGGACTCGGCGGACGCACCATAGTGCGCATGACTGCCACTTCTTCTATCGACTTGCGCGAACAGGTCTACGACTTTCCTTCGCAACAGGTGATCACGAAGGACAATGTAACAACCGAAATCAACGCGCTGCTATATTTTCAGGTTGTCGACCCTAAAAAATCAGTATACGAAATCGACAATCTGCCGAACGCTATTGAAAAGCTGACGCAGACATCGCTCCGAAACGTAATCGGCGAACTCGAGCTCGACGAGACCCTGACTTCGCGCGACACCATAAACTCACGCCTTCAGGCAATCCTCGACGAGGCTACAAACAAATGGGGCGTGAAGGTGAACCGCGTTGAGCTGCAGGACATCACTCCTCCGGGAAGCGTGCGGGAGGCGATGGAGAAGCAGATGCAGGCTGAACGCAACAGACGTGCGGAAATTCTTAAAGCCGAGGGCGAGAAGAAGTCGCTCATCCTCCGTTCCGAAGGTGAGCGCGAGTCGCGCATCAACCAGGCGGAGGCGGCAAAGCAGTCGGAAATCCTTAAAGCTGAGGGCGAATCGCGCGCCAAGATACTGCAGGCTGAAGGCGAGGCGGAGGCTATACGCCGCGTAGCCGATGCTATCAAGGAAACGAAGACCGACCCTGCGACATATATGCTTGCCGTGAAGTATATCGAGACGCTCGAGAAGATGGTCAACGGCAAGGACGGAAAGACGGTCTACATTCCTTACGAGGCTTCGGGCATCCTATCGTCTATCGGCTCGATAAAAGATATGTTCCAGAAATAGTGTCCCTACGCGACAAAACAACAGGTTTCCCGCCGCAGGTCGTTGCGGCGGGAAACTTTTTTATCCGCACAGCATCAGCTCAGATGCATATTTTTTTGTAATTTTGTATAAAAACAGACATATAAAATGGAAGATACCAAAACCGCTAAAGAAGAATTTCTGGAATTGCTGCGCTCCACCGGCCGCGAAGGCGTGGAAGGCGTGATTAAAGACCTGGAGGAGCAAGGCTTCTTCACCGCACCGGCGTCGGCTGGTCACCACTTGAACACTGAGGGCGGGCTTGTGGAGCATTCGCTCAACACCGCCAAGGCAGCGCTTGCCGTATGGGAAGGGATGAAGCAAATAGACGCCTCGCTGGAAACCGAGGTGACGCGCGACAGCGTAATCATAGCATCTTTGCTCCACGACGTGTGCAAAAGCGACATTTACTTCCGTAGCATCAAGAAGCGCAAAAACCGCCTCGGACAGTGGGAAGACTGCGAAGGCTACAAGGTGAGCTACAAGAACTTTCCTATGGGACACGGCGAGAAATCGGTGATTCTCGTTCTGCTCAGCGGGCTGGAACTTACCGATGCCGAGATGCTCGCCATGCGTTGGCACATGGGCGCATGGGGCGTCAATATGACAAGTTTTGAGGATATGCGCAACTACGACACCGCAAAGACGCTGTATCCTTTGGTGTCAATCGTGCAAGCCGGCGACAGCCTTGCCGCCTCGATTCTGGAGCGCAAAGGTGCCGACCTCGACGAACTGTAGGGCATCAAGGGGTTTCCTAGCGTCTATTTCTTGCGGAAACAACGGTCGATGATGAGTGCGAGAGCGCCATCACCGGTCACGTTGCATGCCGTGCCGAAGCTGTCCATAGCGATATACAAGGCTATCATCAGTGCCTGGGCGTTTTGGTCGAAGCCGAGCATCGACGACAGAATGCCCAGCGCCGCCATTATCGCTCCGCCGGGCACTCCCGGAGCGGCCACCATCGTCACGCCAAGCATAAAGATGAAACCTGCAAACATCTGAAAATCGTACGGAATGCCTTGCATTATCATCAACGCCAGCGCGCACGCAACGATTTTCAGCGTGCTGCCAGACAAATGTATCGTGGCGCACAACGGCACCACAAATCCTGCCACACCCTCATCCACGCCGTTGGCAATAGTCTGGCGCAGCGTCACAGGGATGGTCGCTGCCGACGACGATGTGCCGAGCGCCGTGAAGTATGCCGGCAGCATATTGCGCAACAGGCGGAAAGGATTCTTCTTCGCCACAAGTCCGGCGACGCTGAATTGAAAGATGAGAAGGAAAATGTGAAGTATGAAAATCACAACTATCACCTTCATAAACGCCGACAACACATGCACCACCTGGCCGGAATGCGTCATATTCATAAAAATGCCGAAAATATACAACGGCAGCAGCGGCAAGATTACAGCCTGTATGGTTTTAACGATTATATCCTTCAAGTCGACAAACGCATCGCGCAGCGCTGTGGATTTCAGATGCGCGAGTCCAAGCCCCACGGTGAAGGCCATCACAAGCGCAGTCATAATGTTCAACGGCTCGGGGATGGCGACCGTGAAAAACGGCTCTATGCCATGCGCCTCGCTTATCTGTTCTATCGAGATGTTTTTGGTGATCAGATGCGGAAACACCACATCACCCACCCCGAACGACAGGAATCCAGACAGCACCGTGGCGACATACGCCAGCAGCGTTGTTGCCACAAGCATCTTGCCCGCGCCCTTGCCGATATCGGCGATGGCTGGCGTGACAAGACCTACGATAATCAGAGGTATAATAAATCCGAGAAACTGACTGAACAGCCCGTTGAACGTGACAAACAAACGCACCACCACTTCCGGCATCACAAATCCTGTGCCGATACCAAGCACAATCGCTATGATAATTCGGGGCAACAGCCCAATTCTAAATTTCTTCATCACACAATTTTTCTGCAAAGATAGTGCAAGGTGAGCGAAAAACATTCAAGCTTGCTTGACAATGTTTTGCCGAACCGAAGCCTATTTTATTCAAAGATAGTGCAAGGTGAGTGAAAAACATTCAAGCTTGCTTGACAATGTTTTGCCGAACCGAAGCCTATCTTTGAATAAGACAATGCAAAATCCGACCGCGTGAGCGGTCACGCCTGATGTTAACCCTCGACAACGTCGAGTGACAGCCGATGGCGCAGCATGCGTCGCGTGAGCGCCGCCGCTGATTCAACAATCCAGTCTCCTTGATGCAGAATTGACACATTTTGCAACTTGCCGTCATGCTCCACCCATTTTTGCTTGTACGCATTGGAGAATTTGCCAATGCCTGCGGTGCCAAAAAAGAATTTCAGCCAACGGGCCTCGGCAAGATAGTGCTTGCCGTCGTATTCAACCACGGCTTTTATCTGCCTCACATCGAGCGTGTCACCGGCCTGCTTGAGATGCGAGGCTTCCTGTCCGTCGGTTCCGGCAACCTTGCGTCCCACCACATTCACGAGCGTGCCGTTGCGCAGATAGAGCACGGTGCGGGTGCCGTCAAATTCCGTTGGCTTGTCTGTTGCGACAGCTTTTATTTCAGAGCTTACAAGGCAGTCCACCTCATAGCGTTGAGCCTGTGTCAACGTTATTGTGCATAAGCAGAAAAGCAGTGTCAGGTATCTAAAAAATCCCATATATCGTTAATTGTTTTAGGTTTACAAATTTCGTGTAAATAGTCTGTTTTTAAGCGGTTTCTACAAAGATAACGAATGATGGGTTATTTACAAAGGAAAAAAGGGAATCCCTGATGAATATTATTTCAACCTTGTTTGTTTTGCTCTTCTCTCGGCTTGCACTATCTTTGTACTCAAATGATAGACAATACAACTTTTGATAATAAAAAGGTGGCATTCCACACGTTGGGATGCAAACTTAACTTTGCAGAGACTTCTACCATCGGCAAGCTTCTCGCCGACCGTGGTGCACAACCTGTGCAGGCGGGCGAGACGCCCGACATTTGCGTGGTCAACACTTGCTCGGTGACGGAATTGGCTAACAAGAAATGCCGACAGGAAATCCGAAAACTGTCGCGCCGATACCCGGATGCCGTGATGGTGGTGACGGGATGCTATGCCCAGCTGAACAGCGAGGAGGTGGCCGACATCGAAGGCGTCGACATCGTGGTGGGAAACGACCAAAAGGCAGAAATTGCCGACTTTGTCGACCGCTGGTATGCCGACCATGAGCCGACGGTGAAAGTGACTGCGCTGAAAGACATCCGGCAGTTTATCCCTTCGTGCTCGCGAGGCGACCGCACCAGATTTTTCTTGAAGGTGCAGGACGGTTGCAACTATTATTGCAGCTATTGCACTATCCCCCGTGCCCGCGGACGCAGCCGCAGCGGACGGATTGCCGACCTTGCCGAACAGGCTCGTCGGGCTGCCGCCGACGGTGGCAAGGAGATTGTAATCACGGGAGTAAACATCGGCGACTTCGGATATGACACGGGCGAACGTTTCATCGACCTGCTGCGCTGCCTCGACTCTGTGGAGGGTATCGAGCGCTATCGCATATCTTCAATCGAACCCGACTTGCTGACCGACGACGTTATTGAATTTTGCGCCGGTTCAAAGCATTTCATGCCGCATTTCCACATCCCTTTGCAGTCGGGAAGCGACGAGATGCTGAAACTGATGCGCCGCCACTACGACCGTCAGCTGTTTGCCGACAAGGTGGCTGCAATTAAACGCCTTATCCCTGACGCTTTCATCGGAGTGGACCTTATTACGGGTATGCGCGGCGAAACTCCTGAGATTTTTGAGGATTCGCGTTCGTTTGTCGACAGTCTCGACATCACTCGCCTGCACGTGTTCTCCTACTCCGAACGTCCCGACACGATGGCGCTGAAAATCCCATACGTCGTGGACCAGCACACCAAGCATTTGCGCACTCGGCGCATGATGGCGCTGTCTGACCGCAAACTGGCGGCATTCACAAAAAAATATCTCGGCACGGTGCGTCCGGTACTGTTTGAACACGCTGTCGACGACGACGGACTGATGAAAGGTTTCACCGACAACTACCTGCGTGTGGCGGTGCCTGCCGACCAGCGACTGAGCAACACTATCGTAAACGTACGCCTTGTGGAGCCTCTCGGACATGACGACCTTATAAAAGCTGAAATCGTATGAGCACGACACTGCAACGCATAGCATATTCGCCTCTTTGGCTGTTGCTCCACTCCGTGGCGCTGCTGCCGTTCGGCGCACTCTATGCGCTGTCCGACGCGCTGGCATGGGTGGCTGCGTCTGTGGTGCGCTACCGCCGGAGGCTGGTCGAAGCCAATATTGCCGCGGCATTCCCCGACAAGACAGAGGCGGAACGTCGCGACATCGTGAAGCGCTTCTACCGCAACTTCACCGACGTGTTTGTCGAAACGATAAAGCTGCTCCACATCAGCGACGACGAGATGCGACGACGCATGGTGTTTGAAGACATTGAGCACGTGGAACGCATCGCCAAAGACGGACGGTCGATAGGCTTGTATTGCTCGCATTTCGGCAACTGGGAATGGATCACGTCGATAACGCTGTGGGTATACCGCGCCGACAATGTTGAGTATTCACAGGTCTACCGCCCGTTGCGCAACAAGTGGTTCGATCGATTCTGGTTCAATCTGCGCAAACGTTTCCACTCTACTTCTATCCCGAAAAACGGTGTGCTGCGCGCTTTGCTGCAGGCTCGCCACAACGGCGGAGTATTTGTCACCGGATTCATCTCCGACAAGAAGCCAAGCCATAACGACGGGCACCACAGCATACGTTTCCTCAACCAAGACACTCCGTTTATCTCCGGCACGGAGATGCTGCTGCGTAAACTGAAGGCGGCGGCTATGTATGCCGACGTTGAGCGCACCAGCCGCGGACACTACCGCGCAAGGATTGTGCCTATCGCCGACAATGTGGCGGAGACCGACGAGAATTTCGTGACCGACCGCTACGCCCTTCTGCTCGAACAAACAATACTGCGCCAACCGGATGCATGGCTGTGGTCGCACAACCGCTGGCGCCGCAAACTGAATAAAAAATGAAACCCGTAGGAATAATCATACTCAATTGGAACGGTGCGGCGCTGCTGCGCCGTTACCTGCCGTCGGTGGTGGCTGCCAACAGCAACGACATTGCCGACGTAGTGGTGGTCGACAACGGCAGCACCGACGAGTCGCTAAGCGTGCTGAAGCAGGAATTTCCCGACGTGCGCACTCTTTGCTTCGACAAAAACTACGGATATGCCGAAGGCTACAACCGTGCAATCCGCGAACTGGGCTACCGCTACAGCGTGCTGCTCAACAGCGATGTTGCCGCGACACCGGAATGGATACGTCCGCTATACGAATATATGGAGGCACACCCGGAAGTGGCTGCGTGCCAGCCTAAGATTCTGAGCGACGCCGACCACTCGAAATTTGAATATGCTGGTGCGTCGGGGGGATTCATCGACAAGCATGGATATCCTTTCTGCCGCGGACGAATATTCGACACCGTGGAGACCGACAACGGACAATACAACGACATCACCGACATTTTCTGGGCTACTGGTGCCGCAATGACGGTGCGCACGGAGGAATATCTCGCCGCTGGTGGTCTCGACAAGGATTTCTTCGCCCACATGGAGGAAATCGACCTGTGCTGGCGTCTGCACCAGCGCGGACAGGCGATACGGGTCATTCCGCAGAGCGTGGTGTTCCATCTTGGCGGCGGCAGCCTACCGGCGTCAAACCCGAAGAAAACCTACCTCAACTTCCGCAACAATCTGTTTCTGCTCTACAAGAATCTGCCGCCGCGCGAAGGCCGACGGATGCTCTTGATCAGACGGCTGTACGACACTCTGGCTTTCTTCGTTTTCATGGCGAAGATGGATTTTGCAAACGCCCGTGCCATCCTGCGCGCGCACAACGACTACCGCCACCAGAAAAGCCGATACGACAACGTGAGGCCGCAGCGCAGCATAATGGGCGACTTCCCTTGCTGCCACCGCAACATCATCCTCGACTACAACCTGCGCCGTATACGCCATTACAGCGACTTGGTTTGACATTGTTGAACAAACAAATAAATGCGCGTCAAACTCCGGGATGTGCCGGCGCTTGACGCGCATCTCTTCTATCGGTTGTACTTATCAGGCTATCTTATAATCACCTTCTTTCGGTTCACGATATACACGCCCGGCTCGAGCGGCTCCGTGCAACGGCGGCCGTTGAGGTCGTAGATCACGCGTTCTCCCGGTGTCTCAGAATCCTCAAAGATGCTTTCAACACCTGTCACAACCGTGGTCGGAGTCACCTTCATTCCGTAAATCTTGAGGCAGTCTGCGGCTGCCGACACCTCACGCGTCTTTTTCTTTCCCGCAGCCGTATCCACAGCGTAGATATACAGATATTCCGGTGTGTTGTTATCGTAGTTTACCACAACGGTGTTTTCCGAGCTTTGCGTATAATATGCAGGCTCGTCATTGCCCTTTCTCACGGCAAGAACCATAGTGCCTACCGTCTCGCAGGTAATCTCAACGGTTCCTGTTCCGCCGACAACCACAATCATTCCATTGAACCATTCGAAATTGTCGCCTTCCGACGGTGTCGCCGGAGAGTCATTGCCGACAAACGCGTCTTCCGACATCGGTGTGTTGACCACAACGCATTTTCCTGCAGTGTCGTAGCCGTTGCCGCTGTCGGCCGGGAGGTTGTAGTACACGTTGTTGACCACAACGTTTTCCACCCTCAAGGCATTGCCGTCGCTGTCGGTGAGGTCGTTGCCGAAGTCGGTTGTCTGCTCTTTCTCAATCTGCGGCACATTGGGTGCGTATACATACTCGACCACTGCCGTTTCACTCTGTTCCTTGCCGTCGACAACGTAAGCGTATACCGTCGACGTTTCTTCAATAAGGATGCCCTTGCCGTAATACGGCTGCTCCTTTATGAGGCTTGGGTCGCTTATGCCCGCCGGAACGACTTTATAAATCACCGTTCCACGTTCGTTCTTCTTTCCGTCTACGTTGGGGTTGTAGATGTAAAGCTCAAACGGCTCGGCAAATGTTGTGGCGCGATGCGAGAACATCGGGCTTTGGAGTCCATTGTCGACATAACGGATAACCACATGGGTGGCCACCGCCTTGGCGCTGGGGTCAAACACCGTGCCGCCAGAACCCGTATAACTGAAATATCCGCCTTCCGGCTCTACAATCTCCAAGCCGTCTTCAAGCATCAAGTCCGACACATTTTCCATAGCGGCATTGCTGCCGTTGAGGTTAAGCACGGTATTCTTGCCGCGCACGGTCAGATAGCCATCGTCGTGGCCCGACTTCATGACTATGCCATCACGCGCGCCGTTGACAACAACCGTACAGTTTTCGATTGTCACATCGGCAAGATATGCATAGATGCCCATACCTTTGTCGGAGATGTTGAAAGTCAGCACTTCCGAGCCGGTCGTGCCGCGGACAATCAGGTTGCCGCCCTTGCCGCCGATGCCCGGACCTTGTGTGCCCATCGTGATGCCGTAAGCCTCGGCTGCGATAGTAGAGTTGCCCACCAGTTCAACAATCAGCGTCCCGTCCATAGCGTTGATGCCTGTGTTGTATTTATTGTCGGCGGCGTTGATGTCGGCATAGCTCAACGTCAGCACGCCGGCATCCTTCGTCTCCCTGTACGCAACACTCTTGCCGAACTTTGCAGCAAACGCCTTGTCTTTGACGTTCATTCCGCAGAATGTCACAAGACCGCAAGGGCTGTTGGTTTTCTTCTCGACGTAATAATGCTGATGCGCCTCGGGCGAGCATTTGTCGCCGTTCTCGGCGATTGCATAGATGTCGATGTTGCCTATTTCCGAAATAGTGATCGGTCCGGTATATTCCGAAATTTCCTTAAACATTTTCCAATCCTTCATAATGTAGTATCTCACCACGGCTCCCTCGTTGCTGTTGTTGATGGTCACCGTGAATTCGCCCTCCTGCATCTCTTCCGTCGGGGTGATTTCCAGGGCGGCAAGCGTTTGCTCGCCGACGCCCACAACTACAGTGCCTTTCGTGAAGAAATCGCGCCAATAGTCTGCTTCGTAGTATGCGTCCTTGCTGCCGAAAGGAATCCTCAGCTTGCTGTATGTCGTGTTTGCAAACTGCTCGGAGAGCGGTATAGGAGTAGGATTATGGCAGATTATTTCCAAAAACTTATTTCCTGAATAAGAGCTGCAGTAGAAAGCGTTCCCGCTGATGCTTTCCACCGACTGCGGAATCACCAGTTTTGTAAGGTCGTTGCAATACTGGAACGCTTTTTTGCCCACCGTCTTCAGACCGTCGGGAAGAATCACTTCCGAAATTCCGGTGCTCCAGAATGCATCTTCTCCGATTTCGGTGAGCGACGACGGCATATTCACCTTCTTTATATCTGTAAGATAGTAGAACGCTTCTTTGCCTACTTTTCTTATCGTTTCAGGCAAAACCACCTCGCTGATATTTGTCTGCAATGTGTATCTTATATTGTTGAGCCTATAATAGAATGCATTGTCGGCAATCTCTACAACGGGCTTTCCATTGTAGGTTTCAGGCACGACAAGCTTACCGTCGGGATATGCGTTTCTAAACAGCTCGCCATAATCGATGCCTGTTGTTGGGTCTTTGACATAATCAAAGAGATTGTAGGTTGCGGAATAGCCGCCCTCAACCTCGGTGTACTTAAACGCTTCCGGGAGTTTGTATTTTTTGAATCGCTGCCACATGTAGTTGGAATAATAGGCCTTCGCATCGGGGCAGTAGACAGTAGCGTTTTCATAGGCAAATTTGTCAAAAGGAGGATTGTTGATAAGTCCTTCCGACACCTTCTGTGTTGGCGGTGTTGCCGCTTCTATATGAAGCTCTTCAAGAGCCGTGCCATAGACAGACCCTGTCTCCATCTCAGTAATAGCATCGCCTATGTAGAGCCTCTTCAGGTTTGTGCAGCCATCAAACATGTAACGGTCTATTTTCTTCAATTTCTTTGGCAGACGGATTTCCTCAAGCGACGTGCAACCGCTGAACATATACCAAGCTTCATTGAGGTTTTCAATGTCGTCGTGGAAAACAAACGACGTGAGTTTTGGGCAGTCGGCAAATGCAAGGTATCCATAGACGTCCATTTTATGGGTAATCGTGACCGACTCCAGACAATGGCTATGAGTAAACGGGCGGTCCATAAGCTCCATCGACGCCGGCGTTGTAAACGTCTCTATGCCGCTATAAGAAAACGCTTCTTCCCTGATTATTCTCACATTCGACATATCGGGATAATTTTTCAATTTCTCGCAGCTGTTGAACGCATTCTTTTCGATTTCAGTGATTGGGGCATTCCACACCACCTCTTCGAGATTCTTGCACCCGAGGAACGTGCTGGCTGGGATTTTCAGATATGCAGCCGGCACCGACATGCCGTCGCCGCCTTCCCACACAACGACTCTCCTCAACGATGTGCATTTTATGAACATTCCGTCGCCGAAAGTGGTCAGCGACTTTGGCAAAGCCACCTCTGTCAACGACGTGCAGTTGGAAAGACATCCTTGAAGATCGGTGACGGACTCTGGAAACACGATGCTCTCCAATCCTTCACAAGACTCAAACGCACTCGATCCGATGCTTTTCAACGTTCCGGGCAATTCTATGTTTTTCAACGCGACACACCCCCGAAATGCCTCCGAGAGAATCTCTGTCAATCCTCCGCGGGCAATCTTGACATTGGTCAGATTGGAGTTGCCATAGAAGCTTCCCCTGCCTATTGTCCGCACCGATGATGGAATGTCGATGCTCGAAACCTTAGGGAAGCCGACCCTGTTCGACATCCGATCATACACTCCGATGTGGCGCACCGGCAGATTTTCAATCTTCGATGGGATGTTGACATGTCCTGTATAATCCAGTGTGCCGTCTGTCAGTCCTATGACAATCGCACGCTTCTCCTCGCCTTCCGGTGGATTCTTAATAGCGATATACTTCAATGAATAGCCGTCGCCATTGTAGACATTGTCTTCGGCTTTCACCGGTCTGGCGACAAACAATGCCAGTAGGGTCGCGACGACCAACAGCCATCGCGCCTGTTTGTGGTTGTAATTCTTTTTCATATAGTTTTTTGTTGGTTATGTTTTAGGTTCTATCCAGGATTCATTCAAGTCTATATCCCTTCAAAATGCAAATCTACACACAATCAGCAGGTTAATTGTTGTAAAATTCTTACAAATTTGCCTGCGTCATTTGTATTTTTCAAGCAGGCGCACCCAGTCCTCGCTTTCCTCTATCCGTTTTTGCTTGCGGAATGCCAACGGGCCGTACCCGCTCCATTTCTTGAATGCCTTCGAGAACGGGCTTGTCTCGTCGAAGCCGCACTTGAATGCCACATCCTTTACCTTTGCGTCGGGATATTCCGACAACAGCCGCTCTGCCTCGCGCATCTGTATGCTCGTGATAAACTGTTTCGGCGTATATCCGGTGCTGACATACAACCGCCGGCGGAAGGTTTGCTCCGACAGCCCAAGTCTTTCCGCTATGCCCACCACATCGTAGCGATGCGACGGGATGGCATCCGCAACAATCTTGGCAACAAGGTCGACAAATTCCCTGCGTGTCCGCAAAACGTGTTCCGGCAACAGCTCTCTTCCAGAAGTTGCCGATGGCTGGTGTGCATTAGTGTCTTTCTCCATACGATCATATTGTTTGTTGTCTGGCCACAAATTTACAACCGTATGTGTTTCAGAGACTTGTAAATATCTTACATTCTTTTGTAAATACTTTTCAACCCTTGAAAAAAGCGTATTCAGGCACGTTTCTGGCGAAACTGTGTGGGCGAGCAGGAATATGCCTTCTTGAATGCGTGGGAGAACGCGCTGGCATCGTCAAAGCCGCATGCGCGAGCCACCTCGGCAACAGGCACCGTCGTGTCTGACGCAAGCAGGCGCGCCGCCATTTCCATCTGTATCGCCGTCACAAACGTTTTGGGCTGCTTCCCTGTCTCTGCCACAAAACGCCGGCGGAAGGTCTGCTCTCCGAGATTCAGCCGCGAGGCAATGGCGGAGACACTGATGTCATCTCCGCTTGCCAGTCCTTGCCGCACCACGTCGACAACCATGCGCTCAAACGAATTTTCTGCCGCTTCAGTCGGTGCTTCTTCCGGTTCGGGCGTGCCGTAGAGGCTTTCCACATCGCGAATCAGCGCGAGCATCTCGGCGCGATAACGGCGCATCCTTCTCCGATGGATTGCTACGGCAACCAGCACCACTACAGCCAGCACGCAGACGCCAACCACGATGTCGCGGTGACGGGCACTGTGAATCTGCTCCACCTCCTCGCGCAGACGGTCGGTGTCAAACTCTGTCTTATAGCGGGCGAGAGCGTCGGCCGTGGCGGTGGAATACAGTGAGTCGCGCAGCGCATTGAAATGCTCCAGCTCTATCCGCGCACTGTCGGGGTTTATCGACCAGTAGCTCTCATACAGGCCCTTATGTGAATTCACAAGATTATAGAGGTCGCCCATTTTGCCAAACAACGAGGCTGCCTGGCTGAAATAGCCCACTGCCTCGCGCTCACGGTCCTGTCTGAGCATCAGAAATCCCAACTGGTTAAGGTCGATGGCAAGCGAATGGACGTTGCCCGAGGCCCGCAGCCCGGCTATGGCTTTCAGAAGCACCTGTTCGGCCTCGGCATATTTCTTCAGACCGACAAGCGCGGTGCCCTTCTGCGACAGTCGCACTGCCATCTTCGCCTCGCGCCCTCCGATAGAATCAAGGCGGTAGGCACGGTCGGCATAATCGACCGACTTGCTGTAATCGCCAAGTTTATAATAAATTTCGGAAGCCATCCCAAGCAGCACTGCCTTACGCGATGGATTGCCGGCACGCTCGGCATATTCAAGCCCACGCAGGATGTAGCGCTCGGCATCCTGAGGCTGGTTTGCCGCCATATACGCTCCCGCCAGAGTGTTAAGACTCGACGAAACGCGGTCGGGATCATTGAGGCGGATATCGATGTCGACACACCGCTTGGCATACTCCACCGCCGTCTTGAAATCGCCAAGACGCACATGGATAATGCCGAGAAGATTCAAACAACACGACTTATCAAGGTTTGGCCAGCGCATAAGCGGCAATGCCCGCTTGGCATAGTCCCTGGCAAGTGAATAGTTCTGGCAGTCATAGTACCACTCCGCCGCCCAATACCACGTTTGCTGACGCAGAGAGTCGGCGGGCACTGCCTTTGAAAACACTATCTTGCTGTCGGTGAACTCCCGACGGTCGAGAAACTCAAAAAACTTATTGGCAGAAGCCACATCCGTCTTCCTGTCGAAGTCGGCAATAAGGCGGTCGGCATCGTCGGCCGACGCTCCGCCGGCGATACACAGCATAATGACAATAAAAAGCAATCGCAGTTTCATAGCAGATTTAAATTTTACCTAAAGGTAGTGCTTATCCGGAAGAAACACAAACAATTCCTCTCTATTTTCTCTTTTCCGAATCACAAACCGCCTCACAAATCAATCTTAACTGATAGACGTGGCTGTTCATAAATATCTCATATCCTTTTAAAAATGTCATAAATTTTGCCTGTTGATTTCAAAGCATTGAACAGATGGCAAGTATTATCATGGACAAAACCAAAAGTGTTGTCATTTGTATTGAAAGGTAATGAAGCAATATTAGTGCCGAATTTGAAACGATTAAAAAGAACATAACCCATGCAATCCAAATTACAGGACTGGCAACCCCTATCAACATAATCCCACAAACATCAAAAAAAATAGTATAAAGCACCAATACAGCATAGGCGGTTTTTTTTTATTATTGGTTTTCTAAAATTGAACAACAAGGCAAACAGCAATAAAATGCAGCCTATCACAAACGCTTCTGTTAGCCTCAGATTGTCTTCTAAATACATATACAGAGACCAAAATATCGCAAATGCTCCTTGAAGAGCAAACAATGAAGATGTAGTAAGTCTTAAAATTTTATTTTCCATTTTTTCTTATGTTTATTCCTTTAGAATTGTTATCAATAATAGCTCCAAATGTGGTTCTGGGCATATATGGAGTGGTTTCTTTGATAGGGGCCATATCTGTGACATGATTTTTCATAAGGCTTGAAAATCGTTTCGTTTATATTGAGGGATTTTAGTTATTTTAGTGACAAAATAGTCAACATATCAATCAAGATTTTCACGCTAACCAACATATTCAGAATCGAAAAAAAAGATAAAGAAGATAATAACCAAACATTTTGATTGAAAAACAGACTTCCTACTATATCCATAAAGAACACCGCCACTGACGATAGTAGTATGATTATCACTGTGATGCATTTTAGTGGCATTTTGTTTGTAAAGGTATTAATAAATAATGCTCCTAATATTAGCGCCCATTGGAAGGGGAATAACGAAAGGCAAGGAAAAGCAATAACGTTCAATCCGACTATCAAGGTGAGGGTGATATATATATATCTGCATATCATGGTCTCACTTACTTTGTTTTTTTTGTTCAACATACATCCTTTTTTCATCATTTATTCGTTTTTTATATTTCACCAATCAATTGGCACTGGTCCTTTTGAAAAATTTTGTCTCCACACAGAGTTTCCATCTTGCCAGCCCAAAAATTCAGCATTTATTGTAGATGGCTCTTCAACACCTATTCGTCGATTGCTAATCATTTCGTATAAATCAAAAGCTATTCGTGAATTTGCCTATGAAATGTCATTCTCTCGTTTATGCTGTTATTTAGCATCCCAATCATAATATTTGTCTATTATTTTCAGAATGGTTTCATCAGGGACTAAGCCATCGTCCTTGCTTTTTTCTTCTTCGACCCATTTTAAAAACTTTTTATATATGATGGGACGCATTCTTTCTTGTGGAGGAAATTTCACAGACTCCTGTTTTAATGCTTCTCCATTAGGCAGAGTAACGTATTGGTAAACAGAAAATTCAAAATCTCTTATCCTCAAATGTCGATTATTCCTGCTGACAAAAATTGTGTCAGATCTTTGCAATAACGGGAAAACCATATTGGTGTCTTCAAATTTTATATCTCTGTATGGTGGGACTGTTTGAGAGGCAGTAATATGCCTTGTCGAAGTAACGCTGTCAACTATTATCTGCCTGTGGCGTACACTCAATTCTTTTTGTGGAGGGTCAATCACATGAAAATAAATTGTGTCACGAAAAGGGAACAGACCTCTATCTTTATCTCGCACAATTTTTATGCCTAACACATACGAATTGTTCTCGATAACTAAGCGGTTTTTCCCATAAAAGTTAACGGTTAACCTCCTTGCTCTATTGTCACTAAAGTAGAATTCATATGGGAAAAAGCCATAGAAAGCATAAAATGTCTCGCTATAACTGTCTACGGTATCATGGGATTGAGCACTCAACCTAATAAGCCCTAAAGTGCTTAACAGCATTATAACAGCTACTGAGATTCTGAAAAAGCCGTTATTATTTTTTATACCAATCATCGTTAAACCCTCCATATTGAAAATTATCTTTTTGTTTGATTCAATCATTTTTGTTTTAGGCAAACATAATACTGTATATTTAAATCTACAGGAATTGTGTCTTCTCCGAAAACCATATAATATTTATAATGTCCATAACCAATAGGGCTTAAATGGACACGCCGAACAGCGCTCACTATTCCATAAAATCGGCTCTTATTAAAGTTTTGTCCACACTTTTCATTATCAATGAAAATACAATATTTTTCATTGTTCTTGACCCCAAAAAAACTTAATACACGGCTATATTGTTTCACACTGTCAATATCTAATTTCAATTCTGTTGTATCTTTTTCGTAAAAGGTACGAGGCGATCCAGCATATTCTTTTAATAATTTCGGGGTACAAGAGGACTGTGCTAACATATAGACGATTACAATATATGGTAATGATTTCATTTCAATACACTTTCTTTTTCTTTATCGTTAATGTAAAAAATTCCAGTATTTTTGTCAACTGAAATATCCGGCTCAACAAATCTGGGATCTGCCTGCTTGGCTTTGCTGTGAGCATTTAGGCATTTCTTGTTAAAGTCGCTTGTTATAATTATTCAATGTTGGTTTTCATTTAAAACGAGGAAATAATTGACTATTAACAAAGCTATATTCACAATCATGATAACTGTTGACACCAATGCGAGCATTGGTTTTGGACTGGCGACCAAATTGCCTAATGTGCCAATAATTGCAAAAGCTATAGAATAGACCCACAATAAGCAAGTCGCTATTTTTTTGATTATGTTATTATTTACTATGATAAAAATAGAAGCGAGCAATATGATACAGCCTAAAGCCAACATTTCATAAAACTTTAAACCATTTTGACAGTATAAGTACAAAGGCCAATAGAACATGAACACAGCTTGGGAAGCGAACCAAAACAGTATAAAATATGTGATTATTTTTGTTTTCATTTTATTTTTCTCTTAAAGATTTTTCCATTTAGATAATTATTTCGAATTGCGCTAAATGTGCTTAACGGTATATATGGGACTGCTTCTGTATGGGTAGAATCATCAAAATACAAATATTCCAATTTTGTTGTTTTAATACCTCCTGCTTCTAGAGCTCTTTGAACAACTTGCGCACATTGTCTGTTTACTAAATTATATGATTGACAAGTTTCTTGTAGGAATTTTTTCCTAATTTCTTTATCTTGCTTTCGTGTTGTTGGAATCACAAATGCTTCTTTATATCCATAATTATTAATGTTGTCTTGCTGTACTTCTTTATCGGTTCCCTCTCTATTATAATCGCTATTTAGAAAATCAGAAGGGCTGTTAAATGTTTGTTCTCCAATATCATGATATGGTTTTCCGCCTTTTTTGCCGTGAGTCTTTTTGTATTTATAATCCCCATTCATGGAATAATAAGCCCATTTCCCATCATCGTTTTGGATTAGTAAAGCCAAGTGCCCCACTAACCCATGGAAATATAGCACAGCAATACTGTCGCCACCTTCATCTATATTTCGTATTGGGTTGGCTGCGCACCAGAGGTAAGGACTGACACCGCTGTATTTTTCAGCAAGGGGGTCTTGGGATGTTGTCCGGCCGATCATAGAGTCGTAGAAGCGGGCGTGGCTGTCGTAGAGGTCGAGACCGTTCTCGCGGTCGAGCTCTTTCGCTCCGTATTTCAATGGTTGCACGCCCATGGCACCCGCGCCCATCAACCCACCGTAAGGATAATAGTTGTTGACTTCCTCCAACGTGCCGTCTTCGTCGATTACGGCGCGGATGTTGCCCTGGTAGTCGGTGATGTGGTAATGGAACGAGCCGTCTGCCCAATATCCATAGGGGTTGTCCACTCGCTCAAGCCTCCCGTTGCGGTACACATGGCCGGCACTGTATTGCAACGTCATCTGCGTTATAGGCTCTTTCATGCCAGAACCCGGTGGTGAAACGAGGTCTCCAATACCACCGAAGCCTTTGGCGGATATCCCGTTTATACCTTTAATTCCTCCCACATCCTTTCCCGGCTGTCTGTCGGTATTCCAGTCGTCCATAACTCGTATGTACCCCAGCAGATACTCCACTTTGAGCTTCGTGCCAGCGGCATCGTAGGTGTAGCGGACGATGTGTCCGTCGTCGAACTTCACCTCACTGGGCAGATTCAGAATGTTGTATGAAACAGAAGTGGTCATATTTAATATTTTAACGCAGATTTATTTTTTTCTGTATTAATGGTTGTTCAAAAATATGAGTGGATATTTTGGCATTTAAGACATTTTCTAAAGTTTTCAATCTATCTAAAGGAGAATACTTTAATTCTTTTAAAATTTTATCAATAGACACAAAAACCATACTATCATGCCAATCATACACCGTAATAACGCCTTTGTAAATTACAATAATATATGTCCTTCCATGTGATATTCTTCTATTACATGCTGAATAAAGCCCAAAGTTCAAATCAAAATCATGATTATCCTTTTTCCAATATTTTCCAGTCTTTAAATCACGAATCCAAAAACGTTGATTTTGTGGAGTTGCTAAAAATTCAGCTCCATCAGAAATAATCAAACAAGTTGTGTCACCTGTGACTGGCTCTACATCTTTATAAGTTAAAGGATAAGAGTGGCTATATTCCAATGATGAAATAATATCAAAAATTTCAAGCGTTTCTTTGGTTGCTGCTTCAAAATAAAAGTTGCACGCAACTGTAAATAGTAAAACAAAAAATAATTTCATCTTGATGCCTTTTTATTTCGTTTTTTCAAATCATCTATAGCTTTCTTCTCACTATTGAGAGCTTTAGTCTCGGCTTCTTCCTATGACACAAAACCACTATTGGCCTTTTTGTTTGTCCCGTGCTCACCCTCATGTGCTGCTACAGTACCAATTATATCCGATGTTGAAAAGCCAGAATCTCTGTAAAATTCTTCATTTTGCATGTTGTCTTTTATAACTTTCTCATAAATTACAATAACCACTTCTTTAAAATCTTGAGCCTTTGCGTTGTCATCAAATGTGTAATCTGAATAAGTCTCTCCTGCGGTAATTTCGCCCATTCTATTACTAGTAGAAGTCCTGTCGATAAGCAGGGTGATTGGATAGTCTGTTTTCATCATTCGGGATAAAATTTTCTTTCCTTGTTTGGTTCTCATCATAGCGCCACCAATTTTAGCGATACTTGGGGTGGCATTTGATGTCCATCCTTTTTTCTTATCAAAAAACACAGGGTTTCCATCAATACCCTTTAAATACATTCCATTTTTATCTCCGAATTTTATTGGGTTGGCTGCGCACCAGAGGTAGGGACTGAGGTGGTAGTATTTTTCAGCAAGGGGGTCTTGGGATGTTGTCCGACCGATCATAGAGTCGTACCAGCGGGCGTGGCTGTCGTAGAGATCGAGAGAGTTCTCGCCAGACCAAATATTGCCTATTGAAGACAGCAAAGCGAAAAAGGCAACAAGGTAAAAAATAGATATTTTCTGCAGCCTCATAAAGTTACTTATTTTTTGCTAAATTAAGTAATCTTTTGAACACGTGAAACAAATAAGATATGTTATGCAACATATCTGCGTTGTTTTTGGCAATCCCCTCTTAGCCAGCACAAATATAAAAACAATGCCGTGACCAATTGCCATTTTCCGGTGACGTAAAAGCGGAACGGCATTCCGGACGTTCGAACGTCCGGAATGCCGTTTTTTTGGCTCACTTTTCAGCGCGCTGTTTTCTGAATCGTTTAGATTGCCTGCTCCACCGTCCAGGTGAAGGCACGCAGTCCAAGCTGCGGGCTTGCCGCGTCGATGTCGCGCAAACGGACGAGCAACGTGTCCACCTTGCTGTCGTCAATCACGGTGAGCAACGCCCCGTTGAGCGTTGGCCACGCATGGCTACCGAAGTGTGGCTCTCCGCCGCGCTGTCCAGCCCCGACG